>JAEIGA010008074.1_pt1 | contig 15954 bp, 11 predicted proteins | sample 9270691 | NCBI WGS metagenome assembly JAEIGA01 (sample SAMN17057246, study PRJNA624740) | gut metagenome | biome: biome; isolation source: fecal sample | host: Bos grunniens | place: China: Xizang | collected 2019
TAATTCATAATTCAAAATTCAGAATTAGTACTAAGGTTTCTCGCAAAGCTCAGTGAGCACTCCCTGTGTTGACTTCGGGTGGAGGAACGCGATGTTCAAGCCCTCGGCACCCTTGCGGGGAGCCTTGTCGATAAGGCGGATGCCAGCAGCATCACACTCGGCGAGAGCTTCGGCCACGCCATCCTCTACGGCAAACGCTACGTGGTGTACGCCAGCGCCCTTGTTTTCGATAAACTTGGCGATGGTGCTCTCCTCTGAGGTGGGTTCGAGCAACTCAATCTTCGTCTCGCCTACCATGAGGAAGGCGGTGCGCACCTTCTGGTCCTCAACGGTCTCGATGTTGTAACACTTCAAGCCCAACACGTTCTCGTAGTAGGGGAGTGCCTCCTCGATGCTCTTAACAGCAATGCCGAGGTGTTCAATCTTTGAGATTTTCATGTTTTGTATAATTAAAATTGGTTATCTTTTGGCAAATATCTATTTGGCTCCAAAGTTAACACATTATTTTCATAAGCGGCCAAGATTGACGATTTATTTTTTTTGTTATTGACATATTATTGTTGCAATGGACAAAAAGTAGTACCTTTGCTCACACATAGTATGTAATAATATATAATAAGGTATAGCAATGAACGAAACCATCTACGACATGCTCTCCTCGTGGGGCATCAATAGCGGCGCCGACAACTGGGCCTACTGGCTCATCACGCTCTCGGCGGTCGTTCTTATCATCATCGTTGTCAATCTCCTCTGTCGTCGCCTTGTGATCCCGCTGATCAAGCGACTCACCCGGAGCACACGCTCGACGTGGGACGACATCTTGTTCAACGACACCCTGCTACGCGACGCCACCCACCTCGTGTCACCCATCCTCGTGGCCGTGCTCTTGCCCATGACCTTCGTCGAAGGGCACAACATGCTGGAGTTTCTGCTCAAGGTCAACACCATCTACCTCGTAGTGGTCATTGCCAAGCTGCTATGCACAGTGCTCTCGTCGCTCTATGAACTATCGTATCAGCAGGACCGCCTCAAGAGCCATCCTCTGAAGGGAGTGTACCAGATGCTCAAGATCGTGGTGGTGTGTGTCGCACTCATCATCATCGTCAGCGTGCTCATCGACAAGAATCCGGGCTATATACTCACCGCCCTCGGTGCCTCGGCTGCTGTGCTCATGCTCGTGTTCAAGGATATGATTCTCGGCTTGGTAGCTGGTGTACAGCTCTCGGCCAATGACATGCTGCGCCCAGGTGACTGGATCTCGATGCCCAAGTATGGCGCCGATGGCGACGTAGTGGAGGTGACGCTCACTACCGTGAAGGTGCAAAACTGGGACAAGACAATCACCACCATTCCGCCCTATGCCCTGGTGAGCGACTCGTTCCAAAACTGGCGAGGCATGAAGGAGAGCGGAGGACGTCGCGTGAAGCGCTCCGTCTATATCGATATGCGCTCCATCTCCTTCTGCACCGAGGAGCAGATGACCGACTTCGAGCAGAAGGGGTGGCTCGAGGGGGTAGAGCGAGAGGACAAGTTTGTCGTCAACCTCCACATCTTCCGCAACTACCTTGAGAACTACCTGCGTAGCCACCACCGAGTGAATCAAAAGCTGACAATCATGGTGCGCCAATTGCAACCTACGGCACAGGGATTGCCCCTAGAGCTCTACTTCTTCTCCGACGGCACCGACTGGATACCCTATGAGCACCTGCAGAGCGAGATCTTCGAGCATGTATTTGCCGTGCTCCCCACATTCGGACTCCGTGTGTTCCAGTCACCTATGGGTATTGACTTCGCTGGGATTGAGGGTCTTAACCTATCTTGATAGCGTATGATTTTACACGTATAAATCGTACACAATAACACATCACCATAACCACCATGAACAGACTATCAATCCTTGTTGCAAGCGTGCTGGGAAGCCTCTTCGTGGGCTGCACACACAAGCCTCAGGAGCTAAGCATCGTGCCCATACCTAATCATATAGAGCAGGCTCGGGGAAGCCTCTTGCTCGACTCGACCGTCAGGATTCAGATCCATTGCCCCGAGCAGGACCACGACATCCTGAGCAACTACATTGCGGCATCTCCGCTGGGAGCGGTCATTAGCGAGACCTACACCCCTAACGACAAGAGCAAGCACCTCACATTGAAGCTGGTGGACGAGCTGGCAGAGGTGGAGAGCAGCGAGGGGTATCATCTCACCGTTGACCGCAAGGGCATCACCATCACCGCCACCACAAGCAACGGTCTGTTTTATGGCTTGCAGACTCTGTTGCAACTCTATGCCGATAGCCAGCACATCCCACATACTACCATTATAGATGAGCCTCGATTTGCCTATCGCGGCATGATGATCGACGTGTCGCGCCACTTCTTCGACGTAGACTTCATAAAGAAGCAGATCGATGCGATGGCCTACTTCAAAATAAACCATCTGCACTTGCATCTGACCGATGCGGCGGGCTGGCGCATCGAGATAAAGCGCTACCCACAACTCACTGGCAAGGCCGCGTGGCGAGGTCAAACCACATGGAAAGAGTGGTGGAACGGCGACAGACAATACGTAGAGGAGGGTAGCGAAGGGGCCTGCGGAGGCTACTACACACAAGACGAGATACGCGAGCTGGTGGCCTACGCTCAGGAACGCTTCATAACGATCATCCCCGAGATCGAGATGCCCTCACACTCCGAAGAGGTGCTGGCCGTATATCCCGAGCTATCGTGCTCCCACATACCCTACAAGGAATCAGACTTTTGCGTCGGCAACGAACAAACCTTCGAGTTTCTCGAGGGCGTGCTCACCGAGGTGATGGAGCTCTTTCCCTCCGAATATATACATATAGGTGGCGACGAGGCCAGCAAGCAATCGTGGAAGACATGTGCCCGATGCCAAGCACGCATGCAGAGCGAGGGATTGGCCGATGTGGACGAGCTACAGAGCTACCTCATACATCGCATCGAGACCTTCCTCAATGCACACGGCCGCCAGCTCCTCGGATGGGACGAGATACTCGACGGGGGCCTTGCGCCACGAGCCACGGTGATGTCGTGGCGTGGCACCGAGGGTGGCCTGCGAGCCATCACTGCAGGCCATCGGGCCATCATGACACCTGGCGAATACTGCTATCTCGACGCCTACCAGGATGCTCCTCACACTCAGCCCGAAGCCATCGGTGGTTACCTCCCATTAAATAAGATATATGGCTATGACCCCTTGCCCGACACACTTGCTACGGCCCAACGGGAGCTGCTCTACGGAGTGCAAGGCAACCTCTTTGCCGAGTATATCCCCACCGAGCAACACATGGAATACATGATGTATCCGCGCCTGCTAGCCATCGCAGAGATAGGGTGGAGCAGACCTGAGAACAAGGACTACGACCACTTCCGCAACCGCACACTGAAGATCCTATCCGACTTGCAACAAGCCGATTACAACACCTTTGACCTCAGCCACGAAGTGGGCAATCGCCCTGGTGCCGACCGTCCCCTCGAGCATCTCGCCGTGGGCAAGAAAGTGGAGTACGTCGATGGATCGGCCTACTTTGGTGGATATAGTGCAGGAGGCGATAGCGCCCTGGTCGACGGAGTGCGTGGAGGATGGACCTACGGAGACCGCCGTTGGCAAGGATTCCTCGGACGCAGGGGAGTAGACGTTGTCATCGACCTCGAGCGCCCCACATATCTGCACTCCATCAACGCAGACTTCATGCAGATATGTGGCCCGGGAGTGTTTATGCCCGCCGAGATCATCATCTCCACATCGACTGATGGCAATGACTACACCGAGATCTACCGCACTGAGAACGAGGTCATCCGCGACGATTCAGTAAGCTTCCGCACCTTCGGCTGGGAGGGAGAGACACAAGCCCGCTACATACGCTACCAAGCCGTGCGTAGCCACCATGGCGGCTTCCTCTTCTTGGACGAGGTCGTGGTGAGATAAGACCAGAAGTATAAAATAAGCAGCTCAAATACATAGAAAAATAGCTTCTTGAACTTTTGAATAGCTTCTCTTAAACTTTTTAACAATAAAACCCAAGCAGTTTCTTGGTCAGATTTCTTATCTTTGCAATCTCAATCAATAACAAACTATAAAAATACAACGACGATGAAGAAAAGCATTATCACCCTCGGCATCCTGTGCGCCGTGTTTGCAGGATGTAAGCAAAAACCAAACGAACCTGACAAAGAGAAGTTCGAACCAGTGCTTATGGAGGCAATGGAGGCATGGGAACAGCAACAATCACAAGAGAATCAAGTCATTACAACCATCATGGAGCGCCGAAGCATCCGTAAATACAAGCCTCAAGCCGTAGAGCGCGACAAGATGGACATCATCCTCCGATGTGGTATCAATGCACCGAACGGACAGAACAAGCAGTCGTGGGAGGTGAGGGTAGTGGACAACCCCCAACTGCTCGACGAGATGCGCGAGGCTATGGCCAAGGGACATCCCGACCTCAATCCTGAGATGGTCAAGGGCTGCTTCCGCGATGCTCCCACCATGGTGTTCATCGCTCGTGACCCCGCCTACGACTTCTCAGCCTACGATTGTGGCCTACTGGCCGAGAACATGGTGTTGTCTGCATGGTCCATGGGCATCGGCTCCATCTGCTTGGGTAGTCCCGTGCGTTTCCTCACAGACAACGACGTGTGCAAACCGCTGGTCGAGAAACTCGGTTTCAGCGAAGGCTATGAGCTCAGCCTCTGCGTAGGCTTCGGTTATCCCGACGAGGCTCCAGCAGCAAAGCCACGCGACTGGAACAAGGTGCAGTATGTAGACTAACAACGCTGAACATTATTACCCTGAGGTTGCTGTCATCCTGAACATTGTGAACCTAAAGGTTGCGCTCGCACTTATTCTCAATGAAGCGCCAACAAGCTATATATCAGCAGATAAGAGGGAACATCCCCCTCTTTCCGTAAACGCAATTAAACATAATACCGATTATCATTTTCTTTATAGAAAAATTTTGGAGACCATATAGAGGTTTACCCATCCATTTATTTTACCGCACAAGTGTCTCAATTAACATTGTGAAGCAACTCGCAAAGTGCCTTGGCTAAATCCCAGTGCGAGATTCGTTCGCTTCGCTCAGGATGACAGAGACACAGATAAACGTTGCGGACTGCAACAACAGAAAACGAAAAATGAATAAAGAGAAAAATATTTTTCAATAAAGAGAAAAAGAAAAATGGACAAAGAGATTTTTCCTGACGGAAGGCTCCAATAAAACCGCCAGAGCCTTCCGTTGTAAATAACGGAGCCTTGCGATTTTTCTCGAGGAGCTTTCCGATTGTCTCATCAGAGGATTTCAAATGCCATACAGAGCTTTTCAAATATTGTGCAAGTCTTTGGAGACTTGAAAAACATGGTTTGCGACAGATTATGGACTTAGAGATGCCTGTCGCGGGGGTTTTCTCCTTATTATAAAGTCTATAAATAGGTTGGCATTGGCAGATTGGAGTGGATATTTGTACAATTCTAATGCGATTATTGTACAATTTTACACCTTAATATGCCAGTTTAATCGCTATCGACACCACCGGTGACAACCGATGATGTTGCCAATGCCAACCGATTTATGAACATTGCTATAGGAAGGAATAGCACCTGTGCCCTACTCCTCTGCAGAGCTATGTGGTCACATTTTTTTGGTATCATGCTTGCATACCCCAAATTAAGTGTGTACTTTTACGGCTTGAAACTGAAAATTGATGCTATAAAAAGGGATGGAGAGAAAGAGAATCGGGCATGGGGATACCCCCCTCTCGTGACTCTGATGGGCTCCACATATTATAAATAGGTATAATAAGGATAATATGTACTTACACAAGGAAGAGACATTGAGCAGACCGCAGATCGAAGCACTGCAACTGGAGCGTCTGCAATGGACGGTGAAGCACTGCATGAACTCTCCGTTCTACAAGAAGAGATTTGAGGAAGCGGGTCTTACCCCACAAGACATACGTTCGTTGGACGACCTGCAGCGCATACCCTTCACCACGAAGCAGGACCTGCGAGACAACTATCCCTACGGATTGGCGTCGGTGCCTATGGATAAGGTGGTGAGACTACACTCATCGAGTGGCACGACGGGCAACCCCACGGTGGTGCTCCACTCGCAGCGCGACCTTGACGAATGGGCCAACGCCGTGGCACGTTGCCTCCACATGGTGGGGCTGCGTCCCAACGATGTGTTCCAAAACTCATCGGGCTATGGCATGTTTACCGGCGGACTGGGATTTCAGTATGGAGCCGAGCGACTGGGCATGCTTACCGTGCCTGCTGCCGCGGGCAACACCAAGCGCCAGCTGAAGTTCATCACCGACTTTGGCACCACAGCCCTGCATGCTATCCCAAGCTATGTGACCCGTATGTACGAAGTGATGGAGGAGATGGGCATAGACCCACGTCGCGACACCAAGTTGCGCACACTGGTCATCGGTGCAGAGCCCCACTCTGAGGAGCAGCGCCGACGCATCGAGGAGATGATGGGTGTGAAGGCCTACAACTCGTTCGGCATGTCGGAGATGTGTGGACCTGGAGTGGCATTCGAGTGTCAAGAGCAGAACGGACTGCACATTTGGGAAGACTACTATATCGTCGAGATCATCGACCCCGAGACCTTGCAGCCTGTCCCCGAAGGCGAGGTGGGCGAACTGGTGCTCACGACCATCAACCGCGAGGCTATGCCGCTCCTGCGCTACCGCACACGAGACCTCACACGCATACTCCCTGGCGAGTGCCCCTGTGGACGTCAGCACAAGCGCCTCGACCGCATGAAGGGCCGTAGCGACGACATGATCATCCTCAAGGGTGTCAACATCTTCCCCATACAGATCGAGACCATCCTCATGCAGTTCAAGGAGCTGTCGACCAACTATCTCATCACACTGCAGACACAAGACTCCAACGATGAGATGATCGTAGAGGTAGAGCTCGAGAATCTCTTCACCGACGACTACGCTCGCCTGCACTCACTAACTCGCGAGATTACCCGCCAGCTCAAGGACGAGATCCTCGTGACCCCCTACGTGAAGCTTGTCCCCAAGGGCACACTCCCCGTAGCCGAGGGCAAGGCAGTGAGAGTGAAAGACATGAGAAAGACATTTTAACCATTAGTAGCGTCACTACTATTAAACACCTAAAGACTTATGACCATCCATCAATTATCTATCTTCATAGAGAACAAGGCGGGCACGCTGCTCCGCGTATTGGAACTCTTCAAGGAGGCTCAGATACAGCTCGTGGCCTCCACCATTGCCGACACCGTAGAGTATGGTATCTACCGCATCATCTGCTCGGAGCCCTCACGTGCCTATCAGGTGCTGAAGGATGCCGGCATCTCGGTCGCTCTGTCCGATGTGTTTGCCATCACGCTCGACAATGAGCCTGGCCGTGCGGCCGATGCCGTGAAGGTGCTCCACGATGCAGGTATTGGCATCACCTACATGTACTCGTTCCTCCTGGGCGGCAAGGGCATCTTGGTGTTCCGCACCGACAATCCCGAACTCACACGCGAGGCTATCATCCTCAACAACCTCTCGTTCATCTCTGAGAAGGAACTTGCATAAATATAGGCTATACCACCTTATTATATATAAAGAAGAAGAGCATCTCCAAGATGCTCTTCTCTTTTTCTTTGTTCTTCATTGCACAGGGAACTATCCCCCTTGCACTAGGGCCACTCAGCGCACGATGGCCTTCTTGCCACCAATGATGTAGATGCCAGGTGCTGTGATGCTGCTGATGCGCTGACCTGTGATGGTGTAGATTGCCTCATTCTCAGCCTTGATGCTGGGAGCGGTGATGCCTGCGGGATAGTTCTCCGGTGCCAATGCCTCGAAGAACACGCGTGAGCCCTCGTCCTTGCTTCCATTGGCATTGTAGAGTCCCATCTGTGGACCTGCAGTTTGCCAGTTACCATTGTGGCTGAGGTAGCTCTTGCCGTCCGATGTGCGGAAAGCATAGCAGCCATCGGTGAGGTCGAGTGTCCAGATGTAATAGTCGTTGGTGCGCTCCTCGGCAGTCTGCATCTGTATACTCTTGGGCGCATCGGCCGTAGACGCCACAGTAATCATGCGGTCATCTTCGGCAGAGACAATCATGACACCCTCCTCGGCCTCCATGAAGTACCACAGCTGATTGGGGAATACACGAGGGTCTTGACGCACGATCTGCAACTTGTTTTCCGTGCCACCCCAGGGCACCTCGTTGGCAAACACGTAGGTGAGCTCGGCGCCTCCATTGCTGTCGCGACCGCTAAATATATAATAAAGGATAGGTTGAGCAGCGTCGGTAGTGAGTTCGAAGGGATAGTCCGCCTTCTTCACTTGTGCAGATTGCTGTGCTGTAGCATTAGTCGCTACCATTGCAAGTGCTGCCATCATGATAAGTAGTCGTTGTTTCATAGGCTAGTTTTTTTGAATTGTTTTATAATATGTTGACAAAGGTACGCATTATATCCCAAAATTATTACTATCTTTACGAAAAATTTTGAGCTTATGCCCAATCATTACCACGAGATTACCTCCATCGACGAGTTGCGCGAGATGCTCCAGCGCGAGGAGCGCATCGAGCGTTGCGCATTTCAGGATATGGACTTCACGGTCTTGGCCGAGGAGGGCTTCACGGCCCGTTACTACGACTGCCTCTTCATGGGTTGTACGCTGACTCGTCCCATGCGTATCCAGATAGACAAGAGCAGCCTTGTGTTTTCCCACATCGACGTGCCCTACAACTGTTTTCGCAATGCGCTGTACACGGCCGAGTCGCTCTACGACAACTACCATGTGGGCCATCCCGAGAGCTACCACGAGTGCTTCGACTACAAGGTCTATGCCCACTACCTCGACAAGGGCAAGGTAGCTACCGACATCAAGGAGACGCTAGCGCGCACCCTGCACGACCACTCCATGAGCGATGCCTTGCAGGAGATGCTGTCGCAGTATGACGAGCGCCACATCGTGGGCATCATGGGCGGCCACGGCCTGTTGCGTACCGACCCCGCCTACCATCGCATAGCCTCGCTGAGCAAGCGGCTCACCGAAGAGGGCTACCTCATGGTGAGCGGAGGAGGCCCCGGAGCCATGGAGGCCACCCATCTGGGTGCTTGGATGGCTGGGCGCAGTGCCGAAGAGCTCTCTCAAGCCCTGGCGATGCTGTCTCCCGCCCCCTCCTTCAAGGACCCCCTGTGGCTCGACACCGCCTTCCGTGTGCGTCAGCAGTTCCCTTCTCCGCGCTACGTGAGTCTTGGCGTACCCACCTGGCTCTACGGACACGAGCCTGCCACCCCCTTTGCCACCCACATCGCCAAGTACTTCGAGAATGCGCTGCGCGAAGATGGCATCCTCACCATAGCCAAGGGAGGCATCGTCTACTCACCGGGCAGTGCGGGCACGATGCAAGAGATATTCCAAGACGCAGTGCAAAACCACTACCTGAGCTTCGGGTATGCCAGCCCGATGATCTTCCTTGGCACCGACTACTGGATGCACGAGATGCCCGTGTATCCCTTGTTGCAGCACCTTGTCGACCAAGGTCGCTACCGCAACCTTATGCTCTCCATCACCGACGATGAGCTAGAGGTGGTAGACAAGATCAAGAGCAGTTTTCCCGACGCTCCTGCTCCCAAGCAACAGAAACATTAATCCCTAATCGAAAGCACCAAACACCCTATGACCCCTTTCCTTCAAGCAGTAGCCCGCGACCTCTATGAGCGCTTTGGCGATGACCAGAGCCGCGTAGCAGTAATCTTCCCTGGCAAGCGTGCAGGTCTGTGGATGGACCGCTACCTCTACGAGTGTGCCGGCCACCCCATCTGGTCACCCTCCTACCTCTCGGTGGACGAGCTGTTTGCCAGCCAATCGTCACTCTCCAAGGAGTCGTCCATACGCACCATCTGTCTTCTCCACGAGATCTTCTGTAGCCTGACGAAGAGCACCGAGCCGCTCGACGACTTCTACTTCTGGGGCGAGCTGATGCTCTCCGACTTTGACGACATCGACAAGAATCTCGTCGAGGCCAGCCGCCTCTTTGTCAACCTTGCCGATATCAAGGACCTCGAGAGCCAGTTTGACTACCTCAGCGATGAGCAGAAGGCGCTCCTGAGCCAGTTCTTCAGCGGTCTGCACAACACCGCCGAGCGCACCGAGCTGAAGCAGCGCTTCATCGGACTATGGCAGGTGATGGGCGACATCTACGCCAAGCTACGCACCACACTGCACAGCCAGGGCCTAGCCTATGAGGGCATGATGTATCGCGATGCCATCGAGCATTTTGACCCCTCGAAGCTCACCTACGAACGCTACGTCATCGTGGGCTTCAACGTACTGAACAAGGTAGAGCAGCAGCTCTTCACCCACCTCAAGGAGAGCGGCAAGGCCCTGTTCTATTGGGACTACGACAACTATTATAAGGACAACGCACAGCACGAGGCAGGCACCTTCGTACGTGAAAACATCGCCCGCTATGGCAACACGCTCACCGACGAGTCTCTCTACGACAACCTGCGCCACCTGCCCGAGATACACTACATCAGTGCCTCGACCGACAATGCCCAGGCCCGCTACCTGCACACCTGGCTCACCGATAACATCACCAAGCAGGAGCAAGACACCGCCGTGGTGCTCTGCAACGAAGACATCGCCCATCCCGTGCTCCACGCCCTGCCCAGCGAGAAGGTGAAGAACGTGAACATCACCATGGGCTTCAAGCTCACGCAGACGGCTCCCTACACGCTTGTCAATGCCTACCTCAACCTGCACACCAAGGGATACGACGACACCCAGCACATGTATGCGCTAGCCATGCTGACAACACTTCTCAGTCATCCCTACATCCTGCAGCTTTACCCCGAGGCCCGACAGCTACAACGCGACTGGCTGCAGAGCAAACGCATCTATATCGCCCCCAGCGAATACTCCATCAGTGACCCCAAGCTCCAGGCCCTGCTCACTCGTCCCGCCGACAACACCCAGCTGCTGGCCACACTGAGCGCACTGATCAGCGATGCCGGCCGCCTGTTTGTGTCGAGCGACGATAAGGACCATCTGGCTCAGCTGAGCAAGGAGGCCCTCTTCCAGCTCCACCGCACGATAAGCAGCTTCAAGAGCCTCACCGAAGAGGGCATCCTGAAGATAGGCACCAAGACACTGGTGCGCCTCATGCTGCGCATGCTCACACAGATCTCCATCCCCTTCCATGGCGAGCCAGCCATCGGTCTGCAAGTGATGGGCGTACTCGAGACCCGCAACCTCGACTTCCGCCACCTCATCCTCCTCTCCACCAACGAGGGCAAGCTCCCCCGCTCGAGCAGCGAGTCCTCATTCATCCCGCACAACCTACGCGAAGCCTTCGGCATGAACACCATACAGCGTCAGAATGCCGTCTATGCCTACTACTTCTACCGCATGATACAACGAGCCGAGAGGGTCACCATCGTATATAATAATGGTACCGACGGACTCAACAAGCAGGAGCCCTCGCGCTACATCATGCAGCTTCAGGTAGAGTTTCCTGGCAAGCTCACACCATGGGAGCTCCATTCACCCTCGGTATCGCTGCAACACGAGGCGCCCGTCATAGAGCAGACGGCCGAGACGCGCCGCAAGCTGCAGGAGCACTTTGGTTGTGGCAACGACAAGTATGCCCACCGCCTGTCACCCTCGGCACTCAACGACTACCTCGACTGCCGCCTCAAGTTCTACCTTGCCCATGTCGAGGGATTCAACCCACCCGAGGAGGTCGACACCGACATCAACACGGCCACCCTAGGCACCATCTTCCACAAGAGTGCCGAGCTGGCCTATGAGAAGCTCACCCAGCGCAACGACATCATCCGTGGTACCGACATCAAGGCCCTGCTCGACGACAAGCCCCTCATCGAGCACTACGTCGACACGGCCTTCCGCACCGAGTTCTTCCACATCACCCCCGATGCTCCGCTCCACTACAACGGCACGCAGCTCATCGTGCGCAGCGTCATCATCAACTACCTCACCAAGCTGCTCCGCATCGACCACAACCGCACTCCCTTCCGCTACATAGCGAGTGAGAAGAAGGTCGAGAAGCGCTACACCATCAATAGCCATGGCACTCCCGTCGAGGTGCGCCTCGGAGGCATCATCGACCGCATCGATAGCAAGCAAGGCACTGATGGGCGAGAGGTGACACGCATCATCGACTATAAGACCGGCGGCACACTCAAGAAGATCAGTGGCATCAAGAGCGTCGAGGAGCTCTTCACACGCAGTGGTGACAAGGACTACGGCAAGGTGTTCCAGACCTTCTACTATGCCTATCTCATGTGTGGGGAGTATGACCGCATAGCGCCCTCGCTGCTCTTCGTACGCGAGACTGCCGACGAGCACTTCGAGCCCTACATCGAGATGAACAAGCAGCCCGTGAGCGACTTCAGCGACTACTACGACGAGTTCGGTAATCAGCTCCATGCCCTCATCGAAGAGATCTTCAATAGCGACGTGCCCTACACGGCAGCCACCACAGACTCAGCCTGCAAGTACTGCAAGTTTCTCAGTCTGTGTGGCAAGAAAGAGGAGAAAAACGATTATTAGCGCCCGGCACGAGAGCAGTCAAGCTTCGCTAAACAGCTATGGGGTCGACGAATGTCGGCCCCATACAATTATATGTCATACTATGTACATTCCATCATGGCGTGTCTGCGTCTTGCGCACATGTCCATCATGGTTTTCTGTGTTTCTATCACGGCTTAAAGGTCTCATAGGTGCCATCATCGAAGAAGATTTTTATTTCGACGATTTTTCGCTGCAAAGATTTTCGGGCATATTCTATCTGTGACTCAGACAGATAGGGTGCTTTTTGGGGTGTCTGAAGTGGCATTTCCTTGCGATTTTTCGGAGCGCCTGCACTCTCGGCCACAAATACGGCATTCTCAGCGAACAGATCGCCCTGAAAGAATCGTGACGTGGCCTGTCCAGCCGCCTCCTCAGCGGTGCCCTGTGCATCACCTGCCGTGTGAGCCATCTGCAGGGTAGCGTTATTGCCATCGGCCTCGATGTCCGTAGCAGGCTGTGTGACGTAGTTGCTCTCCGCGTCGCCCTCATAGGGTCCCGTGCCATCGAGGAGCCACTGTGTGTTGATCTTGGGGAACTTCTGGCGTATTCTCATCACCACCTCCAGGCTAGGATTGTTGCGCCCGGCTAGGATGTGCGACAAGGTAGGTCGGTTGACCCCTATGAAATCGGCAAATTGGCTTTGCCCCATGTGCTCACGCTCGATAATCTGCTTGATACGCTCTCTCATCGGTCTATTTTTGTGAATTACTAATCTGTACTATTGCGTTACAAAGGTAAATACTTTTAGTTACATTTGCAATTTATATTTATAAACAGTAGGATAATAATTGTAACCACCCAAAACAAACAATTGTAATCACCCCAACCATCCCCATCGCCCCAGAGGGTTATTTCCAATTATAAATCGCTTACCTTATCCCACGTAACTCACTCATTTACCTATAGCTACACGACATACGCATGCATCTGAGGCCCTATTTTGGGGCTCAATACATCTATATACAGATTATTGTATAATAAACTTTAAATTTTGACACCTAACTGCACTGGTATACACAACTTTAAGTAAAATTACAACAAATTTACAAAACATACAATTCGCTCCTCCTCTGTGATTACGAAGATAACCGACCCCGTGCAATTACATTTGTATCCGCTTCAGAATAGTAATCTCCCCTACCCTTTGCATTACGTTATGTAAACACAAAAGGAGCCTAAAAATTACATTTCGCAACGAATAACAATAGTGAACGCGTTATGATTGTAAACAAAGAAGGAGCCCCATGAGCTCCTACAGTGCAAAACGGACGAGAATCGCTTCTTTGCGTCCGCGAGGGCGAGCGCAAGCAAATAACGCAAGGAAAAGGCATTAGAAATGCCCTTTTTGCGCCCTATTCCTCATGATGTCAGTGTATTAAGTGATATTTTGCCGTGTTGCTGTTCAGCCTCGGCTCGTGAGCGCGTCGGCAAATCGCTTCAGTCCCTCCACGGTGGAGGCAAATCGTATGGCTCCGCCCGATGCTTCGGTGGCCTTGTGCATCGAGATGCTGATGTTGCGCACATGAGCGGCAAAGCGCTCAGTGTCGGGCACGGCGATGCTGGGTGTGGTGTCCCCTATCATGTCAAGGTATGCTCGCGCCGTGTCGTAGGTGTTGAGTGTGTTTTCTGCTCCGTAGTTGTAGACCCCGCCTGGCAGGTGCAGCGTGTGGCCGATGTTGCTCACCACCTCGTCCACCCACGTGATGCCTCTGTACTCCCTCGTGGCGAAGCGCAGTGGAGTGCGTTGTCGCAAGGCCTCCTCAATGTTGGTGACAAAGTTGTTGTGTGTGTGCATCCCCTCGCGCCTGATGTCATACATCCACGTAGCTCTCAGCGCCACGCTATCGGGACATCTACGCAGTGCCTCCTGCTCGGCCTTCAGCTTGTGTCGTCCATAGTGGTTCTCAGGGCACACGGCGATGTCCTCGCTCAGGAGTCCCAGCTCGAGGTTGCCATTGTAGACCTGGTCCGATGAGAACCACACCAGCTTGCATCCGTAGCGTGCTGCCGCGTCGGCCATGTGTGCCACGCCCATCACGTTCACCCTTAGGCTCTCCTCGGAGTGCTGCTCGCAGTATCCCGTGTTCGACAATGCCGCCAGGTGTACTATGGCGTGAGGCCTATGCACCCTCACATACTCCTCCACCACCTCGGGGCGTGTGATGTCACACTCGTTGTGCGAGGGAGCCAACACCTCATACTGTCGGCTCATCTCCTTGGCCACTCGGCCTCCTACGAATCCGCTCGTGCCTGTGATCAGTATCTTGTTCATTGTAGTGAGTAATGGGTTTTAGTGGTTAATGCTTAATGCTTAGTGCTTAGAGTTTAGTGTTTAGAGTGTTGGGGTAATTTTCAATTTTTAATTTTCAATTTTCAATTTGCTCAACGTTTCACGTTCCTCAAATCACCACCGTCACCACCGAGCGTGCGGGTATCACCAGCTCGCTGAGCTGCTGCTCGCCCACATACTCCAGGTTTCTGTCGATGTCTGTCACATACAGCTTCCCCTTCTTGGCATGTCCGCACTTCAGCTCCATGGGCTTCTCCTCGTCGGTGTAGTTGATGATTACCGTCACCACCTCCTTGCCGTCGGTGTACGATGAGGCCATGAGCGATGTGGCCGCCTCGAGGTCGGTCACCTCGGCTCCTTGGGGCTTCACCTCGATGCGCTTCATGCCGGGGCGCACGAAGAAGCTGTAGTTGGCCGTGGTGTAAAACATCTTCGTGGGCGCGATGATTCCGTCATACTTCACCGTCTCGCCCGTCGCCCCCTTCATGGGCAGCAGGCGTATGGGCACATCCTCGCCCAGCGATACCGCCGTCCACCACTGCCATGCCGAAGCGTTGGCCACCGCCAGGTCATTGTGTATGATGCGTGCCACGTAGAGCCCCAGGTTGATGCTCTTCAGCGGCGAGGGCTCCATGGTGATCTCCTCGTTCTTCTCCAGGATGCAGTACTCCGAAGCCCAGAACTTCGTGTCACGTCCATTCCCCGCCAGTTCCTCCTTCACCCTGGTGCGCATGTCCACCAGCAGCTGGGGCGGATAAGCCGTCCAGTAGTCGTGAGCGGCCACACAGTTGTACAGATGTTCAAATCCCAGTACATTATATTTCCCCTCCTCGTAGAACATCGAGTGTATGATGTCGTCGGGCATGTGCTCATCGGCCCACACGTCGAAGAGACACTTCAGTTCGCCCATCTCGGGCACGATGATCTTCGCATCCACCTGCTGCTCCTCGATGGCCTTGTCCAGCTCCTCCACCATGCGGTAGATGTCGGCCCTCGTGGCGAAGCTACCCTCCTGGAAGAAGTTGGTGTGCCACTCCACGTTAGGCTCGTTGATGGGGCTGA
>JAEIGA010008075.1_pt1 | contig 15953 bp, 12 predicted proteins | sample 9270691 | NCBI WGS metagenome assembly JAEIGA01 (sample SAMN17057246, study PRJNA624740) | gut metagenome | biome: biome; isolation source: fecal sample | host: Bos grunniens | place: China: Xizang | collected 2019
AATGGCTGATGAAATTAAATTTTCATATAATGACAGAGATAAAATATTTGATCTTATTGAACAATGTCCAGAAAAAACCATAATTCTTGAATCTGGTAATGAAAATAATTGGAAAAATTTACAAATGTATAATGAAAAATTTAAAGAATTTTATATTGCATTACGTGACATTCATCAATTTGCAGAATTTAATAAAAATAATATCAAATGGTATTGGCCATATCCAATAACTTCTTATTATGAATTAGAAATGATAGCTAATTTAAAACCTTCATATATTATGATTGGACCACCTTTAACTTTTGATTTGGATAAAGTTAATAGTTTAATATATCCAATTCCTTTAAGAATGACTGTTAATGCTGCTCATCCATTATATTTACCTACCAATGGAAAATATGGAATACATGGACAATGGGTTCGTCCAGAAGATATAGCTAGGTATGGAGAAAAAGTAAGATGTTTTGAATTTGATGAATGTGCCAGTTTATCAGAAGAAGAAACCTATCTTCGCACATATTTAAATCAGCAATGGCCAGGAAATTTAAACCTTTTAATTAAAAAGTTAAATTACAATGTTGATAACAGAGCAATTCCAGAAGATTTGGGAGAAAAGCGAATGAATTGTGGACAAAAGTGTTGCGCAGGATCAAGTTGTCATTTGTGTGATAGTGCTTTTTTATTTGCCGATATGGTGCGAAAAGAACACCTTTCACGCAAACAAAAAAACACTATTGACAATAATTAAAAAAAATGGTATAATATAATATAAGAAAAAAAAGGAGGATACTTAATGCGAGTTTTAAGTAATAGTGATTATAGCTTATTTGAACGTTTAGTATCTTTGAGTCAAAAAGAAATGCATAAGGCAATGGCTCAATATCTCAAAGCAAAATATGATAATGTTATTTTTACAAAAGATTATCTGGTTGCTATTGGTGATATTCCAATTGCATTAATAGCACATATGGATACTGTATTTAAAACTCCTGTATCCAATTTATATTATGACCAAAGAAAAGGTGTTTTATGGAGTCCAGAAGGACTAGGTGCAGATGATAGAGCAGGAATTTTTGCTATTTTAAAAATTCTTCAAGATGGATTAAAACCTTGTATTATTTTAACTACTGATGAAGAGCAAGGGGGATTAGGAGCTCTAACACTTGCTATGGAAAAATGTCCAATTAAAGATCTTAAATATATGATAGAATTAGATAGAAGAGGCAGTAATGATTGTGTATTTTATGATTGTTATTGTCCTGAATTTGTAGATTATATTGAAAGTTTTGGATTTTGTGAAAAATGGGGTTCATTTTCTGATATTAGTTTTTTAATGCCAGAATGGAAAGTTTGTGGTGTTAATTTATCTATTGGATATGAAGATGAGCATAGTGTTACAGAAATTCTTAATATAGGACCTTTATTTGATACAATTAAAAAAGTTAAACAAATGTTGCAAGATACAGATATTCCTTATTTTGAGTATAACGAATTAACAGTTGCTAATTCTCATTGGTGGAAAACTAAAATTTATGGTCAGCATTGTAGTAAATGCAAAAAATTATATTCAGAATATGAATTATTTCCAGTAAAAGGAAAAAATAAAGCAATAAAATATTACTGTCCAGATTGTGTTGTTGATAATATTGAATGGTGCGATGTGTGCGGCGAAGCTTTTGAAATCGAAGATCCTAAAAATTCAATAAAAAAATGTAAGGAGTGCGCTGAAAACGTATGTATGAAGACATCAAAGAGCAATTTAAATCAGTAATCAGCTATTCTCAAGACATTCCTAATCCAAAAATTGATCTTTTGTTTAAAGAATGGGAAGAAAATAAAAAGCGTTTTATTAATCGTTTTGGAGGATTAATTTATGAGTGGCCTGAACCGATTGAATTTACTTTAGATCCAAAAGAAAAACGAGTAAGAGCAATGGAATTTGCAAGTAATGTTTCTGATATATATAATAATCCAATTCTTGCCGAGTTCATTGATGAAAATATTGATACTTTTTTTGAAAATAAAGTTTCAAAAAATTTAGATGGAAAAGTTCCAGAAGGAATGAAATTAATTAAAGCTTTTAAATTTTTTGAATCAAATAAAACAACTCTAAGAAGCATTCAAGATTATGCAAGTCAATTAATTCAAGAAAATAAAATTAAAGGAACTTTATGTTTTTCAGTTCATCCTTTAGATTTTTTATCCAGTAGTGAAAATACATATAATTGGCGTAGTTGTCATGCTCTCGATGGTGAATATCGTGCAGGAAATTTGAGCTATATGACTGATAATTCCACTTTTATGGTATATTTAAAAGGTTCTGATAATCAAATTTTAAATAGATTTGGAAGTATTAAATGGAATTCTAAAAAATGGAGAATGTTAATTCATGCTTCAGAAAATGATAATATTATATTCGCGGGAAGACAATATCCATTTAATTCTAAAAATGGCATTGATACAGTTTTAAATATTTATAATAATTTTTTGGCAAAAGAAAGTTCAAGTAAATTGCAGGTAAATTTCTGGCCTAATCTTATTAGTAAGTATAATGGATGGAGAGCTGATTATGTTGATGGCTATGTTCCATATGATGCAGATCCTAATGAACCACCAATTGAATTAAAAGGAAAATATATTGTTTATGAAAAACAATTAATTGAACTAAATCAAATTGTTAAAGAAGGATTTGATTCATTAAACTATAATGATGTATTAAAATCTAGTTGTTATACATATCCATACTATGCAATATTAAATACTTATTCTAATTACAGTTTAGATCATTTATTAAAACATCCAATAATTATTGGAGGAAAAGCTCTATGTTTGCATTGTGAAAATAATTTAATTCACAATTCTGAAACAATGAGATGTGATGATTGTGAATTAAAGTTTGGCACAGAAGATAATGATGTTTATAGTTCTTGTGATTGTTGTGGTGCAAGAATTTATATTGATGACGCTATTTGTGTCGGAGATAATGGTGATTTAGTTTGTGATAGATGCTACGATACTCAATGTTTTATTTGTAGCTGTTGTGATAATATATATTATAATACAGAAAGAGTTTTTATACCAAAATATGATGAAGATGATGGAGTTTGGTATTGTAGACAATGTTATGAAGACAATAAGGAGATTTAATTATGGCTAAGGGAAATATTGGAAAACAAAATGTAATCAATAAAATTAAGCAAGCTTTTGGGGCAGATTTCATTGGTGAATATGATAAGAAAATTTATATATGGACACAGGAAAATGGTGAACGAATTCAAATTGCATTATCTTTAACTTGTCCAAAAGTGCAAGTTGCTGTTGCAGATACTCCAATTACTGGTGACTTTAATTTTGAAGATGATACTTCTAGCACTGTAGTTGCGGCTGGAGCTTTTCAACCAGCAGATATTACTGATGAAGAACGTGCTAGAGTTAATGATTTAATGTTAAAATTAGGTCTATAATGATTTGGACGACTTTATTTAATACAATTTTTTAAATTTTTATTAATATTATGTTTCTTTAAAAAATCTTTTTGATTTTTTTAAAAAAATATGTTATAATATTTATATAAGTTAAAGATAATAAAAAATAAAAGACACATACAGCAAATTTACATTTTTATGCGATAGTCAAAAGGTTAAGACATTACCCTTCTACGGTGAAAGTTCGGGTTCGATTCCCGATTGCGATAAAATTTGTGTCTTGCATATAGGGTGGTCGGTTAATGGGTAAACCACTGGTCTCCAAAACCAGGACTCTCCGTTCGAGTCGGAGTCGCCCTGTTAAAAAATCTTTTTGATTTTTTTAAAAAAATATGTTATAATATATATGTAAGGTCAAGAAAGTAATAAGCACGGATTGCTTTCAGTTACATACAAACCTTTTCCACTAAAAGACGGTCACAGCAATACATGATTGCATAGGGAGCCGGGGATCACAAGTTCGAATCTTGTCTCTCCCATTCATGGGAGAGTAGCGTAGTTGGTTAACGCACCGTTATATCACAATTCCGTCTTGTATAAAAAGAAAATTTGATTTTTTAAAAAAAATATGTTATAATATTTATATAAGATTTGGTAAGGAAAATTGGAAGCGAACCGCTGTGCAAGTACCATCACTCCGAAGGTTGGGAAAAGAAGTAGCAAAGAGCCAAATCTTAGGACAAAAGAAAAAAATTGATTTTTTAAAAAATTTATGTTATAATATATATGTAATAAGAAATCAAAATAGTTATGGGACTATAGCTCAGTTGGTGGTAGCGAGTGACTGTTAATCACTAGGTCGAAGGTTCGAGCCCTTCTAGTCCCGCTCGTCAGGAAACTGACTATCTTGTAAGTGGTAGACATAGAAACTTTCGTCTTCTTGCGGACTGGAGCAAGCGTTTTAGGAGATTGCGGAGCGTGTGTTTCCTCACCTCGGTTTTTACGAGAAAACTAAAAAAGATGTCTGCATACGCCAGTAGAGAATAAATCACATTGAGAGCTGGAAGTCTAAGATGTGGAAACCATGGTTGGGTTTATATTGTACCTCACTTCGGTCAAAACAATATCTAAATTAGGTGGCGACCAGCCTTAAATACTTCAGTAATTTAAAATGGCGATTATGCGGGTGTAGCCGAATTGGCATAGGCGTTAGTCTTAGGAACTAAAATTTGTGGGTTCGAATCCCCCCATCCGTATTTGGAGAGAAGCAGCTGGACTCCTTAACAACAAGTTGCGTTATTACTACGAAAGTGTAATCGTGTCCATACGATAGTTGGACGTTTGGCAACTACGATAAATAAGTTGCAATCCTAAAATGGAGGTACGGTCCATTGGACGGCGACTAACAAATTAGGCAGTGGGGACGTTTAACAATGATAATGGGGTTAAACATCTGAGTGAGTCAAGGATAGCTTTAACTCAGAAAAAAAATGGGGCTATAACTCAATGGGAGAGTGCTACCCTTGCTTGGAAAACTTATAAAGTATAAGTAAATATGGATAGTAAAAAATTAGGAAATTTAACAGAATTACAATGTATTACTCGATTTTATGAATTGGGTTATTCAGTATCTATTCCTTATGGAGATAGTGAAAAGTATGATATGATTTTAGATTGTAATGGAAAATTATTAAAATTACAATGCAAACATGCAAAAGAGTTTTATGATGGAGAAGAATTATCTTATCTTAAAATAAAAACTTCTTGGCAATCTGGCTATACAAAAAATAGTCAATATCATACTAATAAATATACTGAAGAAGAAGTTGATTATTTTGTAACTTTCTTCCAGGGAAAAAATTATTTAATACCAGTAACAGAATGCTCAACAGAAAAAATATTGAGAGTTTTGCCGCCAAAAAATGGACAGCTTAAGGGTGTTTCATTTTTAACAAATTATATTGATGAAGAGGTATTAAATACTTTATAAGCATTACCGAGTAAAGGTAGAGGTTGTGGGTTCAAATCCCACTAGTTCCACCACTAGAAAGTCTTTTTAGGTAAGTTTATGAATATCTCCTTTGTTTTGGACTTTAAATTTTAACTAAAACCACAACGAAATTCATAGGTATACGTCGCTATAACGTATTGTTTAGATTTTTTTCATTAAAAAATCAAAACCCACATGGGGTTTAAAAAAATACAGAGTATTTGAGATAATCATTTTTACTTACAGAAATGATACCTGTGACGCTGCAGAGGGATTGCAAGCCCTAAAATGCGTATATTTACCCGAATGATGAAATTGGTAGACATGCTTGATTCAAAATCAAGTGTCTTTGTGACGTGTGGGTTCAAATCCCACTTTGGGTACCACCGAAAACAAGATGGGAGGAAACGAGCAGATAGTTCTCACCACCCCGGGAGTGGAAATGCAGCAAAGAATTCGTAACTGCACTTGTTAGTAGGTTATATGAAGATGTAGCGAAGCTCCTCTATCGCCTGATAAAATGGAGGAAAAAATAAATTGTAGAGTTTTATTTCTACAATTTAACGCCAATTCGTCTAGTGGCTTAGGACCTCACCCTCTCAAGGTGGAAACATCAGTTCAAATCTGATATTGGTGATTTAAAAGGCTCATCACCTTTTACTGTGACATAGCAGGGAATATGTTGACTTATTCTTTTAAAGAAGAAAGAACGGTAGTTACGTTATGAACTTGACATTCAGTAGATTTAAATAGTAAAATGTACTCGTATGATTTGAAAAGCAAGGACGAGAAGCTCGCTTTTTCAGGGTGGTAACCGGGTTGATTACCTAAATAACCTTTAACGTCCTATCGTCTAACAGGACCAGGACAGCGCCCTTTCACGGCGCAAATGTGGGTTCGAGTCCCGCTGGGATGATTTCAGTTTTAAGATTGATATGAAGTAAGTTTTGGCGGTACCAGCCTAACGTATGAGGGATATCGGTTATGAAATTGATGACTGTTTTGTAGATTTGAGAGAGCGTGTTTTTAGAATGAGGTAAAAAAACAGCGACGAATTGCTCCTAAGGTTGTTGAGAGGTAAACGCAACAGGGTTGCTCCCATCGCACATTAAGTTTCCGGAAACTAAATGATTAAAAACAATATAAAAAAATAATTATTATAGCTGGCGGCAGGCTGGAGGTTTGACTCGGTCTCATAAACCGAGGGAGATGGGTTCGATTCCCATGCGTAGCAATTATTCCTTTTTTGATTTTTTTAAAAAAATATGTTATAATATTTATATAAGTTAAAGAAAGGAAATAAAAATATGTTTGATGATTTTGATTTATATGTACAATGTGAGGAATATTATACTGAAGAAGAATATATGATTGAAGTATATAATCAAAATCAAGACTAATGCGGCCCCGTCGACAAGCGGTTAAGTCACAACCCTTTCACGGTTGCGTCACGGGTTCGAATCCCGTCGGGGTCATTTCTCCCTTGGTGAAGGAGTAAGATAATCTTTGTATTATCAAAATAACTGGCGAATGAGCAGACAAATTCCGGTCAATAGACTTTCGCTACCGGATTAAAATACTGAAACGGGTCAGGTCCAATCGCCCGATTAAGTATGTGAGGAAAGTGAGGTTGGTTGCCGGCTTACTCAAGACTTTGTATACTTGAGGACATTATTCCCACCGGTTGTAAAAGGTCTTCGCATTTAAAGTATCACTGAAAAATGTGTTCGCTTAATCTTTAGTATTATTAGGTATATTCCCAGTACCTCGTAGCGGAAAACCTGGGCGTGGAAGAGGAGACGAAAGAATCGCTTTTTTTAGTAGCAAGTTTTGATGGTGAAACTGCTTCGGGTGTTGATGTGACCCTAGGGCTTAAGAGCATATTAGAGGATAGCTGTCTAACATCATATATATGGCTTCGTAGTTCAGTTGGTTAGAACGCTAGCCTGTCACGCTAGAGGTCGTGGGTTCGAATCCCATCGGAGTCGCTTAAGACACATACAGCAAATTTATTCATTGCTATGATGAATACAATTAAGCGTATATTTGGGGAATATAAAGTGCTTTTGATTTTTGTGTCTTGCTTATGCCCGAGTAGTTCAGTTGGTTAGAACGCTGCCCTCATAAGGCAGAGGTCGTGAGTTCAAATCTCACCTTTGGTACCAACCGCAAGTTGCGGTTTTCATTTCCTTTCATGTGTGTGGTCGTGGGGGCTCCGACCAAAAAAATATTCCCCCTTTATATATCGCGGGATAGAGCAGTTCGGTAGCTCGCTTGGCTCATACCCAAGAGGTCGGAGGTTCAAATCCTCCTCCCGCTACTATAGACGCATACAGCAAATTTTTTCTTTTGAAAATAATTTAACTCAATTGGTAGAGTATTTGTCTGTTAAACAAAGTGTAACTGGTTCGACCCCAGTAATTATTTCATTTGCGTCTAGTATTTGCCCTTGTAGCTTACGAGGTCGGAGCGGCGGACTGAAAATCCGCAGGATAGTGGCTCGATACCACTCGGGGGCACTTAGTTGGGTGATAACTTAAAGCATAAGACCTGTAAAACGGGGATCCACATCATAACTCAATTACTTCCATTTGTTTTTGTTGTTTCATATTTTATGCCTCCTCGTAATAATATAAAGCGGATGTGGCTGCAGGATTCGTACCCTTTCTATATATTTCCGAAAATGTATAGAAACAAAAACTATCATTATGGGAGAGAGTTTTTACTTCTAGGCTCGGTTGAGTTTGTTTTTTACTCTCCTATTTTTTATATCTTTGTTGGAGGGATACCCAAGTAGGTGAAGGGGGCAGTTTGCTAAACTGCTAGGTCGGCGATGAGTCGGCGCGAGGGTTCGAGCCCCTCTCCCTCCGTTTAGTCAGAGGCTTGAAACCGTGTATGTCAGCCGCACAGACTATAAATGTGAAATCACGCGGGGCGGATTCTGTCTTAATCCACAAAGAGAAGGTGCACCTCTCATAGACAAATTTTGACTGACGAGGTCGAGCCCGCTTCGGGGATATAAGAAGTGCCCAGTGAGAGGGTAGCCTAGGTGAAATAAAATATCTCACACCTTTAAGCAGGGGTCGCATAGCTGGCCGAGTGCACCGGTCTAGAAAACCGGAGATCCTACGGGGTCCGTGGGTTCGAATCCCACCCCCTGCGTTAAAATCAGAGAAGTACAATCTGATTAGTGATGTATAGTATAGGTAAAAAATATTACACCAAAATGGAGGTCATATGCCAGAGTAGGAAACCCGGACGCCTAAGAAGCTCACCCGGTACATCACGCATATGCCCCGTTGGCTCAGTGGTAGAGCAGCTCACTAGTAATGAGCAGGTCGTTGGTTCAAGTCCGACAGGGGGCTCTCAATGCAAGAAGGAGAAAAAATATGTACAGTGCTTATACAAATAAAATTGATGAAATAATTAAACATTTAAGAAAGAAAAATAATTTTAATTCTATTACTGAAAATCAAAAAAAAATTTTACTTTCTGAATTAAAGAACATTGAAATTATTAACACAAGAGAAGTGTTTGTATTATGGATTTTATTTTTTGTTTGGTTTAAAACATATCATTCTTGTATTTTAACTTTTAATAATAATGAAAAAATAGTTTTAGATATAACCAAAAATGAAATGAATAAATATTTTATTAGTTATATTTAAAATGAACCCAGCACGCCTCTCAATGATGCGGACCACGTTGGGTCTTTAAATGCGGGATTAACTCAACTGGGAGAGTGTTTCCCTTACAAGGAAAAAGCTGGCGGTTCGAACCCGTCATCCCGCACTAAGTCTTATAAATTAGTCCTAAACTCCCACGGAAACATCGTATAAAATAAATATAGCGAGAGTGGGCAGGGTGGTAAGGACGCCACCGGTTTATAAGACTACCATATGCAGGTGTAGTACAACGGTTAGTACGCGGCCTTGCCAAGGCTGAGACGTGGGTTCGATTCCCATCACTTGCTCCAATAGTGCGGAAATGGGGAGAGGCGCACTTAAATATCCCCTTCCTGATATTATGGTGGACGTAGTTCAGTTGGTTAGAACGCCAGATTGTGGCTCTGGAGGTCGAGAGTTCAAATCTCTCCGTTCACCCTTTATATTCCAGTAGCTCAGTGGATTAGAGCATGGAGCTTCTACCTCCAGTGTCAGGGGTTCGAATCCCTTCTGGAATATTTGGGAGCAAAATAATCATGCCCCAAGAATTATATTAAAGCTAAATATAATCAAAACGGACGCGCCGCACATGATAAAAAATAAGAAAAGAGGTAATTCCAATGATTTGTCCTATTTACATGGAAAATGTAAAAGATGTGCAAAAAGTTAGCAATATTGCTGCACAGTCTGGTATTGATATGACTATTAGTTGTGGAACTATTGCTATTGATCCTCGTAGTATTTTAGGATTATTTGCATTGATGGGAAGAGAAGTTTTATTAGTTGCTCCTGATAATACTAATCCTACTCATTTTATGAACCTTGTTAAGAAAATGGGTGTTCAAGCTTAATTTTCTTAACAAGTTCAAAAATAAAAATATTGAGCCCAGTTAGCTTAATGGATAAAGCGTCGGTCTACGGAACCGATAATATAGGTTCGATTCCTATACTGGGTACTAAAATCTTTTTGATTTTTTATAAAAAATATGTTATAATATTTATATAAGATAAAGAAAAGATAAAAGACTCACACAGCAAATTAATCTAATGTTTGGGTGTCGTTGTCCGAGGATTAAAAAAGTAGAGTCTTGCGATTATTGTGAGGTAGCTCAGTAGGTTAGAGTATCGGTCTGATAAGCCGAGGGTCGCGGGTTCGATTCCCACTCTCACAACTGATAGAAAGGAGAATACGAAATGGGAATGAATGTTGTTCATGCTGGTAGTACTTATCAAATTTATGGTGATTCTTTACAGACATATAAAGAGTTGCCTGTTGGAACATATGAAGTATGTTTTAGTAAAATGACAGGGTTTTTTCTAACTTCTCATAATGATTTAGAAATAAATGAAGAAAAAATTTATGGTTCAAGTCCTGAAAAAGTAGAAAAAGTTCTAAAAGGATTCCAGGCGGTAAGTCGAAATTTTGGTGTTATCCTTTCTGGTAGAAAAGGTATAGGTAAATCTTTATTTGCTCGTCAATTGGCAACAAGAGCAAAAGAATATAATTTACCAATTATCTTAGTAACAAATTATATTCCAGGTATTGCTGATTTTATTAGTTCTATTGAACAAGAAGTAATTGTTTTATTCGATGAGTTTGAAAAAACTTTCGGAGAAACAGATGATTGTAGACCTCAGGAAGAAATGCTTCCTTTGTTTGATGGTATTGATAATGGTAAGAAATTATTTATCATTACTTGTAATGAAATTCATAAATTGAATTCTTATCTTATTAATCGTCCCGGTCGTTTTCATTATCATTTTGTTTTAGGTAATCCTAATCCAGATGAAATTAAAGAATATATGACTGATAAATTAAAACCTGAATATCATTACTTAATTAAAAAGTTAATTGGTTTTTCAATCAATGTAGATTTAACTTATGATGTTCTTCGTGCTATTGCTTTTGAATTAAATATGGGTTATTCTTTTGAAGAAACTCTTATGGATTTAAATATTAGTAAAGAAGGAAATCCTAAGTATAATGTTCGAGTTGATTTTGCTGATGGCACATATCGTATTGCTACAAATCTTCGAATCAATATTTATTCTGGCGATAGAGAATATTGCTGGTTAAGTGAAAAGAGTGGACGTAGCAGTGATTCAATTCGACTTAGCTTTATTCCTTCTGATGTTGTATTAGATATGGATCATGCTGAAATGACTCTTGATCCTAATAAAGTTGAGAAATATGTTGATGAAGATTACTTCGATATGGATAAGCCAGAAGATAAGAAAAGATATGAATATCTTTCTGATATTGAAATTACTAAAATTACTTTTAGTAGAGTAGTTGAAGATTATACTTATAAATATTTAGTTTAATAAATATGTGGGGCTTGCGGCCCCACATATGTAACGGGGTGTGGCTCAGCTTGGCTAGAGCGCTTGATTTGGGATCAAGAGGTCGCAGGTTCGAATCCTGTCACCCCGACTTAGGACTCACGCGGTGGCTGTGAGATATATTGAACGAGTGGTAATACGCCCTAACTCCTAACTATTATAGACACATACAGCAAATTTATTCTATTAAAGAATAATATCGGTTCAAATCCGATTCCAGCCACAATGATCGGCTAGATGGCGCAATTGGTTGACGCACTTGTCTGAAAAACAAGCATAAAAAATCTTTTAGATGTGTCTAGAAAATAAAAGAAAATTTGATTTTTAAAAAAAATTATGTTATAATATATACATAAGATAAAAAATAAATAAGACACTTCCAGCAATATACATACTTGTATGTCGCAGGTTCAATTCCTGTCTTTCCGCCTTTTGGAGAGTCGCCCAGTTGGTAGGGCAACAAATTATTAAGTGTCTAGAAAAGTATAGGGCCGTCGCCAAGCGGTAAGGCACAGCACTTTGACTGCTGTATGCGTTGGTTCAAATCCAACCGGCCCTGCTCAAAAAAAATATGTATGATATTTTTGTCCCCGCAACTGTTGATGTATTTCAACGGGAAGAAAGCCTAAGGACTGAAGTCCAGAAGGAGTTTAATCACACGACTCCATATGGTTGTACGAACGAGGTTTTGTGTTGTAACCCACCTAAAAAGACCGGCAGGTAGCCGCCTGTGAATAATAGGCTAGCAAGTAAAAGTGGTGAAATTTGAAAGCGATGAATAACCAATAGCGTGAAAGGTAAAGATTTATAGGTTATCAGGCAAAATGGTAAAGAAACTTAAAGTATGGGGTATGTACTCAATCCCCCGCCGAGTTATTGGTTATTCAAAAAATTTATAATATATAAGTAATCATAACTGATGACCCTCCGGCGAATAGCCCTGGTGATTACGATTTCGACTAACAATCAGTTTATATTAAAAAGTTTTGCATCTCGGTGAAGAGCAGATACCACTGTGCCGAGAACCTAATCCTGCCTGCGGGCGCCAAGAGTGTGATTTACAGACGATAGCCTGTAATAACTAGAGGGTTTGTATCGTGAGAACAAATTTCGCCTTCTAAAGAAGGTCTTGGATGGATAGGTGTGCAATCATAACCGCATTTAAAAATACTGTCTTATCGCTTCCGCAATAGACGCCCCGGTGGGGAATAAGCCAAGTTAGGTTTTAGCTGGTGACTGTAACAAACCTTGGTATACCAATAAGGAAGTTTGCGTTGATGTCATAGAAATATGGCTATAAGATAAGGTCAGGGTACAAGTAGCTCAATCGCAACGACAGTAATCTATTGTAGATTACATATTTCGATATGTCATTGGTGAAAAATATAATTCTGAATGGCGAGTGAAAGTTAGAGGTAGTCAGTCCTCTATGAGATCAAAGAGAAAACTTCGGTTAGGCTCTGCGGCCGTGGAAATCGGCTGGGGTAGAAAGCTAAGGGTCGCTCCCAAACGCTCAGATCTATCTCCTCATTGATTGAATATAAGTGAAGGTTAAACAGAGAGTATGGCGAAGGTCAGCAAAACTTTTTAAATATCTAAAAATAAGAGTCGTTGGCGGAACTGGTAGACGCACCGGACCGATTTGTATAAATCGTGTCTTGAAAAAAGTATACGAACAGCAATTCTACATACGGACTTAAAATCCGGCATCGTAAGATTTCTTGGTTCGAGTCCAAGACGACTCAATAAATATGGGTAGGTCGCCTAGTGGCAATGGCAGCGGACTGTAAATCCGCCTCCCGTCGGGATACGTTGGTTCGAGTCCAACCCTGCCCACTGAAGTTTAATAGTTCTTCTTTTTATAGATAAAAACTATTTAGTAGTAGTTGTATTAAGATATGATAATATTTTAAATTATGGTCCTAATTGTCTATAATTCTAAAATATTTCCCTCTACTATTAATCCTCAATATAATACATAAAATTGAGCGTCCTTACTGCGAAAGAGGTAAGTGATATTGGGTAATGAATTGATTACAGGCTCGCAACTGTTTTAGATGAATGATGAAATCTTATTATTAATTGAAGTAGCGTACAGTCCCCAATACTGTAGTAATGCGATGAAAAAGCGAAAAAATTGATTTTAAGTGAAACTCTATATTAATAAAAATAAAAAATTGATGGTAAGAGGTTTTTTATTATTTAACATGAATAATAAAAAAAGAGGTAGGTAGCGTATGGCGACAGTTGTTAGCGTATACGAAGTAAGTTTTTAATTTGAACTTAATATAGAGTTTTTTTCTTTTATAAGTTGATTTTGGATAAAATTTTTGTTATACTAGTAGTAGAAATACTACTAGTATTTTTTTTTATTCTGGACAAATTTTATTTTTTTGTTTATAAGATTTTTAATATATATTATAAAAGAAAAAGGAGGACATATGATGAGTAATAGTAATTTAGATGCGTTAGAAATATTAAAGAATAATCCTATTACCACCTGGGAAGATGGAGAAATATTATACGCAGATGATTTAAATGAAGCTTTTAGCTTTTTACATAATAGTATTCCAATTGTTGTTACTTAGAAAAAATATGATGAGTTAAAAAAAAATAAAGAGATTGAAAAAGATCGTATTTATTTAATTGCAGAACCATGGGATGAAACAACAATTACGGATACTTATTATCCATAAATAGAAAGTGATTATTATTTATGGGTTTAATTTCCGGATTGAAGAGAAATGGTGGTACAATAAAAGCAATTCGCTTTAATGATTATCGTATTGTAAGAGCATATGTTGGAGAACGATTAATTTTTGACCATTATACATATGATTTAAATATTCAATCAAGTGTTTTGATGGATTATTTTGCGCAGATGATTAAAGCTGATGATAAAAAAGCTTTTAAAATGACTAAAGATTTTAAGTTCTAGTCCTCTTAGAAATTATTAAATATTGAAAAAAATTATAGTTTAAAATCATCTATGTCTTTAATAAATAAAAGTGAATTATATTTTGAAACAAAAAAATATATTTCTAATACAAATTTTAATCCTTCTTATAAAATAAATATTAATAATGATTAGAAAAAACATATAAATATTAAATAGACATTAAATTTAAAACCTCAATCTAATTTTACTCTCAATAATAAAAATATAAATATTATATAGAATTTAGATTTGAAATCTCAATCTAGTTTTATTCTTAACAATAAAAATATAAATATTGTATAGAATTTAGATTTAATAAATCCTAAAATTGAATTTAGCCTTAGTAATAAAAGTATAAAAAGCATATAGCCATTAAACTTTTATAATAAAATCAATGTTACCAATGATAATAGAAATATTAAAACATTGGCAAAAATAAATTTTAATTTAAATTCATCTATTACAAGTAATAATAATATAAAACTTAAATACAAATATTCTTTATATCTATTTAATAAAAACAAATTGTATAAAGAATGTATTAATTTAAATTATATAAATATTATAAATTTTCATACATATTTTAATTTTTCTAGTTTAAAAAAATATTAGTGGGTTGTTGATTCAAATATTTCATTCTCACATATAAGTAATTTTATTTTAGATAATAAAAATATACAACAAAAATTATATTTAGATTTTAAAACAAAATCTAATTTTGCTCTTAAAAATAAAAATATTGTAAGTAAAGAAAAAATTAATTTTAAAATAAATTCTAATTTTACCCTTTAGAATAAAAATATTCAAGAAATTTAGAATTTAAAATTTAAAATAAATTCTCAATTATCAAATCTTGAAAGTAAAAATATTGTTAATAATAATAAAATTGATTTTAAAATAAATACTAAATTTACTCTTGAAAGTAAAAATATTTTTAATAAAAGTAACTTTGGTTTTAAAATAAATACTAACTTTACTTTAAAAAATTAGAATATTGTTAATAATAATAAAATTAATTTTAAAACAAATACTAACTTTACCCTTTAGAATAAAAACATTTCTAATAATAATGAAATTAATTTTAAAATAAATACTAATTTTACTCTTTAGAATAAAAATATTAATAGTAATAATGAAATTAATTTTAAAACAAATACTAATTTTACTCTTTAGAATAAAAATATTAAAACATTAGCAAAAATAAGTTTTAATTTAAAATCTTCTTTCACAACTAATAATGACAATCTTGAATAGAAATATACTTTGTTTTTATTTGATAAAGTCAAATTATATAAAAAACATATTGATTTAAATTATGTAAATAATGTAAATTTTTATACATATTTTAATTTTTCTAGTTTAAAAAAATATAAATGGACTGTTGATTCAAATATTATTATAAATAATTATAATAATATAAGTAGTAAAAGATGTAAAAATTTCATTTTCAATAATAATGTAATATTATTAAAGTCAACAGCTAAATTAGGTAATAAAACACTATTATTACACATAAATTCAAATTTAAATATTTTTCAAAATCTAAATTTAATTTCTATTTTATATGAATATTTTTAAGACTAAATTTAGAA
>JAEIGA010008076.1_pt1 | contig 15952 bp, 13 predicted proteins | sample 9270691 | NCBI WGS metagenome assembly JAEIGA01 (sample SAMN17057246, study PRJNA624740) | gut metagenome | biome: biome; isolation source: fecal sample | host: Bos grunniens | place: China: Xizang | collected 2019
AGCATCATATAAAGATAATCCTTTCTTGAATGCATCATATGCAGCTATGTTAGAGATGCAAGATGAAAACAGAAAGAAGATGGACCTTTACGGAAACTGGGATGTAGTAGCTGGTAAGATGTTTGACTTACGAGAAGATCAATTAATTGATCCTAAGTTAGCATTCTCTATGGTGGATAAGTATCCAGAGAATGTAGATATCTACATTTCTATAGACTGGGGATACAAGCCATCCTACCACTCAGCCCTATGGCATGCAGTGTTTGAGGACGGTCGGGTAGTTACATTCAAAGAAATGTATGGTCAAGAATTAATCTTTGAAGACTTTGTTAAAGAAATTAAAAATCAAAGCCGTGGATATAACATCACTGCCACTTTATTACCACACGATATGTATCGTAATGGTGATAGATATAGGGACGATTCGGGAAGAGTCATAGGTGAAATGAAATCAGATGTATTTGATTACCATGGATTAAATCCAATAGGTGTTGAATCTGGAAAAGGTAAAGTAGAAATGCGTTACGATAAAATACATTCATCAACTAGATTAGACACACCAGATGGTGTACCAATCTTCAGAGTATCTAGATTATGTTCTAGTTTGATTGATGAAATGAACGAAGCAGTCTATGATGACTTTAATACTGGAGCTATAGCTAAAGGATGTAAAGACCACGCAATAGATGCTTACGGTTTATTCCTTGTATACTACTCAAGTGATATTGCACCAATAGGTTTTGATGATATTGAAATAGATACAAGAACTAAATTCCAACGCAAACTAGATGCTGAGGAAGAAGAATTAGATTCAATCGCAGAGCAAGGCGATGTCTTCTTTGGGGTATCCCTTGAAGATGAATGGTTTTAATGCTATAATGTAATTGTTAAGGAGGGATAGTATGTTTAAGTTTAAACTTACAAAGAAAACTTATACAGACCCAATTGCTGCTACATTCAAACCTGGTATTCCTTTTGGAAGAAAGTTTTCTAAAGGAGATCTTTGTTTATTAAATGATGGATTTCAAGCTTCAAAAGTATTCTTAAACTCAAATGTTTTAAGAGAAGCTTTACTAAACAGTAAAGAACTTTTAGAAGAACTATTAGAAATTTCTATCAAAGATAAAAGAAAACCAGTAGAAGTATCTAATAAAGATATGGAAGTAGTAGAAGCAGATCTATCTAAAGAAAAAGTTCCTGAATCAGGAAAGAGCTTAGTATTAGATACTGAGGATCTTATAGTAGATAACGCAGAAGCAGTTGTGACTGAAGAAGTTATTATCGAAGGTGTTAATGAAATACCTGAAGGTGCAGAAGTTGTTGATGAAGTTATAATTGAACCTGCTCCTAAAGCTAAAAAAACTAATAAAAAATAAGGAGGTAATAAGCAATGGAATGGATAATTGGTGCACTATGCGTAGTTATACTTATCTGCGTAATCACAATTGCCGTAGTATTGTATAACTTTATGTTGTTATTGAGCGAGCTTAATAAAAGACAAGTATATATTATCAGTGATATATTACAGTCTATTGACTTAAGTACCCCACATCTGGACACACTTAGTCCAGCAGAAGCTAATATAAATGTTGAAGAGATATTAGGAGATGCAGTACCTGAGGGTAATTATTTTAATCCTCATGAATATGATGTGGAAGATAATAGGGATAACTAATGCAAGTATCAAAAGATTTAATAAATAGAATTAAATCATTCACTAATGATGCTGATCTTAGAATAAGACCATTCGTATTATCTGGTGAATTAAATAAAAGCTACATTCAAGGTATGCAATACAAACGCATAAATGACAGGATACTAGCTATTGAAGGAATGAAAACTCACAATAGCTTATACTTAGAGAGAAAAACATTTAATAGAATGCTACCTATCTATCTAACTAGATATGGTATCTTATCTCAAAACCAACCAATCGCTGGATTCAGAGGAACAGATAACAGAGAAGAAACAATTACTAATGCACTAGAAGGAAATAAATTCTTAGATACATTCTGTAAGGATATCAACTTCAAAGAGAAGTATAAGAAAGCTATCCAACAAGCAGATGTATTTGGATTAGTTTGGTTCAAGACTGGTATCGACTGGAGTAAAGGTGACGAGATTGAAGTAAGAGATATAACTATTAAGAAACCAAGTGATGACGACTACAAGACTACAGGTAAAAGAAAAATTCGTGAAGGAAGAGTATTCATTGATGTAATACCAATGCACGAAGTTTTAGTTGATTCATTATCAGTTGAATCAATGGAAGATATAAATGAATTAGTACATAGAAGAATGTTCTCATTAGAATACATTCGTAAGCGTTGGGGATTCGAAGCAAGACCAGAACAAATAGATCCTAGATATTTCCTAGCTGATGTTAGATATTCTGACAACAATAGGTTTGAACAATCTAAGTATGCATATGTTTATGAGTACTATCGTAAACCAGACGCTCTATATCCAGATGGATGCTATGTATTAATGATAAATGAAACAGTGTTACATGCTAGCGAACTTCCATATAATAATGGACACAATCGTAGAGAGATTCCTTTTGACTTTTTAAACTTACAGACTGTCCCTAACCATCTTGTTAGTGTTACTGTATATAGTCAATTGATTCCTATACAAGATACTTACAACAGTATCAAGAACCGTTTACTAGAACATATAAATCATTTATCAATTGGACAAATGTATGTATGGCAAAACTCTTTAGTTAATCCTAATGGTATAACTAATAAGCCAGGACAATTCATACATTTAAAAAGAAATGCTAAGAAACCAGAACCAGTTACTAAAGCACAAATTGGTACTGAAATAACTAACTATCTTAAATCTATTGAGGAAGATATGTTAGTAACTGCAGGTCTATCACAAATATCAGCTTATGGTATGAGTAAGAGTTCTGTAAGAACTGACGGAGTTGCAGATAAGATTGGTGAAGCAGACCAAAACAAACTTACTAATGCTATTGATTCTATCTCAGAAGCAATCCTTAGACTATTCAAACATGTAATCTATATTGAACAAGATAGACAGAAAATGTTGACAGAAGTCCTAAGACTTGCCAAGTTAGATAGTTATATGATAAAATATGAATTAGGAAAGTTAGATCCAGAAAATCTGGAAATTGTAAACAGGGAATTCCTGATGCAATCAGATCAAGCTCGTCAATTAAAAATGACACAAGCTTCTAATCTGGGAGTATACAATCCACAATCTGGGTTATCGTATTTAACAAAATTAGAGATTCTTGATACCTTGAATTCGGGTTATCTAAAGGATACTCTAGACCCAATCGAAAGAAGCAATCACGATGCTATTCGTGATGAGCACAGAGATTTATTGGAAAAGATCGACATTGAAGTACACGACTATGATAACCATTCACAACACATTCTTGAACACACAGTGTTTAGAATGAGTTCACAAATCAGAGAACTTAAAAAGACTGACCCTAATCTTTACGCTTATATCCAAGAGTGTTTAAAGAAACATTTAGGAGATCATTCTAAGTTCCAACAAGATACTTCTAATAAAGGTGTCTACGAGAATGCCAAGGCATTATTATAATTACAGCTCGAAAGAGCCAAGGTTTATAAGTACAGCATACTAAGGAGGAGATATCATGACTGAAGAAGAAATGAAACAAAGAGTAGAAGCTGCTGAGGCTGAGGCTGCCAAAGCTAAGCAAGAGATCGAAGAGTTAAAAACTCAAAGATCAAATCAAAATTCATATATCACAAAACTTGAAGGAAAAGTAAAAGGTTTAGAAAACCAAATGGATACAGTTAAAGTTGCTGCTAACCAAGCACCTGCACTTGCTCCAGAAATTACAGAATATTTCCAAAAGAAAAGAAGAGAAGACTATACTGACCAAGCAGTTACAGAAATCATTAGCCAAGTAGGTGAAGATAAATATAATTGTTTAGCCCAAGAATTAAAAGACTTCTTGAAACTATATATGAATGAAAAGAATGTATCAGTTAGATACATCATTGACTCATTCCATTTACTATTAGGAAGAGCATTAGCAAATCCTGATCATGCTATTCAAGCTGTGATCAAACCAGTAGTGGAAGAACCAAAGCCTATCACAGAAGACAAGCCTGTGACTGAGTCAGACCAAGCAATGTTCAGAAACCAATTAAATAATATGGTAAATAGAACTATGACGAATGATGACATGAACGCTGGTGGTGCACCAGAAGTAAAAGCACCTACAGTTGCCAACACACAAGATGCTATGAAAGCATTTAAGAACAGACTATTTAACTTAGACTCATCTAAATTTGAATAGGAGGCAATCATTATGATAAATTATAATAATGTTAATGTTAAACAATCATTAGAAGACTTCTTAAAAATTGAATATACAGATGGACTTCAAAATGAATTTAACACAATGGAAGCTTTAATTAATAAATTAAAGAAAGATACTCTAACAGGAAAATATCGTACTAAAAGCTTTGCTTTAGGTGTTACTGATAACATCCGTATGTTAGGAAACGGTAATGACCGTTATGTATTAACTGCTGAAGATTATACAGATGCAGCTGAAACTGTTGAAGCACAATTCGACACAACTAAATTAATGGGTATTTTCTCAATCACTGATGAAACTATCCTAAAAGGAACTACTGATGGTTCTATCTTTGATGTATTAAATGATAGTTTAGGAAGAATGAACTTATCATTAAAACATACATTAAACAGATTCACTTATGGTTCTAAATCTGGTTTAATCGGAGAAGTTGTTGGAGCAGTTACTAAAGCTACTTATGGTAAAGAAGGAGCAGAATTACCTACAGTTGAATTCGAAATGACTAACAGCTTATCTATCTTACCAGGTATGGGTATTGCTGTTGCTAATGCTGCTGGAGATACAATCGTAGCTCAAGGTAAAGTATGGCAAAAATATTCACCAAGCGTAGGAAAAGAAAAAATCGTAGTTATCTTAAATGATGGTTCAGCTAATGGTGATGCTGTTGCTGCTGGATGCAAAATTTTCAGTAGACAATTAAGAACAGCTTCTATCGTTCCTGAATATACAGGTTTAGAAGATATCGTTATCGCTCAAAATAATGAAATCTTCGGAGTAGACAGAAATGTTTACAAAACATTAAACTGTACAGTTCAAGACTTAGCAGGAGAAATGTTAACTGAAACTGTATTAAGAGATATGGCAGATCATATTGAAATTAACTGTGCTGATGATAGCAAAGTTAAATTAGTTGCATCTAACCATAAGATCATTTCTACAGTTGAAAAACAAATGTATATGTTCAAAGATTACTCAATCGATAGTGCAAACAGCACATTCCATTTAGGAAGAAAAGATATCGTATTCGATACTTATACATTATATAAAGATAAATATTCTAGAAACCAAAATGTTTACTTATTAGACACTGACAAAATCGGTGAATTAGTTCGTAAAGAATTTGGATGGATCACTTCTGGAAATCATCAAGTATTAGAAAGAAGAGATGGATCTGAAATCTATGAAGGTATCATGACTAAATATGCAGATATGTATATTGAAGCATGGAAATCTCATGCTGCATTTATCAATGCTGCTGAAGAAGTTACTGAGTAATAGCACCTCAGGGGAGATATGGACTATCTCCTCTTTTTTTGTTATAATTAAGTTGGCAAAGGTAGGTGTAATAATGGTTGAAGAATTCCTTAGAGTTAACCCACATTTAAAACCAGTTAGGCTATATAATCTATTTGAAAGATTCTTAAATCAGTCTAATAATAACATTCTAATTCTATTTAATATCTATAAAGACAGATATGAAATGCATTCATTAAGATCATGGAGATTAAGTGATGATAGCTTTAACGCTATAATAGATGACGAGTTTATGAATGGTTGGGTATTACATGATTACTTAGCAAATAATTTACAGAAGTTTGGTGCAGAAGTAGCTAGTGATAGAGAAATTACTAATTCTCTTATTGATTCTACAAGTGATAGAGGATTAGAACTACTAACTATGAAAGCATTAAAGACTGTTGAAACTATGGTAGGGAGGGAAATATAATGATGACTTACAAAAGTTTATATCACAGAATAAGAGAGAGTACTGGATTAGATGTATTAACAGAAAATGTATTACAAACAATTATTGAAAACTGTTTCGCTGATATAACTAGTAGAGGTTATAGAGAATTTAATGAACAAGTATATATTAAAGAATCTGAAAACGAAGAAGATAAATTATTCGAAAGTCTTGGACAAGGATTATATAGTATAGACATTCCAGAAGACTACAGAAGAACATTACATCTTAAAGTTACAGTTAATAACAAAGTATATCTTGGACATAGATTAGCTTTAACAGACGAAAGAGTTAATAGTATAGTTGTTGGTAATGAGAATAAAGATGTAAGAACTAACTTCGCTTATCTTGATAAGGATGTTATCTTCTATACTAAAGGTGACAAGATGTACATTGAATGTAGATTTAGAGATAAAGAAGTTTATGATATCAGATTAGGATATGATAAAAGATTAATTGCACCTAAACAACCAGACTTAAAGAAGTATGATGAAACAGAAATAATCTGCAGAAGAGAATTTGAAGATGCAATAGTATTGTATGGAATATTCTTTTTACTACAACGATACAGTAAAGACACAGACAGAGTACAAATGGCTCTAAATAATTATAAATATTATGTTGAAGATTTAACTTATACATTAGCTTACGAAGATAACTATACTGACGAAGACGGAATCATTTGTTTAGAGAGGGTATAATATGTCATCAATACAAAAAGTAAGAACTTATGTATATGATACACCTGCCACATACAATCAGTTTGATGGTGGTATCAATACCAACTTATCTAATGAAGCTCTTGAACCTAATGAACTTCGTGACGGATTAAACTGTCACTATATAAATAAATCATTAGTTAATAGAAGAGGTGAAAAGATAATAAGGAAGTTACTTCTTCCTATAAATACTAGACCACAAGGAGATTTCGTATTCTCAGCTACTAATAAAGATTATATTATTTCAGTAAGAAACGGACATATCTTTTATGGAGATTTTTCTAATCCTAACTTTGAAATAGTAATGAATCTTTTAATGATAGATATCCCTACAATAACAGAACGAGATGACTGTAAGAATTATCTTATTGATATAAGAGAAGAAACAGAAATAGATTTAACCAAAGATACAGAAGGTTTCATTTATAAATACTATGCTGGTAACAATGAGGATCCAGCTTATGTACCTGAAGAAGATGAATACCGTAGAACATTAATCATTCAAAACACTAAAAGAGTGCAAGGTGTACCAGTTGATAATTACTTCATTATGGCTACAGGATTAAGAGTTCTAAAAATAACAGAAGAGTTTGATAAAGAAACTAATGATTACTTCTTATATGCTAGAGTGCTAGATGCTTATGCACCTAACAGTTGGGAATTTCAAAACATAGGTGTTAATAACTTATCACCATTCCCTAACTATTATTTAGATGAAGAACAAGAAGTTCCAATGACTTCTATCGGACAAATTAAAACTTATCCAAAAGAAATAGATATAAATACTAATGAAGTAATAGTTGAAGCAATGGTAAATTGTTTAAAAGGTTACACTAAGCATGACCTATATTATAAATGGGAAGCTAGAATTGGTGCCAATACAGAGTGGCAAACACTTTTATATTGGAATGCTGATAAGAATGAAGATAAGAAATCTTCTAAAGGTGTAAGTACATTAACAATTCCACACTCTAAACTACTTACATTAAATGAAGGAAAAACAATTACTGAAGGATTAGAATTATTTATAAGATGTACAGTTACAAGTGATTTCCAATCTGGTTATAACACTTTAGATAAAACATATTATAAAGATACAGATGAAGACGGCGATTATGTTGCTGATCAAGCTGTAGCTCAATACAGTAAAACACATATAAAGAAAACAATTCTAGATAATTATGATCCTAGTATCACAGATCCTACACACAAAGATTATGTGGCACCAGATGCACAGTTCTTAAGAGTTCATAGTTGTACTAAAGTTGTAAGTGATGGTACTAAACTTCTATTCTATGATGATGCATACAATAGTTGTGAATGGTACAAGACTGTAGTAGGTAAAGTTAACTATCTATCTTATGGTGGTAACTTAAACTTCAGAACTAATAAGAATGAGAAACTTATCGGTGTTGTAATCTTCGATAAGAATATTGTAGTATATGCAGACAACGAACAACTTGGTGGAAACATCAGTGTTGTTACAGGTAACGGTGATGATTACAATGATGGAGAATACTACTCACCATATAAGAGAACTATAGTTAATACTAATGTTAGTTGTGATGCTTACAATACTATTCAAATAGCAGAGAACTATATCATATTCAAATATAGAAATGATATATACATGCTAGATACAAATGATCTAGATGCAGAAAGAGTTCAAGTAGTAACTATTAATGATAAAGTAAAACAAAAATTAAATAATGTTGAGTTCCCTCTAGATAGAATTAGAGAACCAAACAAAGAAGAACATTTAGAATATGACTTCCATGAATATAATAAATGTTTAAAACCAGATGAGATATTCTCAGAAGTATATGATGGATTCTACGGGTTAGTATTCCCACATCAAGGATTCCATATCGATACATTTGAATATCCAGATGAAGCTCTTAAATATTATGAAGGTGCAAACCAAGAATACATAAACAAATTAAGAGGTAGAAGAATTGAAAACATATCTGTTAAGCCAGGACTAAGATGGAAATGTTATTTCAGAAAAGGTACTGTATATCAAAATGGTGGAAAGACTTTCTACCCTTGGTTAAGAGATACAAGTAAGTATCTAAATATTTGTAGCATCATTGATATCAATGGTGAATCAACTGTTGTTACTTATGCTGGAGAACTTGTTCAATTTAATAATGAAGATTACTCTGGTTTAGATGAATACAACTATAAAGTTCGTATGGCTACAAGATGTTATGATATGGAACTTCCAACTTTGTGTAAGTTCATGGATAATCTTAATGTATATTACAATAGAGATTTTACTAAGAATTTACAAATGGAATGTTATGTTAAGAACGAGGCATCTTATTATATCTATACACCAAACACTGAAGCATTCGTTAATCTCAATGATACATTAGGAGAAATTAAATTTGATGAAAGATATAAAATAGATGATGCACTTAATCTATTACCTGGCTATGGACCATTAGAAAAATATGATGATGAACCTCTAGTTGATCCTATAGATAAACCAGTACAAGTATTAAATGAAGTTGCTCTAGATACAGCCGTACTAGATAGACCATCATTCACATCCATAACATTAACTCCTAAGTATAGATTCCCATTCTTAAGTGCACAGTTTATTCTTGAGTTAAAGAGTAACCAAGCATTCTCATTAAGTTCATTAACATTTAGTTTTACTTCAAATGACATGCCAGACTTTACAAGAGAAAAATTATACAGAGATATATTAAAAGGTAATATATTAAAATAGGAGGTAACTTATGAATTTCTTAGATAGAAACACTTTACCTAAGTTCCAAGAAAGATTGGACTTAGCTGCTTCCGAGTTAAATGACATGGAAGAAATTATATGTAAGGCTATCAATGAACTTGCTGGTAGATTACATATAGTAACTAATCTTATACCTCTTGAAGAAAGAGAACAGTTTGCACAAGAAAATAGTTTCTTAATATTAGATACTATTAATAACATACAAACTGCTATATCTAATTTAGATAATAAGATAACAGAAATAGAAAATAAAAATATTTCTGACATACAAGTTTTAAATGATAAGTATTTAGAACTAGACAGAAGACTTAATGCATTAGATGATGTTGCTGCACGCAAAGCAGATCTTAATGTTGTTCTATATAGAACAGGAGAATTAGAATAGGAGGGATATTATGGAATTAGCTACAGTTAGGGAAGCTGTTAACTTATCAAATAATACTAAAGCAATAACTCCTTATACTCTTAGACAAGTATTAGAAAGTTATTCAACTATAGATACAGTTAAAGAACTAATAGCAAATGCTAAGATTGACCCAAGTCAAATAGACTTGAGTGCATATGCTAAGAAGACAGACATCCCAACAAAACTTAGTCAACTAATTAATGATGATGACTATGTTCAAACAGTAGATGGCATAATACCTTCTAATATACTTCCATCCTATGTGGATGATGTTCTAGAATATTCAGATCAAAGTAAGTTTCCTAATCCTGGAGATAACGGTAAGATTTATGTAGACACTTCTACTAATCTTACCTATCGATGGGGAGGTTCTAGTTATGTTGAGATTAGTAAATCTTTAGCATTAGGTACTACAAGTACTACTGCTTACCGAGGAGATCATGGATTACTTGCGTATCAACATATATCTAAAGTTGGAAATCCTCATGGTTTAACCCTTGGGGATTTAAGCATAACTATTGATGCTGAAACAATTAATTATCTATCAGGTCTTACAGAAAACATTAATGCTGCATTAGCAAAGAAGCTAGATTTAATTGGTGGAGAGCTTACAGGATTCTTATTGTTACATAAAGACCCAACTCAAAACATGCATGCAGCTACTAAGCATTATGTAGATTTGATGATTGATGGAATAAGCGTAACAGTAACTCAAAATGTTACACAAATAAAAGATTTATCTGAAGATCTTGGAGAATATGGAAGACTATTAGGAGTACAAGCTGATACATTAACAGAAGTACAAAATGATATAACAGGTCTACAACAAACTACATCAGAACATACTGAAGCATTTAGTGCAATAAATCAAACAATTGATAATATTAATTCAACTATATCTGAAACAAGAGATTCAATAACAACAGTAGAAACAAACCTAAATAAAAATATTTCAGATTTAGAAACTAATATCAATCAAGATATATCAGATCTTGAAACAAATATAAATAAAGACATAGAAACTTTAAAGACTACTACTGAAACGCATACACAAAATATTAGTTCTATAAATCAATCTATTAATAGTATTAATTCTACAGTAGCTCAAACTCAAACTACTATTACTACAGTAGAAACAAACTTAAACAAAAATATATCTGATTTAGAAACTAATTTGAATAAGGATATTTCGGATTTAGAAACTAATATTAATCAAGATATAGATGCAGCTAATCAAGAAATAAATGATTTAAAAGAACTAACAGCAACTACAACTGAGAATATTAGTACAATAACTCAAGATATAGATGGTATAAGAACTTCAGTTAGTGAAACACAAACAATAATAACAGAAGTAGAAGTTGATTTAGAACAACAAATAATAGGTATTGATACAAAGGTAGGAGCAAACGCAACCGACATACATAATAACTATGTAGATGTAATTAACCAATTAAATACAAAAGCATCAAGTGAATCAGTAGTAACAGTTAATAATAGAGTTGATACATTACAAACTTCTTTGGAAGCTAGAATAGAAGTTACTGAAGAAATTATAGAAAACGGTGTATCTAAAGTCGTAACAACATCAGGTGTATTTGATGAAGATGGTTTAACAATGTCAAAGACAGATGCCGAAACATCTTCTACATTAAATCAGTTAGGATTAAATATTAAAGATTCAGATCAAGGTGATGCCTTGTATGCTGGATATGTAGATGAAAATAAGGCAGAACAAAACCCAGAGCTAGAAAAATATCAAGGACAAACTATAGTTTATACTAGTACATTATTAGTACAAGACCAATTAGTTATTGGATCAAGATCTTTAATGGAAGATTATGAAGATGGTACTGGTATATTTGTATACAGTTAGGAGGGAACTTAATGGCTACATATACACAAAATATTAATCCAAAAGAGAAATATCAATTAATACTATATGTTTCTGAATCTTTTGCTTCAGATTATGTAACTACTAATACCTCTACTGTAACAGTAACTGGTGTTGCTAAACATAATGGTGATAATGTTTATGGTACAAACTATTATACATCTTCAAATACTGTTGATATTAATGGTTCAAAATATTATCCAACAACTGGTTATGATTTAAGAAATGGTGGAAGTTCACAAATATTTAGTTATTCTGTTCCAGTAAAACATAATAATGATGGTACAAAAACAATAAGTGTTAGTTGGTCATTTACTGGTGGAGATACTTCAAGTCAATGGAATGTTAATGGTAGTATATCTGCTAATGTTACTCTACAAACAATTCCAAGAGCTACAGTAATAGGAGAACATACTGGAGTTATAGGAGAAAATCTTACTATTCAATGGTCTAAAGCTGCAAACTTTACACATAAATTATATTATTCTGTAGGTTCAAAAAAGGATGAATTAGTAACAGACATCAATGGTAATACATCATTTGTTGATGGTGTAACATGGACAATACCTACAGATATTTATAAAGATATGCCTGGACAAAGTATAGAAGGTACATTGAAATTAGTAACATACAATGGAACAACACAAATAGGTTCCCCATCAACAGCTAAAATAACATTAACAACTGGAGCAGATGCTACTCCAACATTTGAAGATATACTTTTAAAAGATATAAATTCAACAACAGTTAATTTAACAGAAGACAATACTAACTATATTAGAAACTATTCAGATGTATTTATGCAATTATCTTTTAATACACATAGATTTGCAACATTAAAGAAACTAACCATTAATGAATATACATTTACAGCTGATCAAGTTTCATCTGGACAAGTTACACAAGATGGTACATTAAGTTATGGACTAGACTTTACTTATGGTAAATTAAATACTGATACTATAAAAATAACAATAGAAGATTCAAGAGGAATACCATATGTTAGATTATATAAAATAGCAGCTGCACAATTAATTACATATATTCCATTAACATCTGTTTTTAAATTTAAAAGAATAGGTGCAACATCAGGAAGACTAGGTATTGAATTTAGTGGTAACTATTTTAATAGCTCATTTGGTCCTTATGGTAAAAGCAATAACTTATATATAAGTTATAGATATAAAGAAAAAACAGAATCAGCATTTTCAAATACTATAGACTTAGTAAAGGATACTGACTTTAAATTAAATGGTAATACTTATTATAGTGGTAATGGGACAGCTAAATCCTTATTAGAAATACCATATACATTTGATTATAAAAAAGAATATAATATGGAAATAGATATAAGGGATGAGTTAACAACATTATCTACAGTTAAAGCTATAATTAAAAAAGGAATCCCTATTATCTGGTGGAATGGGGAGAAGGTTACTATTAATGGTGATCTATATATAGCTGATAAAGATGGTAACAATCCTATAAATGTAAGAGAACTTACAGGTGGAGGAGGAATGGTTGGAGATCTTCCAGTTGGAGCACAAGTACCATATGTAGGAACAACTGCACCTAACGGTTGGTTACTTTGTGATGGTAGTGCAGTATCAAGAACACAGTATGCAGAATTATTTGCAGTAATTGGCACAACCTATGGTGCTGGAGATGGTAAAACAACATTCAACTTACCAGATAAACGAGGTAAAGTATCGGTAGGTCGTAACAGTTCTGACACAGCTTTTGATACTTTAGGAGAAAAGGGTGGACAAAAAGAAGTTACACTTACTAAAGATCAAATGCCAAAGCATACACATACACAAAATGCTCATAGACACCAACAAAACTATTATACTTGGTATAATAATGCCAATCAGTATGATGTAAGATTACAAGGAAGTTCAGGTGGTTACTACTCTGGTGCTGGTATGACTGGTTATTATACTGATAATGCAACTGCAACTAACCAAGACACAGGTGGAGATAAACCACATACCAACCTTCAACCTTACGAAGTTGATAACTGGATTATTAAATATTCAAAAGTTAAGAGTTCAATATCTATTGGTGATAATGGTAACTGGTGTATAGATGGTATAGACACAGGATACTCAAGTGCTGGTGTCCAAGGTCCAATAGGTCCTACTGGTGGTCCAGGTCCAAAAGGTGACCCAGGTCCAATGCCAGTATTTACAATAGGAGATGTTGTATCCTTAGAACCAGGAACACAACCTTATGTTAGACAAAGAGGTACGGCAGCAAATCCAATCTTAGACTTCGGTATTCCTGGAGCAGACGGTGGTAATGCTAAAGTAATTATAGATAGATGGGAGGGTGTATAATATGCCAATGTATTTAGGTTCTAATAAAGTCGCAGGTAATAATTTAAAAACAAATAAAACTAGACTTTTTTATAATCCTGATGGTATAACAGGAAATATATCTTTAGAGTTAAGTTCTAGTCTATTTAAAAAATTACTTATAGTATATGTATCCAACGCAAATATGTATTGTTCAGCAGAGATTCCTGTATCTAAAGTTTCATTTTCATTATCTGTTGTAGATGATAATGGTGGAGGTACTAATGCTTGGATGAAAACAACCGATTATGTTATACAAGATAAACAGATTGCTGTAACTGCTCATTTATGGCGTAACATAAATTCAAATGAATCCTCAACTGCAGACAATTGTATAAAGGTTATTGAAGTAATTGGTATAACTGATGATGAGATCTTTATTCCAAAACTTAATTCACCAACTTATCATATAGATAAAAATGGGTGGGTAGTATTTGATCATGGAACATATAAAGAATATATAAAATATGTAACATTCACTGTTAATGTTAATGCAAGTGCTTGGGGAAGTATGATTATTAGTAACTTACCTGAAGGTATTTCCTTTTTTGGGAATAGATTTTTATCTGGAACTTGTGCATGTAGAGATGCTGCTATAGACCTTGACATTATATGTTATCCTGATTTTGGAACTATTAATGCTACTTATAGGAATCAATATGCCAATCCTCTTACACAACCTGGACAAGCATATTTAAGAATTCTAGAGATTCCAGAATTATTATAGGAGGTAAACTATGGCTGAAAGTATATTAGGAAAAATTAATTATTTAACTGAAGAACAATATCAAAATGCAAAAGCAAATGGTCAGATAAATGAAGATGAAATTTATCTTACCCCAGATGGTGACATGGTTGAGTATAATACTGTATTATGGCAAAACCCAGACCCAAACGCAACAACATTTGCTGCACAAAATATTACTCTTAGTAGTGCTAACTATGATTACTTTGATATTTTATACTATTGCTATACTGATGTTAGAAGAGTACATACTGCAAGAGTATATAAAAATCAACCTGCTGCAAGTCTTACTACAATATTTGTATTTAATGAAACTATGTATGGTGGAGAACGAGCCCTAACTAGAGTAAGTGATACAGTGTATAGTATAAGTTCAACAAGAGGTCAAGCATTTACTGGAACTGGTAGTGCAAGTAATGTAGTTGACTGGATTATTCCTATTGCAATATATGGTGGTAAAAGACAAAAAGAAACAATTACTAATCCTTCACTAAGAACTATACATAAACTTACTCTTACTGCTGTTGCTGTTACTACTGCTGCAAGTGCAACTGTTTTAAATTATACAATACCCGAATCAGGAATATATTTACTTATGGGTTATTCTAATATTAATAAATATAATAATTCAGGTCGTGAATTAAGAGTAAATCTAAATAAAAATGGTGTACGCTTCTGGCAATATCTTGATGTAGGGAATCAAGGATGGACAACTCCTGCAGTTATTTCTGCTACACAAGAGTTTGTTAAAGGAGATAAATTAACAGTTGTTATTGAAAATGGTAATACAAGTATGCAATGGATGCATGGACAATCAGAATTAAGTTTAGTAAAACTTTAAACTAGGAGGGTAACTATGGAGGAAGCATTTGAGATAGCTAAGACCCTGGGAGTAGCTATTGGAGAAGTAATTCTTACTATCTATATCTGTATGCAGTATCTAAAAAAGAAACTGAAGCGTCCAGATGTTAGTAAGAAAATACCAGGACAAAACAA
>JAEIGA010008077.1_pt1 | contig 15952 bp, 12 predicted proteins | sample 9270691 | NCBI WGS metagenome assembly JAEIGA01 (sample SAMN17057246, study PRJNA624740) | gut metagenome | biome: biome; isolation source: fecal sample | host: Bos grunniens | place: China: Xizang | collected 2019
CCATTCGGCCTTCAAGGGCCGCGGTATGGCGTTCAGCGAGGTGCGTGAGTACCAGTATGGCGACGATGTGCGTAACATGGACTGGAATGTGACCGCACGTCTCCGCTCGCCGTACGTCAAGGTCTTTGAGGAGGAGAGAGAACTCACGGTCATGCTGCTTGTGGATGTCAGCCGATCAAGGCTTTTCGGTACGGTGGGCAGCAGCAGGAAGGACGTTCTGGCGGAGATTGCGGCAGTCCTGTCGTTTTCAGCAATCATAAACAACGACAAGGTCGGCGCGCTTTTCTTCAGCAGCAAGGTGGAGAAGTTCATTCCTCCGAAGAAGGGAAGGACTCATCTTCTGCATATCATCAGGGAAATAATCGAGTTCGAACCGACTGAGGATGGAACCGACATCTCAGGTGCGTTGAGGTATCTGACCAATGCGCTCAAAAAGAAATGTGCTGCATTCCTTCTGTCGGATATGATCGATGTCAACCAGGACGGCACTCCTCGTTATGAAGAGGCTCTCAAGGTAGCGGTCAATCGTCATGACCTCTCGGTCATAGAAGTTTACGACCCGAGAGAACGCAGCCTTCCGGATGTGGGACTTGTCAACATCAAGGACTCTGAGACAGGTGAGTCCGCATGGGTGGACACGTCCAGCAGGAAGATGAGACTTGCGTATGAGGAGTGGTTCCGCACAGTGGAACAGACATCTTCGCGCATGTTCATGAAATACAATGTAGACAAGGTTTCTATAGCTCTGAATGAGGACTATGTCCGAGGACTTATGAGCCTGTTTAAAAATAGATAATTATATGCGTAATGCATTGATATACATACTTGTGCTGCTTTGTTCCGCACCGGTTTTCGCTCAGGTTGACTCCTCGTCGGTGCCGGTTGCCGATACAGTGGCTGCCGTTCCGCATGGGGGTATAATACCGATGAAGGGAGCTTTTCTTATGCCTCGTACGCAGAGGGATTCGGTTCTTATCGGTGATCAGCTGATGTACGGTGTCGAACTGAGACTTGTGGAGGAAGGTACTGAATTCGCTTTTCCGCAGTGGCAGAACGATCCCCGTGGAGGTATTACAGCTGTATCTCCTTGGTTGATCGATACACTTAAGGTAACCAAGCGTAAGAAAGGCATGCCGAGACTTCTGGACATCAGAGCTGGACTGGTCATAACTTCCTTTGATGAAGGCCTTTATGATCTTCCGCAGATTGTGCTTCAGAGACGCTCTGGTGATGGTATCGTGGATACTCTGTATTATGAACCTGTCAGAGTAGAGTTCAAGACCATGCCTGTGGATACGGCAACGTTTGTCCCTCATGACATAAAGGGGCAGATACGTTACCCTGTGACAGTAGGCGAGGTTTTGCCTTGGGCGGTTGCCGGCCAGTGGGTTATCGTATTGATAATACTTGGCGTATGCCTTTATATAATGTTCAGGAAGAAGGGTGAGATTTTTGTCCGTCCGAAGGAACCGGCACATATCGTGGCGCTTCGCGAGCTGGACAAGTACCGTGGTAAGGAAATGTGGGCGCCGGAAAAGCAGAAGGCCTTCTATTCCGGTGTCACTGATGCCCTGAGGGAGTATATATCTGAACGCTACGATATCGGAGCCATGGAGATGACCACTTCGGAACTCTTTGAGGACATGAAGAAGACCGATGTTCCTGCAGAACTTCAGGCGAAGGTAAGGCAGCTTTTCGAGCTTGCTGACTTTGTCAAGTTCGCAAAGTTTGTGGCTTCGGATGAGGAGAATGCAGCTGCGCTGCCTCTGGCTGTGGGTTTTGTCACTCAGACATATCAGACCCTCGTTGAGGCAGATCAGGATGCAGAAACTGAAAAGAAACAGGAGGTTTAAATGTTTTTCGAATACCCTGGATTATTATGGCTGCTTGTGATACCGGCATTGCTGGTGTTGCATTACATATATCTTGAGAGGGCGGGAAGGCATCCACATATGAGGGTGTCTACAGCTGTTCCGTGGAAGAAGCAGGGACGCTCGTTCATGACATTCTTCAGACATGTACCTTTCATTCTCAGGATTTTTGCCCTTGTCATGGTGGTTATAGCCATTGCGAGACCGCGTTCGTCGGAGGAATTCTCCAAAGTAGATACTGAAGGAATCGACATAGTATTGGCGATGGACGTGTCTACAAGTATGTTGGCGCGAGACCTTACGCCTGACCGTATCAGTGCTTCTAAAGATATCGCTATAGAGTTCATCTCGCAGCGCCCTTCCGACAGGATGGGTATTGTCGTGTTTGCAGGTGAAAGCTTTACCCAGTGCCCTCTGACCACAGATAGGGCGACTTTGATAAACCTCATGAAAGAGGTGCAGACAGACTTGATAGATGATGGTACCGCGATTGGAAACGGACTTGCAACAGCTGTGGCAAGACTTAAGGATTCGGAAGCGAAGAGTCGTGTGGTCATCCTTCTGACAGACGGAGTCAACAATAGTGGTGAGGTCTCGCCTCAGACTGCGGCTGAGATCGCCAAAACTTATGGTGTACGCGTTTACACGATCGGCGTCGGCAAGGAAGGAATGGCTCCATACCCTGTCATGACCCCATGGGGAGTGCAGGTGCAGAACGTGAAGGTGGAGATCGATGAGGAATTGCTGAAAGATGTAGCCGAGTCTACCGGCGGAAGTTATTTCAGGGCTACCGACAATACCAAGCTTGCTGAGATATATAGCGAGATCAACAAGATGGAGAAGGCGAAGACTACGGTTGACAGCTTCCCTGTCTATAAGGAACTCTTCGGGTCATTTGCTGTTTGGGCACTCTTGGCTCTTTTGTTGGAGTTATTGCTTAACTGGTTTGTAATAAGGAGGTTACCATGATATTTGCGGAATCGAAATATTTATTTCTTCTTCTGCTGATTCCAGTCTTCATCATTATCCAGACGGTGGTGTTGAGGTTTAGGAGGAAGCGTCTGGAGAAATTCGGTGACGAGGCTCTTGTAAAGGAGCTCATGCCATCTTATTCGAGGGCAAAGGTATGGCTCAGGCTGTCGTTCTTCCTGCTTGCATTCTTCTTCTTCACGCTTGGCATTTCCCGTCCGCAGATGGGTGCCATCCTGAAGGAACACAAGACTAGGGGAGCGGAAGTGATGATTGTGCTTGATGTGTCGAACTCCATGCTTGCAGAGGATTATTCGCCTAACAGGCTGGAGCGTGCGAAACTTGCCATATCCAGGATGGTAGACAAGTTGAGGGACGATAGGATCGGTCTGGTAGTCTTTGCCGGAAACTCATTTGTCCAGCTTCCTATAACGACAGATTATGTCTCAGCGAAGATGTTCCTGAGCAGTATATCGACTCAGTCTGTTCCTATCCAGGGAACAGCCATCGGAGAAGCGATAGGCACTGCATTGAGAAGCTTCAGTGCGCAGAGTGACAAGAGCCGTGCGATCATTGTCATTACGGACGGTGAGAACCATGAAGATGACCCTGTAGCAGCTGCGTCGCAAGCTGCAGAGCTTGGTGTCAGAGTATTTACCATAGGTATAGGATCACCGGAGGGAAAGATGATCCCGTTTGAGGGCGACTATCTTCGTGATAAGGAAGGCAATCCTGTTGTGACAAGACTGGATGAGTCTGTGCTTCAGGAAGTTGCGTCTGCAGGTAAAGGACTGTATGTGAGGGCGGGAAACAGTGAGTTCGGTCTTAATCCGATCATCGAAGAAATAGCAGGAATGGATGATGAGGAATATGATTCGGTCGTGTTTGAGGAATATGATGAACTTTATATGTATTTCTTTGCTATGGCTCTGTTCTTCCTCGTGCTGGAAATGCTGATAGGTGACCGCAGGTCAAAATATCATTTGTTTAGGAGATAGACTTGATGAAAAGAGTTTTATACATATTGCTTTCTGTATGTCTTCTGGTTGTGTCGTTTGCTGATGCTGCGGCGCAGACTGACAAGCGTGAAGTGCGTAGGGGTAACCGCCGCTTTGATGATGGCGAGTACAACGTCGCGCAGTTAGAATACATGAAGGCTTTGGCGAAGGATTCGACTTCGGTTGCAGCCAATTATAATATAGCAAACACCTTCTTCAGGCAAGGGGATTACAATGCGGCTGCTGAGGCGTTGAGTCGCGTAGAGGGAATTGCTGTCGGAACTGAAGATGGTGCGGCATTCTATTATAACCAGGGAGCTGTCGCTATAGCTCAGAAGAATTGGCAGAAAGCTGTTGAGGCGTTTGCGAAGTCGCTTCTGATAAACCCTGATGACCTGGACGCAAAGGAAAACTACATCTACGCAAAGAAGATGCTCCAGAATCAGCAGCAGAATCAGGATCAGAACCAGGATCAGAACCAGGACCAGAACCAGGACCAGAACCAGGACCAGAATCAGGATCAGGATCAGGATCAGAACCAGGACCAGGACCAGGACCAGAATCAGGACCAGAACCAGGACCAGGATCAGAATCAGGATCAGAATCAAGGCGGCGAACAGCCGCAGATAAGCCCTCAGGCTGCCCAGCAGATGCTTCAGGCGATTCAGGCAAAGGAAAAGGAGACTCAGGACAAGGTCAACAAGGCTAAGGCTGCCGCATTGAAGTCAAGGCAGAAGGAGAAGAACTGGTAACAGGAGGGAATATGAGAAAATTATTTATATCAATAGTGTTGTTACTGTCTGCGATGGTTGCCTATGCGCAGACAAGCATTCAGGTGCAGGCCCATAAGGTGGTCAGCGTTGACGAGCAGTTCAATGTGACTTTCGTTATCGAGGGTGCGAAACCTACGGATTTCAGCTGGGATCCGGGCTCTGACTTTGAACTTGTCTGGGGACCTCAGCAGGGACGCTCCACCAGTGTCCAGATCATTAACGGTAAGCGCACAGAGTCCTCGCAGACTACTTATTCATATATCCTCAGGCCTCTGAATACAGGTAAGTTCACGCTTGCCAAAGCAAGCGCCAAGGTAAAGGGCACTGAAATATATTCCGGTTCCCATACGATAGAGGTTGTGTCTTCAGGATCTTCTTCAGGGCAATCCTCTCAGCCGTCACAGAGTCAATCTGCAGGCCAGCAGGCGCAGCAGGGCAATATATCAGACTCGGATCTCTTCCTCAGACTGTCTCTGAATCGCTCGGATGTGGTGGTAGGAGAACCGGTCATAGCTACCATCAAACTTTATCAGAGAGTTAATATTGCAGGTTTTGAGGGGGTGTCCTTCCCTTCGTTCAACGGTTTCTGGAGTCAGGAAATCGAGGCTCCTTCAAACATTGAATTCCAGAGGGAAACATATGACGGACAGATTTATAATGCTGCCGTGTTGAGGAAGTTCCTCATTATACCGCAGCATCAGGGCAAGCTCATGATAGATCCGGCTGAACTTGTTTGTCTGGTAAGTGTAAGGGTTTCATCAGGAGGAAACAGCATCTTCGACGGATTCTTCGACGAGTATAGGAATGTGCGTAAGAAAGTGCAGACAATACCGGTTACCGTCAATGTGTCTCCGCTTCCTGCGGGAGCACCTGCGTCGTTTGGCGGAGGAGTGGGCGAGTTCTCGATTTCTGCATCGGTAAGCAAGGATTCACTCAAGACTCATGAGGCAGCGTCGCTTGTCGTGACAGTCTCAGGTAAGGGTAATGTGTCACTTCTGGAGGCTCCTAAGGTGTCATTCCCGCCTGATATGGAGGTCTATGATTCCAAGACGACAAGCAATATGGCACCAGGCGGAATGTCCGGAACAAGGAAATATGAGTTCCCGTTCATCCCTCGCAGCCATGGTGAGTTCGTGATAGAACCGATAAAGTATTCATATTATGATGTAAATCAGAAGAAGTACGTCACTCTTGAAACCCAGCCGATAGATATTGTCGTGCTGAAGGGTAATGAATCTGGATCATCTGCAACTGTAATTGCTCCCGATTCATCACAGAAGGACGTCAGGAACCTTGACAGTGACATCAGATATATCAATGTAAAGGATCCGCTTCTGACTGCCAAGGGACATTTCTTCGTCGGATCAGGTCTGTTCTGGACAATCGTGCTGCTTCTTGTGACGGCAGCAGCTTCTCTTTGGCTACTCCTGCGCCGCATGGCTGCACGCAAGGCAGATGTTGCCGGTTCAAGGAACAGGAAGGCAACAAAGATGGCGCTTAAACGTCTCCAGCTGGCAGGAACTTTCCTCAAGCAGAACCTTTATACTGCATTTTATGAGGAACTGCACAAGGCTTTGTTGGGATTCATCTCCGACAAGCTGACCATCCCGGTTGCCGAACTTTCTAAAGACAGAATTTCGGAAGCCTTGAAGGAGGGAAGTGTTCCGGAAGAGTACATCACTACATTCATAGGTATACTCGATGCCTGTGAGTTTGCAAGATATTCACCATCATCAGGAAATGACGCAATGGCGGCTCACTACGCTGCAGCTGCCGATGTCATTTCTGCAATAGATTCCAGCATGAAGACAAGACGTTCCGGCTCAAAGTCAGCCGTAATGGTGCTCCTTCTTCTGGCTATGCCGTTTGCTGCTCAGGCTCAGGAGGATTCATATGTAGACTCGCTGTGGAATGCAGCCAACGCAGCATATGCTGAAGGCCGATGGGAGGCAGCAGTATCCGGATATGAGATGATTTCGGATATGGGGCTTGAATCAGCGGCGCTTTACTGTAACACAGGTAATGCGTATGCCAAGAGCGGAAATGTGCCTTTCGCGATACTCTATTATGAGAGAGCCTTGAAGATCGATCCTTCGTACGAGGATGCTGCGTACAACCTTGTGCTTATGAACAACCGTATTCAGGACCGTATCGATCCTGTGCCGGAGTTCTTCCTGACGAAATGGATGAAAGATATTTCGTATCTTATGGATTCGAATGCCTGGGCTATTGCCGCTCTCGTACTGTTGGGACTGACTCTTGCGATGTTCCTGCTCTTCCTTCTTGCCCCTTCGGTGGCAGGACGACGTGCAGGTTTCTTCACAGGATTGGTGCTTCTGGTGTTCATGTGCTTCTCGCTGGGTTTCTCTGTATCTCAAAAGAAAGCATGTATGAATGCCGATAAGGCAATTGTCACAAGACCTGTCGTGTCGGTGAAGAGCTCTCCTTCTGCAGAGGCCTCGAAAGACCTCTTCATCCTTCATGAAGGAACAAAGGTGACAATCCTCGACCAGGTCGGAACCTGGAATAACATTTCGCTTGCGGACGGACGTCAGGGCTGGCTTCCGGCAGCAGCAATGGAAAGGATATAAATTTTAACAGATATTATGAAACGACTACTAACCGCAATTGTTGGCCTCAGTGCCATGCTTTTGGCTCTGGGTACAGCCGAAGCTAAGAAGAACGGACTGCCTGATTGGCAGGATCCGCAGATTGTGCAGATAAATCGTCTTCCGATGACTGCGTCTTTCCAGTCTGGAGGACTCAATCTGTCTCTCAACGGAATGTGGAAATTTGCATGGTATGAGACAATCGACTCACGCAGCATGGACTTCTACAAGACCGATTTCGTCGATGCAGATTGGGATAACATGCCGGTGCCGGGCATGTGGGAACTTAATGGCTATGGCGATCCTGTATATAAGAATGTAGGATATGCATGGTGTGGACATTATGACACGACCCCTCCTTATCCTGCAATGGAGCATAATTATGCCGGTCAGTATAGAAAGTCCTTTGTCCTTGGAGACGAGTGGGAGGGTGAGGATATCTTCCTTCATATCGGCTCTGCTACGTCCAATGTAAGGGTGTGGGTCAATGGAAAGGAAGTCGGTTATAGCGAAGACAGCAAGCTTGAAGCTCGCTTTGATATCACAAAGTATGTCCATACAGGTGAGAACCTTATCGCCTTGGAGATATTCCGTTGGTGTGACGGAACCTACCTTGAGGACCAGGACTTCTGGAGAATGACAGGCCTTGCACGCGACACATATATTTTCTCAAGAGATAAGAAGAGAGTCGAGGATGTAAGGGTGATCGCCTCTGCTGATGGTACTGCAGACATTACTGCTGAGGTTACCAAGGGTGTATCGCAGATCAAATTCATAATTGTCGATCCATTCGATAAGGAGATCGCTGCTGAAACTGTTGCTGTATCAACCAAGGCAAAGTCTGAGCGTGGATTGGCTACAGCAAAGGTCAAGATTCAGATTCCTGCCGTAAAGCAGTGGACAGCGGAGACGCCATGGCTCTACACCCTTAAGATGGTTTCTTACGATGCCAAGGGCAAGACAGAGGTGTCTATGCTTCAGATCGGTTTCAGGGATGTGGAAATCAAGGACGGTCAGCTTCTTGTCAACGGCCAGCCTGTGCTTATCAAGGGTGCCAACCGCCACGAGATGAACCCGTATAAGGGCTATGTGGTAAGCGAAGCAGACATGATTCAGGATATCATGATCATGAAGCAGCTTAACATCAATGCCGTGAGAACATGCCACTATCCGAACGATCCGCTCTGGTATTCGCTCTGCGACAGATATGGTCTTTATGTTGTCGATGAGGCAAACAATGAGTCTCATGGTATGGGCTATGGCGAAGGATCTCTCGCCCATGACGTCAGCTATCAGCATGCGCATCTGGAAAGAATGAAGCGTATGGTTCAGCGTGACTTCAACCACCCGTCTGTAATCATCTGGAGTATGGGTAACGAGGCCGGTCATGGAGTCAACTTCATGAAGGGCTATGAGATGATCAAGGCTATGGACAGCACTCGTCCGGTACATTATGAAAGAGCAGAAGGTGGTCCTGGAACCGACATCGCATGCCCTATGTACTTTGACCATGCAAGCTGCGAAAGGTATGCTTCAAGAGATCCACGTCCGGCTAAGCCGCTGATCCAGTGTGAGTATGCTCATGCAATGGGTAACTCAATGGGAGGACTTAAGGAATACTGGGACCTTGTCCGCAAGTATCCTGTATACCAGGGTGGATTCATCTGGGATTTCGTCGATCAGGCGCTCAAGTGGCCTGTGGATCCGCAGAAGTATGGTACAGACCATGTGTTCGTGTTCGGAGGTGACTTCAATGATTATGATCCTTCAGACAACTCTTTCTGCTGTAACGGTATCATAGCAGCTGACCGCAGCTACCATCCTCATGCATATGAAGTAGCATACCAGTACAGGTCTATCTTGACCTCGGCGACACGTGAGGAGGCTCTTGCCGGAAAGGTTAATGTATATAATGAGAATTTCTTCATTGATCTTTCGCGCTACATCCTTCACTGGGGTATCGAAGTAGATGGACGTCAGGTGCTTATGGGATGCCAGCCTATGCCGTCAATTGCTCCTCAGGAGACTCAGACGGTGGCTCTTGGTTACAATGAGGCCGATATCATGGAAGCATGTGGACATACTGACCTTGACTATCATGACATTTACCTCAATGTAAGATATGTGCTCAAGCGTCCTGACGGACTTCTCCCGGCTGGTGCTGAGGTGGCATACGATCAGATATGCATTACAGATGCACCGCTTGAGCTTTTTGCTGACTATTCTGGAATTCCAGCTTACGGACAGGATGGTGATCTGCACGTCTTTACTGGCGATATGGTATTTGAGGGAGCTACAGGTGTGAGACTTTCTCCATGGAAGGCAGTGTTCGATGCGTCAAAGGGTGCTCTTGTAAGCTATACCCTTGGCGGTAAAGAGATGATAAAGTCTGCTCTGCTGCCAAATCTGGCAAGAGCTGCTACGGAGAACGATCTCGGTGCCGGCCAGGATAAGAGAATGGCGCATTGGAGAGCGGCGGAGTTCCTTGTGAAGGAATTCGCTGTTGAGGCAACAGACAGCTGCTATAGAGTCATGACCGAGTTCATGCCAATCAAGGACTTTGCATATGTGCGCATGACCTATAATATATATGCAGACGGTGTGGTCGAGGCGATGGAAGAGTTCAAGGATGCCGGCAATCTTGAGAATGGCAAGCTCATCGACCGCATAGGTATGGAGTTCGCTATGCCTGGCGAGTACTCTGTCTTTGAATTCTACGGTCTCGGACCTTTCGAGAACTATTGCGATAGGAACAGCTCAGCTCTTGTGGGACATTATGTGCAGAGAGTGGAGGAACAGTACCATTATGGCTATGTGCGTCCGCAGGAGTCAGGAACTAAGACACAGCTCAAGTGGATCAAGGTACTTGACGATAACGGTGCAGGATTCGAGATATCTTCTGACGTGAAGTTCTCTGCTTCGGCGCTTCCGTTCCATTGGAAGGAGTTGGATGTTCGTATGCTCGGTAACAATCAGGCTCATTCGCTTGAGCTGAAGAAGGCTGCATATGAGGGACAGCGTACGCTCGGTACTACATGGGTCAACTTCGATCTTGTGCAGATGGGACTTGGTTGTGTTGACTCATGGGGTTCATGGCCGCTGTATGAGCACCTTGTGGTTCCACAGGAGTACGCATTCAGGTTTATCCTCAGACCGGTAAATAACTAAAGAAAAAAGATGGAACTCAATTTTTTTTGAGTTCCATCTTTTTTAATATCTGTTAAGAGGCATTCCGTTGGTCTTCATTCGAACCTGCTTCTTTACAGTATCGATGACTGCTTCGTACTCTTCGCGTCCTTCCTCAGTAGTACCCTTGATAAGATCGAGGTGGGTTGCTGCGTTTGTGAGGACCATGTCAATGAGGTTAACTATGAACTCCATGTCCTTCTCGACGAAACCGCGTGATGTGATCGCTGGTGTTCCAACTCGGATACCTGATGTGAGGAACGGTGAACGAGAGTCGAACGGCACCATGTTCTTGTTTACTGTGATGTCAGCCTTGCCGAGTTCCTTCTCTGCAACCTTTCCGCTGAGCTCTGGGAACTTAGAGCGGAGGTCGATAAGGAGAAGGTGGTTATCTGTACCGCCAGAGACGATCTTGTATCCTCTTGACTTGAATGAGTCCTCCATTGCGTGTGCGTTCTTCACAACCTGCTTCTGGTATTCCTTGAATTCCGGCTGGAGAGCCTCATAGAACGAAACCGCCTTAGCAGCAATACAATGCTCGAGCGGACCGCCCTGTACTCCTGGGAATACACTTGAATTGAGGATCTGAGACATCTTCTTTACAACTCCCTTAGGTGTAGTGAGACCCCAAGGATTGTCGAAGTCCTTACCCATGAGGATGATACCTCCACGTGGACCACGAAGTGTCTTGTGGGTTGTCGAAGTTACGATGTGTGCATATTTCACAGGGTTGCTGAGGAGACCTGCGGCGATAAGTCCCGCAGTGTGGGCCATATCAATCCAGAGGATAGCTCCTACCTTGTCAGCAATCTCTCTCATTCTTGCATAATCCCACTCACGTGAGTAAGCTGAAGCACCACCGATGATGAGCTTTGGCTTGTGCTCAAGTGCTCTCTGCTCCATCTGGTCATAGTCGATCATGCCGGTTGTCTCGCTGAGGCCATACGCTACTGCGTTGTAGAGAATACCTGACATGTTGACCGGCGAACCATGAGTAAGGTGTCCTCCGTGAGCAAGGTCAAGACCCATGAATGTCTCTCCTGGCTTGATACATGCCATCATTACCGCCATGTTTGCCTGCGCTCCCGAGTGCGGCTGCACGTTTGCATACTCTGCCTCGAAAAGCTCGCAGAGACGGTCGATTGCAAGCTGCTCAATCTGGTCAACGATCTCGCATCCTCCGTAATATCTTGCTCCAGGGTATCCTTCTGCGTATTTGTTAGTGCAGATAGATCCGAGTGCTTCAAGCACCTGGTCGCTTACATAATTCTCTGAGGCAATCAGCTCAATGCCTGATGTCTGCCTATCCTCCTCTTTCTTGATTAGATTGAATATTTGAAGATCCTGTTTCATAGGGTTTATGTTTACAACTTACAAAAATAAGCATTTTTTAAGAAATGAAAGAAGTTTTTTAACTTTGTGCTCGCAAACAAAATCCCAGATGCAGAACAGAAAACTACTCAATATCGAACTAGGACGCATATCGGCAAGCGAGTATAAGGAACTGCCTGAGTCGGGCATCGTTGTGGTGCTGGACAATGTGCGCAGTGCACATAATGTCGGATCTGCTTTCAGGACAGCGGATTCCTTCAAGGCCGACAAAGTGTGGCTTTGCGGCATATGTGCCGTACCGCCTTCTGCCGATATCCACAAGTCGGCTCTTGGCGCGGAGGATAGCGTGGCGTGGGAGCATGTCGGTGACACCATGGAGGCTGTGCGCAGGCTTAAGGAAGACGGATACGAGATTGTCAGCATCGAGCAGACGGTAAAGTCTGTAATGCTGGATACCTTCCGTCCGGAGAAGGGTAAGAAATATGCTCTGGTATTCGGAAATGAGGTTTCGGGTGTGGACCAGCAGGTCGTCGATGCATCTGACTTTTCGCTTGAAGTACCGCAGTTCGGTACAAAGCATTCTCTCAATGTATCTGTCACAGTAGGCGTGATACTTTGGCACTTCAGACTATTCATATAATAATATACACGTGATGATGAAGAAGATTTTCTACGCAGTGCTGTTCTTCGTTGCAGCAGCATGCACTTCGGTAAAGCAGGTGGAGCTTCTGCCTGCGTCTGCATTCGAGACAGAGGTGGACGGCAGTCCGGTTTCACTTTACACTCTCAAGGGCGGTGACCTTGTGATGCAGGTAACCAACTTCGGTGGTAGGGTGGTTGCACTATGGACTCCTGATAAGGATGGAAACTATGAAGATGTTGTCCTCGGATACAACAATATTGACAAATACGTCAACAATACCGGCGAGCGTTTCCTCGGCGCGGTCGTAGGTCCTTATGCGAACCGTATTGCAAACGGAACATATACCATTGACGGAGTCGCATACGAATTTCCTAAGAATAACAACGGACAGACTCTCCATGGCGGTCTCAAGGGACTTGACATGGTGGTTTGGGATGTGTTTGCGGCAGATGACAGCACACTTGTGCTGACATACACCCATCCTGACGGACAGGACGGAAAGCCAGGCAACCTTGAGATCTTCATGACATATACCTTGACTTCTGACAATGAGTTCAAGGTCGATTATATGGCTCAGACCGACAAGGCAACCCATGTGAACATCTCGCACCACTCTTTCTTCAACCTCAAGGGAGAGGGAAATGGAACAATCAATGACCACGAACTGTATATCAATGCCTCTGCGACAACTCCGGTAAACAGGGTGCTTATTCCTTCAGGAGAAATTGCAGACGTGACAGGAACTCCGTTTGATTTCCGTGCAACTAAGGCAATCGGAACTGATCTTGATATTGAAAATGAGCAGCTTGCGAACGGAGGTGGATACGACCACAACTGGGTGCTCGACCGTCAGACTCCTGATCAGATGGAGCTTGCAGCGTCAGTATACGAACCAGCTTCAGGAAGATTCATGGAAGTCTATACAGATCAGCCGGCACTTCAGTTCTATGGTGGAAATTTCTTTGACGGAACAACTGAAGGCAAGTATGGAAAGGCCCTCAGATTCCGTGAGTCTATCGCTCTCGAGACTCAGAAATACCCGGATACACCTAATCACGAGAACTTCCCTTCGACATTGCTGCGCCCAGGCGAGGAGTATACACACCACTGCGTATACAAGTTCAGTGTGAAATAATATGACAAAATGTCAGTCTTTATCGACTGGCATTTTCTTTGACGATATATATCCCATAAATAGAAATAATAAAACAACAGAATATGATCAGACCATTAGCAGACAGAGTCGTAATCGAGCCTAAGGCCGCAGAGACTCAGACAGCGTCGGGACTCTATATCCCTGACACAGCAAAGGAGAAACCACAGCAGGGCACAGTCGTAGCCGCTGGTCCGGGCAAGAAGGATGAGCCTATGGAAGTGAAGGTAGGTGACGTGGTTATCTACGGCAAGTATGCCGGCACTGAGGTGTCGGTAGAGGGTAAGGATTACCTCATTATGAAGCAGTCAGACATTTTAGCAATATTATAATACCACCACTGTCATTTCGACCGTAGTGGAGAAATCTAATTTATATGGCAAAGGAAATCAAATTTAATATAGACGCACGTGCACGCATGAAGGAAGGCGTGGACGCGCTCGCAGACGCAGTTAAGGTAACTCTCGGTCCTAAAGGACGCAATGTGGTGATCTCTAAGAAGTTCGGAGCTCCTCACGTTACAAAGGACGGTGTGACCGTAGCAAAGGAGATCACTCTCGAGGACCAGTTCGCTGATATGGGCGCGCAGATGGTCAAGGAGGTGGCTGCCAAGACAAATGAACAGGCTGGTGACGGTACTACAACCGCTACAGTTCTTGCTCAGGCAATCATCAATGTCGGTCTCAAGAACGTTACAGCCGGTGCAAACCCAATGGACCTCAAGAGAGGTATCGACAAGGCTGTTGCTGCTGTGGTTGAGAATCTCCGTTCGCAGAGCCAGGAGGTAGGTGAGGATTATGCTAAGATAGAGCAGGTCGGAACTATCTCGGCAAACAATGACAACTACATCGGAAAGCTCATCGCTGACGCAATGTCAAAGGTCAAGAAGGACGGTGTGATTACAGTTGAGGAGGCTAAGGGTACTGAGACTGAGGTCAAGGTTGTAGAAGGAATGCAGTTCGACAGAGGATACATCTCTCCATACTTCATGACAAACGGGGATAAGATGGAGGCTGTCCTCGACACTCCTTATATCCTCATTACTGACAAGAAGATCTCTGCAATGAAGGACATCCTTCCTATTCTCGAGCCAATTGCTCGCGAGGGTAAGGCACTCCTTATCGTAGCTGAGGATGTGGACGGTGAGGCGCTCACTACACTCGTAGTGAACAAGCTTCGCGGAACTCTCAAGATCGCGGCAGTAAAGGCTCCAGGCTTCGGCGACCGCCGCAAGGAGATGCTCCAGGATATCGCAATCCTCACAGGAGGTATGGTCATCTCGGAGGAGAGAGGCTTCAGCCTTGAGACAACTACCCTCGCAATGCTTGGAAAGGCAGAGAAGGTTGTTGTGACAAAAGACAATACTACTGTTGTAAACGGTGCAGGCTCGGCTGAGGAGATAAAGGAGCGTGCAGACCTTATCCGCAAGCAGATCGAGACTACTACTTCAGACTATGACCGCGAGAAGCTCCAGGAGCGTCTTGGAAAGCTCGCAGGTGGTGTTGCGGTCCTCTATGTAGGTGCGGCAACTGAGGTTGAGATGAAGGAGAAGAAGGATAGAGTTGAGGATGCACTCAGCGCAACACGCGCAGCAGTCGAGGAAGGTATCGTTCCTGGCGGTGGAGTCGCATATATCCGCGCAGCGCAGGCCCTCAAGGGTCTCAAGGGCGAGAATGAAGATGAGACAACAGGTATCAACATCGTTGCACGCGCAATCGAGGAGCCTCTCCGCATGATTGCAGCCAACGCAGGTGTTGAGGGCAGCGTGATCATCAACAAGATCGCCGAGGGCGAGGCTGACTTCGGCTATAATGCACGTACAGGTGAGTATGTACATATGTTCGAGGCTGGCGTGATTGACCCTACCAAGGTGTCGCGTGTAGCACTTGAGAACGCTGCTTCCGTAGCAGGCATGTTCCTCACTACTGAGTGTGCAATCGCTGACATTCCAGAGCCAGCAGCTGCACCTGCAATGCCAGCAGGCGGTATGGGCGGTATGATGTAAATATAAAGGCCTGCTTTCAAAGCAGGCCTTTATATTTATTTCACAAAAAAAGAGATGATCAATTTGATCATCTCTTTTTTTAGCTATAAGAAAACCTCTAAATATGCTCTATTTATGAGAGTTTGTTGATGTATACTGCGATACCGCTCTTGAGGTTTGCAGCCTTGTTCTTGTGGATAACGCCGATCTTTGCGAGCTTGTCGATCATTGCATAAACCTTAGGAGCGTTAGCCTCTGCTGCTGCCTTGTCTGTTGTGTTACGAATCGCACGAATTGCGTTTCTTGTTGTCTTTGCATAATACTTATTATGCAATCTGCGCCTCTCGCTCTGGCGATAGCGCTTGTCTGCTGAAGCGTGGTTTGCCATTGTTATTCTTTTTTATATTTTTTCGTAGTCGGTAGGGGAATCGAAC
>JAEIGA010008078.1_pt1 | contig 15950 bp, 10 predicted proteins | sample 9270691 | NCBI WGS metagenome assembly JAEIGA01 (sample SAMN17057246, study PRJNA624740) | gut metagenome | biome: biome; isolation source: fecal sample | host: Bos grunniens | place: China: Xizang | collected 2019
CCGAAAACTCTTCAAATGCAGAAGTACCGTCACTTTTGGGAGAATTACGAAAAAGTCCCAAGTACAGGGATGTTGCGCATAAGGCAGAAAGCAGATCGATTAACCGAAGATTTCCGCCGCCGCTTTACTGGTGAGTTCTATACGCCTGTCGATTTTGCCGCGAAAGCTCTAACGTACCTTGAGCGTACTGTCGGCAAGGAGTGGTGGAAGTCAGGCGAATATCGTTTTTGGGATATGGCCGCTGGTACGGGCAATCTTGAATTTGAGCTGCCTTCATCCGCGCTTCCATACTGTTACATTTCCACGCTCGAAGCGGAGGATGCGAAATACTGCCAAAAAATATTCCCTGCCGCAACCTGTTTTCAGTACGATTATCTTGCGGATGATGCAGTGACACTTGGCGATACACTTCCGTTAGGATATGTTAGAAAAATGCCGCCTAAACTCGTCTCTGATCTTGCCAATCCAAATCTTAAATGGATTATCTTTATCAATCCGCCTTTTGCGACGGCTAATAATGTTGGCGATGATACTGGTAAGGCCTCTAAGGATTCAGTTTCGATGACTTCGGTTCGATCCTTGATGAATGTGGAAAATTATGGCGAGGCGAGTCGAGAGCTTTTTACTCAATTTCTTTTTCGGATTTCAAAAGAATTCAAGGGCAAACAAGCTCATCTTTGTATGTTTTCTCCGCTCAAGTATATAAATTCAAATAATGATCAAAAAATAAGAGACGGATTTTTTCAATATGCTTATGAGCGCGGTTTTATATTCCCAAGCAAAGCATTTCAAGGCACTACTGCCGCTTTTCCTGTTGGGTTTCTTATTTGGAATCTTGCGAAACAAAAGCACCTTAAAGAGCAGCAGATAATACTAGATGTATTTAACCTTGAGGTTGAAAAAGTCGGAACAAAGCTAGTTCCATCGGTTAATCGCGAACAAATGCTTAATAAATGGTGTCCTCGTCCAAAATGGGATGGACGTTCGGTCATGCCAACATTCTCTAGCGGAATTAAGGTGATGGATGAGAATAAAGATAAGCGTAATCATATTACGACTGATTTTCTTTGTTCTGTATGTAGTAAGGGCGATGATTTTCAAAATCAAAACAGCGTATTTATTCTTTCAGCTCCATATGCGAATGCAGGTGCTTTTTCGGTGACGCCTGAAAATTTTGATAAAGCAATGGTTCTTTATACGGTAAAGAAACTGCCAGAAAAAACTTGGGCTAATGATAAGGATATGTTTTATGCCCCGAGTTTTGAATTGTCGAGTGAGTTTACTCATGATTGTGTTGTTTGGGCGGCATTCTCAGCAAAGAATAATTGCGCGGCATTAAAGAATGTAAAATATCAAGGAGATATTTGGCAGATAGCGAACAATATGTATCCGTTCCTTTTGGAGGATGTGCGCAAATGGCCGTGCGGTCATGGAGATATCGCGGCGCAGATTGGGGCGGCGAACGAGGATCGTTTTCTTGCGAAGTATCTTTCGTCGCGAGTGTTGTCGCAAGAGGCGAAGGATGTTATGGTTGCAGCGGAGAGACTTTATCAGAAATTTTATGCTGAAATATGCAATACATCGTGGATGGATTGGAAGATTGAGACATGGGATGTCGGGATTTATCAAATTCGCCAAGCATTGAAAGCGGCGGGAATCGCTGCGGAAGAACTTGCCGCGTTAAAAGATGCGCACGACCGTCTGCGTGAAAAACTTCTTCCTCAAATTTACGAATATGGTTTTCTCAATGCTGACGTGGAGTATTATAAATGAGGTATAACATAGGCCATTTAACTCTTTTGGCGAGTCTCCTTCCTTTTGCCGCGTTAGCAAGGACATTCAACGTTTCGCCTTTGCCATTGTCTCCTTACGCCGATACTGAAGTTACAACGAATATCGCGATTAATACTCAACGATTTGATGTTAAGGAGTTTGGACTGAATATTTCTTTTGAAGCAGCCTCTTCGAATAACATTCAAGTGGCGTTCGGGTGTGATGAGGATGAAAACGGTATATTGTCCTTTTCAGAAACAGATGCTGTCTACGGATATCGAAAAGGGAAATGCGTCATAGAAGATGTTAAAAATGCGGTACGGTATGACGAAGTCGTGGCTGACGACAGTCAGAATTTCAACATCAAGATGCGAATGAAAAAGGACTATACACCAAAGGAGTTTTCAGCGAGTGTCGGTGCTTATCAAATATTTACGGATTTCTCGTCGGATGTTCCATCTTGGCTTTATCGACCAGATTGGAATTTAATGCGCGTCACTCGACGCGGAGCAGGTGCAGCAGCCGAATGGCTTAGTTGCGATATAAAGTATAGCCGTTTCTATATAATCGTCAGATAGAAGAATTTAGAAGTAACCGCATTCAATATGCGCTTCAATGACTCTGTTGTGAAACTTTCTTTTGTTCATGATGAAAACGGAATGTCTTCTCGGTGAAAATAAAACTGGGATATTCCAGACATGACACAGGTTGACTATCTGCTTAAGGATAGAGTATACTGTCATCACCGCTTCCGGGGCGTTTCTCCGTTCTGCAGGCTGTAGGATAATGTCGCCGGTCGCCGGTGATGTCGTGTGTTAAACGTAAAGCAGAGAAAGAGACGACGTTTTCCGAATGAAGAAGATTCTACATGTCGATATGGACGCTTTTTTCGCGTCAGTTGAACTTCTTGTTCATCCGGAATGGCGCGGAAAGCCGCTGGTCGTCGGATCCGGTCCTCATGAGCGGGGTGTCGTTTCCACCTGTTCGTATGAAGCCCGCAAGTACGGCATTCGTTCGGCCATGCCTTCGAGGACCGCGTATCAGCTCTGTCCGCATGCGATATTTACACCTCCCAACGGCGAACTGTACAGTGAAGTCTCGCGAAAGGCGTTCAAGGTTTTTGAGAGTTTTACGCCTTATGTTGAAGGAGTTTCGATAGACGAGGCGTTTCTGGATATCACTGGATCCGTTCATCTTTACGGCGGCGCGAAAGAGTTGGGCGAGGCTCTTCGCCGCAAAATAAAGCGGGAGTGCGGGGTCACGTGTTCGGTCGGCATAGCGCCCAATCGGCTGCTCGCAAAAATCGGGTCCGAGGAGAATAAGCCGGACGGTCTTGCCATGATGCCGTTTGAAAGAAGCGCCATTACGGCGTTTTTGAGGTACAAGCCGATATCGGTTCTCTGGGGCGTGGGCTCAAAGACAGTTGAGGTTTTAAGGCCTTACGGAATTCTTACCTGCGGTGACGTCCAGTCCATTGAAACGGCGCAGCTCGCGGCGATTTTGAAGTCGCAGCGGGCCGCTGAAGCGATTAAGAGCTATTCGTTCGGAATTTCGGATGACAATGTCTATTGGCGGCGCGAGAGCGAGAAATCCGTTTCGAATGAATATACCTTCGACGTAGACGAGAAGAGCAGAAATGCGGCAAGGTCGAAGCTGATTGAACTGGTCGCAAAAGTCGGGCGGCGCTTTCGTCTGGAGGAGCGCTGGGCTTTGACGGCGAAACTTAAGCTGCGGAATTCCGCTTTCGAAACAGTTTCAAGGCAAATGCAGTTTGACGCGCCGGTACGGGATGACATTTCCTTCAGAGAGAAAGCTCTTGCCTTGTTTGATGCGCTGTGGCCTGCGAATGAGCCGTTCCGTTCGGGAACCGGCGCCGTTAGACTGATAGGTTTTGGGGTGACGAATATTCGCAGCAGTCCCGACGGTTCCTGTCAACCTGATTTTTTTGAATCAGGCGATTCCGAGAAACGCAAAAAACGCGAGCGTCTTTCAGAAATTTTAGACAAGCTTCACTGTTGTCGGATCGGCATATCGGAAGAGCAGTTCCGTCCGTCGTAAACTTTAAAACATTTTTCGCTTGTGATATAATATGAGCATTCAACAACAAGGAGAATTGCTATGAGCAAGACGATTATCAAGAACGCCCACGTCATTTCACCCGATGTGGATATCGAGAATGCCACGATTGTAATCGAAGGCAAGAAGATTAAAACCGTCACCACGAAGAAGGTGTCCGAGAAGGGCGCCGCGACGGTCGTTGACGTCAAGGGTCAGTATGTAATGCCCGGCTTTATCGATGTCCATACCCACGGCGCTCTTACGTACGATTTCTGCGACGCCGACGAGCAGGCCGTTTTCAAACTCGCCGAAGCAAAGCTTCAGGAAGGCGTGACCTCGTTCCTTCCGACCACGCTTACCGTTTCGACCGAGGAGCTCAAGGTCGCCGCTCAGAACGCGAAGAAGTACGCCGAGGCGGGAATGCCTTATTCCAAGATTCCCGGCATTCACCTCGAAGGTCCGTTCATCAACGTAAAGTGCTGCGGCGCCCAGAATCCAGCGTTTGTCCGCAAGCCTGCGATTTCCGAGGTTAAGGAGATTTCAAAAATCTATCCCGTAAAGATGATCTCGTACGCTCCCGAGACCGAGGGCGGCGCGAAGTTCGCCAAGGACTGCATCAAGATGGGGGTCGTTCCCAGCTGCGGCCATACGGGCGCCAAGCTCAGCGAGCTTATGCCCGCCTACAAGAACGGCTTAAGGCACATGACCCACTTCTGCAATCAGATGACTCCGCTGCATCACCGCGAAATCGGTATGGTCGGCGCGGGCTTCCTGATCGAAGATCTCAACACCGAGGTCATCTGCGATAAGATTCACCTTTGCCCCGATATGTTGAGGCTCGTATTCACGCGCCGTAATCTCGCCCATGTCCAGGTCATCACCGACTCCCTCCGCTGCTCCCACTGCAAGGACGGTTACGCGTTCACGATGGGCGGGCTTGAGGTTAAGCTCGAGAACGGCGAAGCGCGTCTCGTTAAGGGCGGCAATCTCGCCGGCTCCACGCTTTGGATGGGCGTCGGCCTTAAGAACGTTCACGACGTTACGGGTATTCCGCTCAAGTCTCTCGTCAGAACGACGTCGTGGAACCAGGCGATCGAACTCGGTCTCGGCGACGAACTCGGCAAGGTCGAGAAGGGCTATACGGCCGACCTCGTCGTCCTTAATCCGCGCAGCTGGAAAACTTCTGCGGTCTTCGTTGACGGCGAACAGCGGATTTGATATACTATAACTCAACGATTTGGAGGGATGGCTGAGTGGCTGAAGGCAGCGGTTTGCTAAATCGTCGTACGGTTTAATTTCCGTACCGGGGGTTCGAATCCCCCTCCCTCCGCCAATTAAGGCGATACGAAAAGGAGAGTTTAACGGCTCTCCTTTTTTTGTATTTTATGCCCACGGGCTTGAAATTAACGCGATAATATGAGAAAATATACATCGTGTATTGAGAATGGGTCTCAGTATAAGTACTCACTTAAGGAGTTATAACAAATGAAGAAGTCGAGTTTGTTGGCGTTGGCATGTGTCGTTGCCTGCGGTGCATTTGCGGAGAAGGTTGCGGACGAAGAGGAAATCGTCAAATATGAGTCATCTCCCTGTTCTGTGGCTTTTGCGGCTCCTTTGCAGTATCCGTACGATATTTGCGACGTTGAGTATTTTGCGTTCAATCTTATTTACGGCGAGTGCCACAATATTACCGGGTGGGATCTCGGTCTTGCAAGCCGCGCCACGGGCGATGTGACCGGTCTGCAGACGATGGGGCTTGCTTCCTGGAGCGATTCCAATCTCCGCGGTTGCCAGATTTCCGGATTCGGAAACGCCGTCTTCGGAAATGCGAAAGCTTTTCAGCTGGCCTCTGTCGCCAATTACAACAGCACCGATTTTATCGGCGCCCAGATTGCCGCCATTAACTATAATGGAACTCTCTGGGGCTTCCAGCTCGGCGCGTTCAACTTCAACAAGGGCGCCTGCAAGGCGCTTCAGATCGCGGCCATCAACGCCAATGCCGGTGAATACAACGGTTGGTCGGTCGGAGCCGTTAACTGCGCTGGCCGCTGTAAAGGTTTTCAGCTGGGTGTCATCAATACGATCACCGAGACGGGTAAGGCCGTCCAGTTCGGACTTTTCAATTCGGCGTCCAATTTCTCCGGACTTCAGTTCGGGCTTCTTAATGTGATTGAGAATGCTCCTATTCCGGTTATGGCGTTTATGAACGCCCAACTTTAATTTCGACTGCAACAGATTGAGGAGTTTTAGAAATGTCTAAATGCTGCATTTTTGCCGGTCAAGGCGCGCAGGTTCCCGGAATGGGGCGCGACTTCGCAGAGGTCGACGCCGAGACGATGAAGCTTTTCGATACGGCAAATTCGGTTCTTGGCTTTGATCTTAAGAAGATCTGCTTCGAAGGTCCTGCCGAAGAACTTACTAAGTCGAATATCTGCCAGCCGGCGATATTTGTCACCTCGTATGCCGCCTATCTCGCGCTTCAGAAGAAGAAGTCTGTCGAGTTTGCCTGCGCTGCCGGCCTTTCGCTCGGCGAGTGGGGCGCTCTCTGTGCGGCCGGAGTTCTCGATTTCGATTCGACGCTCAAGGTTCTTGAAGCTCGCGGCCGTTATATGCAGGAGGCGTGTGAGGCTGAACCTTCGGGGATGATCGCGATCGTCGGCGCTTCTTCCGATCAGCTTGCGGCGCTTTGCGAGAAGACCGGCTGTACGGTTGCGAATATCAATTCTTCGGCGCAGCAGGTTCTTTCCGGATCAAAGGACGCGGTTGCGTCTGCGGCGGCGGTAGCTAAGGAACTCGGTATCAAGCGTGCTCTTCCGCTCGCTACCGCCGGTGCTTTCCATTCCCGCTTTATGGCTCCCGCGCGCGAAAAGCTTGCGCCGGTTCTTGACGGTATTGAATTTAAATCGCCCAGAATTCCCGTACTTTCAAATGTTACGGGGAAGCCCCATTCTTCCGATCCGGGCGAGATCCGCGCGATGATGCTCGAGCAGGTTACGGGTACGACGAATTGGGCGGCCGATGTCGAGACGGCCAAGTCGCTCGGTTGCGACTGCTTTGTCGAGTTCGGTCCGGGTAAAGTCCTTTCGGGTCTCATCAAGAAGATCGATCCCGCTTTGGCGACTCTCAACGTGGCCGATATGGCGTCGCTCGACGCGACCGTCGCGGCGATTTAAATTCGCTTTGATAATTTAAAAACAAATAAAGGAGAAAATCATGTCTGTAGGTCCTTGGCAATTGCTCATTTGCATTCTTCTCGTAGTTTTCCTTTTCGGCGGAAAGAAGATTCCCGAATTGGCCCGTTCGCTCGGAAAGGCGAAGGGCGAGTTTAAGAAAGGCCTCGCCGAAGGCAATAAGGCTTCCGAGCAGGAAGACGATGAGGTTCCTGCCGAAGAGCCGAAAAAAATCGAGAAGAACGCCTAACCCGATAAGGTGAAGCCGCTTGACGTCTTTGGTTCGCGAGCGTCTTAAAACTCTTCCCGACCGCCCTGGTTGTTATCTCATGAGAGATCGCCAGGGCGTGATTATTTATGTCGGCAAGGCTAAGAACCTTAAAAACAGAGTGCGCAGTTATTTCCGTCCCGGGGCTAAACACACGCCGAAGGTTCGTTCCATGGTGGATACGGTCTGGGATTTTGAATTCATCACCGTGAGGAACGAAGCGGAGTCTCTGCTCACGGAGGCGTCGCTTATAAAAAAATACAAGCCTCACTTCAATATTCTGATGCGCGACGACAAGCGCTATCTCGCGCTTAAAGCGGATCGTGATGCCGCATTCCCCCGTTTTACGTGTGTCAGGATAATAAGAGATGACGGCGCGAGATATTTCGGTCCTTTCCCGTCCAGCCCTGTCGTGCGCACGGCTAAGGATTTTGTCGAGAAGCGTTACGGGATACGGTCCTGCAAGGCGATCGAGCCCGATGCTTCCACGCACGAACATTGTCTTTCCGACGTCATCCGGACGTGTTCGGCGCCATGTCTCGGGCGCATTTCGCACGAGGAATATCTGGCGAAATTCGATGAAGCGTGCGAATTTCTAGACGGCAAGAGACCTGAGGTTCTCGAGGAACTTAAGGCAGGGATGGCCGAAGCTTCTTCGCGAAGCGATTTCGAGAAGGCCGCTAAAATGCGGGATACGTTTTTCGCCCTGAAGGAGATGACAAAAACGCATTTTGTCAGGCGTTCTCCCGAGATGCGGCGTGAAGACGCGCTCATGGGAATCAGGGAGCTTGCGGCGGCGATCGGACTTGAGAAGCCCCCGAAAACCATAGAGTGCGTCGATATTTCGAATTTGTTCGGCTCATACAATGTCGCGTCTCTTGTTGTCGCCAGAGACGGTCTGCCCGACAGGCGTTATTACCGCCATTTCAGGATAAAAAGTTTTGAAGGCGCTGACGATCCGCGTGCGATGGCAGAAGTCGCCTATCGTCGATACGGGCCGGACTCGACGATATCTGCCGCTCTGCCGCGGGCCGATCTCTACATTTGCGACGGCGGCATAACGCAGCTTCGCGCCGCGCGCGCCGTTTTTGCGGAACTCGGGATAACCGACATTCCGACCATAGGGCTTGCCGAATCCCATGAAACGATCGTGCTCGACGACGGGCGTGAAGACATCAGTCTCGAACGCGACAGTCAGGCGCTGATGGTCATAACCCGCCTGCGGGATGAAGCCCACCGTTTTGCGATAACGTATCATAAGTCATTGCGGGACAGGGCTATACGCGAATCCGTGCTTGATGAGGTTGTCGGAATAGGAGAGTCCAAAAAGATGAAGCTTCTGAGACGGTTCAAGTCCGTTTACGGCATTGCGCGCGCGAGCGTCGATGAGATCGCCGCCGCGGCCGGTGTGAATGCGACGGTGGCCGGAGAGGTTTTGAAGGTCGTTTCGGCAATAACGCGAAAAGGTTAGCGGTATGAATGCACAAGACGTGATATTTTCCTCGCGCGTGGCCCATGTGAGAGAGCTTAAATCGGAGATAGCGCGGCTTAAGGCCGAAAACGCCGAATTGCGCGTGGAAAACGCCCAGCTTAAAGGACATTTTGACATGGCGCTTCTGGCGGCGGAGGATTTGAGAAATCTCTCCGATGACGGAAAATTGATCATCGTCGACGGATGGAACGCTGTTCTCGGCGCGAAGAAAGAGGCTTCGGATCCCAGATCGCTGATTGACGTTTATAAAAAGTATCTGGAAGAACACAGCTCGCACCGTGTTTGGATTGTGTTTGACGGACATACGGAGAATTCAAAGACGGAGGGCCGCTTGCGTGTTTCCTACACGGGAGGAAAAGGCCTGCACCGGGCCGACAGATTTATCTGCGATTTTTTGAGAATGGCCAGATTCTCCGGAGAAACCGCAAAGATTGAAGTAAGAACTCAGGACAAGGATTTTCTCAAGGAGGCTAAACGCCTTTTGAGCGGTTCGAAAAATTGATATAATCTTAAGATGTCGAAGTTTAATAAAGTATCGAAGCGCGGCCGGAAATTTCTTTTTGCGGGCAAGGGAATGTCCGTAAGAACCGGTCGCTTTCTGGGCGAGTCGATCGTTGTCGGCGCCGTGACTGGTCTTGCCGTCGTCGTGTTCAAGTACATGATCGACTTCGCCCATTGCTATTTTCATAAAATAGAGTCCAGGCGTATGGATACGTGGGACGATCCGGCGCGCTGGCTTCTTTTTGTGCTTCCCGCGATAGGTGCGCTGTTAGGCTATCTCTTGATAAAGCGATTCGCAAAATTGGAGCATGCGCGCGGGACCGACAGCGCGATCAAGGCGTTTCATAAGGACGACGGGTATATTACGAGCACGGTGATCCCGGTTAAGCCGATAGCCTCCGTGCTGACCGTCGGTTCAGGCGGCAGCGCCGGTTATGAAGGGCCGGTTACGTTGCTCGGCGCGGCATGCGGGAGCGCGGTCGCAAGGACGATGAATATCGCGCCGAGGGGCCGGAGGATTCTTATGGCGGCGGGGTTGGCGGCCGGAATCGCGGCGCTTTTTCAGGCCCCGTTGGCCGGTGCGATTTTCGGATTTGAGATTTTTTATTCTTCGAGCGACATTGAAGATGAAACTGTGCTGCCGTGCTTTATCGCCTCGGCTGTAAGTTATGCGGTATACGCCTGTTTTATAGGGCAGAGCGCCTGGGAGCCGATTTTTGTTCTTGATAAGCAGTACGCTTTCTCGAACGGGTTGAGATTGCTGCCGTATTTCGCGCTTGCCGTTGTGGTCGCTTTCGGAGTGAGGTTTTATATAAGTTTTTTCCGCTTTGCCGAAAAGGGATTTTCGCGGCTTTCGGTTCCCGGATGGCTCAAGGTTGTTATCGGAGGCCTTTTGACGGGTGCAATCGGATTTTTCTATCCGGACATTCTTTCGACGAGCTACTCCGTTATTAAAGCCGCCTTTTCAATGCAGGAGGGCGTCGAGTTTGGAGGGCTCGGGGCTTTTTCGGCGTGGGGACTGGTGATTCTTTTCGTTCTTAATGTGGTTGCGACGTCATTTACCGTCGGTTCAGGAGGATCCGGCGGTCTTTTTGCGCCTGCGCTTGTCTGTGGAGCCGCGCTCGGTTCGGCTGTGGGAATGGTTTTCAAATCATGTCTTCCCGATGCTATCGGAATTCATCCCCAGGCGTTTGCGCTCGTCGGCATGGCAGGATTTATGGCCAGCGCCCTCAGAATTCCGCTTACGGCCATTGTCATGGTAGCCGAAATGTCCGGAAATCATCAGCTGCTGTTGCCTGCGATGTGGGTTTGCTGTATAAGTTTCTGGCTTAACAGCGGATGGACGCTTTATCGCAGTCAGGTTCATACGCAGGAGTCTTCTCCCGTACATCCGGGCAGTCACAGGAAAAAATGAACTTTTTTTCTGAGGGATTCGTTTAACTGTGTATTATGAAATTTGTTGTATCATCTTTTTTGTGTGTTGCGGTCCTGACGGCGGTCGTTAGGGCCGATACGAATGATATGCCGGTTTCCGGACTGGGAAGTATAGTGGTCGAGGCGACGCCTATCTCGAAATATCGTCCGGCGACCGTTGACTCCGGCACGTATACCGAGCTGCCGGCCGAAAAAATACCGTGCGTCGTTGACACGCTTACCGAGGATTTTATCCGTGAGCGCAATCCGACGGATCTGAACGATCTTCTTCGCCATGTTCCGGGTATTGAAACCGGCGGTACTTCTTTGCTGGTGCGTCAGCCCGGGCTGTTTACGATTCGCGGCAAAGGCGGATCCGAGCCGGCGATTGACGGCGTGTATAGCGTCGGTCGCGGGGCGGGGCTTTTTTTGGATCCTTTTCTGATGGAGCGCGTTGAGATAGTAAAAGGGCCTATCGCCGCTCTTTCGGGCGGTTCGGGCGCGGCGTCTAACGCCAATGGTGCGGGAGGCTCGATCAACCTTTATTTAAAAGGCGCGCAGTTAAGAGATGACGAGATTGCTCTGCAGTCCAATTCGTCTGTCGGCAGGAATACGTGGCGGCAGCGAGCGATGGCCGACGTCAACGAGGTCGTTCTTGACGAGAAGGCCGCTTTTCGCGTCGTGGGCACAGCCGATTATTATGAGCCTGCGTACATAAATCAAGGTTCTCAGAAGGGTGCACGCCCGCGCGAGGCGTTTTCGGTCGCGCCGAGTTTCATCTTTGTTCCCGGCGACGAAGTCGCGTTCGGATTGAAAACGCTGTTTCAATATGTCGATGCGCCCAGTTACATAGGCGTGCCTGTCTGGCGCGGTCGGCCGGGCGGCGGTTACGGGTGGTACGAGTCGTCGTGTCGCCGAGGTGATCGTCAGCATTATGAAGGTATGCTTGTCAATCCTTGGCTTGACTGGCAGGTAAACGGGAATTGGCTTTTGAAGTTCGGAGGAGCGTTTCAGTTTTCGTCTATGGATCAGACGACGCGCGAACCTTACGCCGGCAGAGGTGATGAACTTTTGAATTATTATGAGACGGGAATGTGGCTGTCCGGCAACAAGTATATGACATCCCAGTTTTCGCAGTCCAGTTCCTTAATGCGCTCTTACAGCGTTTACGGCCGCTCGATTTACGATACCGAGTTTGATTGTGGGGCGAAGAACAGCTTTTTGACCCAGTTGGATACTCGGCATCAGGAGGGATCGGCGTTTTCTGCGCCGACGACGCGTCATGGAGTCACGTTTCAGGATTCGCTGTCGTACGGCTGGCTTACGCTGTTAGGCGGCGTCAGATATGATTTTGTCCATCTGCGCGATTCGTCCGCGTCGAAAGGTCAGGACGGTAACGGGCTTTCTCCGCGCGGCGGCATTTCGGTACAGCCGCTTGATTGGCTGGTGTTCTTCGGAAACGTATCACAGACGAGAACGCCTATGCTCAGTATGCGGGGTGCTGACGGTGAGATGTTGACTAAGCCGTGGTATGCCACTCAGGCTGAAGGCGGCATAAGAGTCAAGACCTTTGAAAATCTGTGGCTTACGGCGTCGGCCTATCGCATTGAACAGGAAAATACGCCTGTACAGATCGCAAATACGACATATTACGAGCAGGAAGGCCGCAATACGTCTCGAGGTGTCGAGATTTCGGCGGCGGGGGATATTACGGAAAACTGGTCGATGATGACGATGTATTCGTTTAACAGCTATACAGACAGATCAAAGGCGCCTGGCGTCAAGGGTCGTGATTTTGAGCGCTATCCCGCTCATACGTTTACTTTCAATACGTCGTACCGTATCTCTTCCGGTCCTTTTGAGAATGTCGTCCTTGGCTGCGGCCTCAGGTATCGTTCAATGAGTTATGCGTGCGTGCGAGGGGAGTTTCAGAACAAGAATCTAAGATTTGATCCGTCATGTCTTTTTGATGTCAATGTTACAATTCCGTTTTCAAAGTTTGGCGGGAGTGAGAACTGGACGCTGACACTTGGCGTCAGGAATCTTTTCGGAGAGAAGTATTTTGACACGTCGCGCCATTATTACGAATGTCTCGCCGGGGAGCCGCGCACTTTTGAAATCGGTCTCCGGGCAAAATGGTAAAATCTTATTGATTATTTGCATATGATCCTGCGCAGACATCTTGGTTTCCCAGGTGTCCGTTTTATGCTTTGACGGGGTATAAGTGTCCAGGATGCGGAACCCTTCGCGGGCTGCACGCTTTGTTGCATTTCAAGATTGCAGATGCGCTGCGATATAATTTTTTTATGATCGTCTCCATCCCGCTGCTGACCGTTTTGGCGCTGATGCCGCGTGTCAGATTTAACAGGCGCTTGTTGACAACTATTCTTATCGCTGTGATGTTTTGGTGGATCGGACGGAATTTATTTGGTGTTTGATGCTGCGATAAAGCGTCGGCGCAGTAAAGTCAGTGATTTTCCGTAACTTTTAGCCAAAGACGCGAGAGTACATCTGGACTGACGCGCTCGATCGTTTTTATTTCCTGTGCGAAAAGCGAAATTCGGTATTCTTCTAAAAGCCACCGGTATTCGGAAAGCGCCGCACGGTCGGCTATTCTTGCGTTCTTATCTGTAATCAGATTGTAGTATTGCGTCCAGTAGGGTTCGAATCTCGCCATCTTCGATCTGTCCCGCGTTTTATCGACTTTAGCGCGCTCGATTCGTTTTTCCAAAGCCTTGAAGTATCTCGGATAGAGTTTCAACTTTTCATAAGGAACGGTCGCGACAAAGCCGCGGTATACGAGCCAGGCAAGCTGCGTGCTGATGTCGAGCGCGATGTCATCGGGCAGATCTGCGGCATCGGCGAGCGAGGAGACGCGACCCGCCTCTTCGAAAATCTGCGAGACGAGCTTCGCGAGGCCGGCATACGCATCGTTAACGGCGGCTCGTTTCGTTTTAACCCGCTCGGAGAACGCTTCGGCGGTTAATATCCGCGGCTCGGAATCCACCGCTGCTATTCGCACCGCTTTCATGAAAATATCGTCTGAAAGTTTTCCTGAGTCGTAATTAATCGACTTGAAATAAAGCGCTCCCTGGAAGGAAAGACTTTTAGAGCTGAAACTTCTTTTGGCGAATTTTGACATTTCAAGGGCGAGGAGTCTCGCGACACCTTTGGCGTGTTCTTTTTTCGCCGTCTCTTCCGTTTTGAAAAGTCTCACCGTAACTCCGTCGCCTTCATCGTAAAGGGCTTTATAAAGTTTTACGCCCCAACCGGTTTCGGTTGATTCGTCTGAATTTTTTATCTCGCCGAAATCCCACGACGTGTATTTTTTTGCAGCGGAATTGTTCGCCGCAGAGCCGCGTGTGACGCCCGACAATTCAAGTACTTCGCGCAGATTGCGCGAAGAGGCGATAATCTTTTTTGTTTCGTTGTCGCGAATCCTGAACCGGACGATAAGATGATCGGGAATTTTTATCCTGTCCATTATCTCGACGGGAATCCGTACACCGAGCCTCTCGTAAACGACGCGGCGGATCGCGTCTTTAAGCGGTTCGTCTGCCGGTTTCAGCATCGGCAAAATAAGCGAGAGCGTTTCATTTATTCCGGGGAGGGAGCGTCTCAAGGAGCTCGGAAGACTGTTGAGTATTGTTGCGACTTTTTCGCCGAGCGCTCCCGGCACAAGCCAATCGGCACGCCAGAGCGTGAGCGCGGCCGCGTCGGATTTCATAGCTGTGCATGTTATTCCGTCGCGCTCCGGGTCGTCGGGCGTATGTCGGTATTCAAGTTTAAGTTTCGCCCCTCCGATTGAAATCGTCTCTGGGTAATCTCCGTCGGCGGATTTTATTTTCCCGAGCCATTCGTCGCGGTTGAGGCGGAATGATTTTAGTTCTTTTTGAGTCGCGCCGTGAAGCCATTTTTTAAGTTCGTGCACTGACACGATTTCTTCGGGGATGACCTTCGCGAAATGCGCGGCGATTTTTTCGGTATCGAACAAATCTCTGTTTCGCCGCTGTTCGGAAAGTTTTTCAAGCTCCTTAAGAAGATCTAAGTTATCCCATACGATCGACGGAGGATTTTGGATTTCGCCTAAGACGAGCGCATGAAGGATGAAGAGTTTGCGCGAAAGCACGGGGTCGATGCGGCTAAAGTCTCTGCGTCTTCCGTCGACGATTACGAGTCCGTAGACGGTTACGCGTTCCTTGGCTCTGACAAAGCCGCTCTTCGCGTCCCATTCGGGCGCGTAATAGCTGCGTCTTGCCATATCGCACGCGGCAGGCTCAATCCAAGACGGATCGATTTTCGCGACTTCACGCGCGAAAAGGCGCGAAGTATCGACTAGTTCGCCTGCCATTATCCATTCAGAGGGTGGCTCTTTAGCAGGCTGCCTTGGCTTTTCGCGGCGATTGTCGTAATTAGGTTTTTTAGGTTTAAATTCCTTCGCAAGAACGGATGAGGGATGAATCTGGAAACGTATGCCGTGAGCGCCTTTAAACTCATTTGTCTCCGGATCGAATTTTCCGATTTTGCCTAAGAGCGACGGCAGGAGCGCGCGGTGGAACTGATCGATGCCTCCGTTGTCGTTTACGGTATCGAGCTTTAGTTTCGCCGTAAGCGACGTAAGACGTGTGACTAACTCGCGCCATTCGCGCATTTTCGGGTATGAGAGATACGATGAGGCGGCGAGCTTCCTCAATTGTGTCGCGCTAAGCGATGACGATTTTTCGTTCCACCATTTCCAAAGTTCGAGCGTCCCCAGGAAATCGGAGCCCTGGACGCGCCATTTCGCATGTTCGCGGTCGGCCTTGTCCTGTTCGTCGAGCGGGCGTTTTTTAGGGTTGTCGCAGCTCATCGCCGCGACGACCGGGAGAACGGACGGAAGGGTGGCCAAATCCGACGCGGCGATAAGCATTCTCGCTAAGCGCGGCTCAAGCGGTATTCTCGCGAGTCTGCGGCCCGTTTTTGTGAGGCGCACTCCATCGCTGCGTTCGTCGCGGCAGATGGCTCCAAGTTCTAAAAGTTCCCTCAATCCTTCGCGGATCATCGTCGGCTTCGGCGGATCGATAAACGGGAAAGATTCTATCGCGCCGAGGCGAAGTTCAAGCATCGTAAGAATGACGCCGGCGAGAGAGGATCGCAGGATTTCAGGAGGCGTAAATTCTTCGCGCGAATTGAAATCCTCTTCTGAATAAAGCCGTACGCAGGTTCCGGGCGCGATTCGTCCGCATCGGCCCGCGCGCTGACGCGCCGACGCGCGCGATATCGGCTCGATCTGGAG
>JAEIGA010008079.1_pt1 | contig 15950 bp, 10 predicted proteins | sample 9270691 | NCBI WGS metagenome assembly JAEIGA01 (sample SAMN17057246, study PRJNA624740) | gut metagenome | biome: biome; isolation source: fecal sample | host: Bos grunniens | place: China: Xizang | collected 2019
ACGTGTGATGGAGATGGCTCACGCCACAATCAACAGCCCTGCTGTTTGCATCTGGTCGCTTGGTAACGAGGCCGGCCCCGGTAACAACTTTGTTGAAGCCTACAAGGCTCTGAAGGCTTTCGACGCTTCACGTCCTGTGCAGTATGAGCGCAATAACGATATTGTAGATATGGGCTCAAACCAGTATCCCTCTATCGGTTGGACACGTGAGGCTGTAAAGGGTAAGATGAATATTGTTTATCCTTTCCACATCTCTGAGTATGCTCACAGTATGGGTAATGCCGGTGGTAATCTCATTGATTATTGGGAGGCTATTGAAAGCACTAACTTCTTTGTTGGCGCTGCTATTTGGGACTGGGCCGACCAGGCTTTCTGGAATGTAGATGCCAAGACCGGTGATAAGTATATGGGTTATGGTGGAGACTTTGGAGACCGCCCCAATGACCACACATTCTGTATGAACGGTGTAGTGTTCCCCGACCACTCTCCCAAACCTCTCTATTTCGAGGTGAAGAAGGTTTATCAGAATGTCGGCATCAAGATGCTTGAGAATGGCGAGGTTGAGATCTTCAACAAGCGCTATTTCAACTGCTTGTGCGACCTCGATGTTAAGGTCTCTCTTTGGGAGGATGGAAAGCAGATTGATTCTTACTATATGCCTGATATGAAGATTGGTCCACGTGCGGCAAAGAGCTTCAAACTAAAGTTTAATAATGCTGATTTTGCGGCCGATAAGGAGTATTTTGTTAAGGTTCAACTTCTTTTGAAGAAGGATATGCCTTGGGCAGAGAAGGGCTATGTGCAGATGGAGGAGCAGATTTTGCTTCAGGGCGCGGCAAAGGCTGCATTGCTGGCCGATGCTGCAAAGAGCACTACAAAGGTTACAATGAAGGAGAACAAGAAGGCCGGTACAACCGAAATTGCAGGTGAGGGCTTCTCTATTGTATTCAATAATGCAAAGGGTGTTTTTGAAAGTGTAACATACGGTGCCGAGACAGTGTTCGAGAAGGGCTCTTCAATGACACTAAGTGGCTATCGTGCTCCTGTTGATAACGATAACTGGGCGTGGAACCGTTGGTTTGCACTTGGTTTGTATAATCTTGAGGATGAGGTAACATCATACGTATCGCAGAAGAATGCCGATGGTACAATCGTGTTGCAGTATATCGTACGCTCACAGGCTAAGCACCCCGGTCGTCGTGTGAAGAACGAGGACAATAGCTTCACATTGCAGAGTGATGCACGTGAGCTGGGCGAAAATGAGTTCCACTTCATCTCTAACAGAATTTGGACAATCTATCCTGATGGCTCTGTAGAGCTCAATAGCTCTGTAACAGGAAGTGATGCCGCTGTTGCACTTGCACGTGTGGGTTATCTGCTCCAGTTGCCAAAGTCTCTCGATATGTACACCTATTATGGCCGTGGTCCTTGGAACAACTACAACGACCGTCGTACAGGTGCTTTCATACAGCAGTATTCAAGCTCTGTTGCCGGCCAGTTTGTACACTTCCCCAAGCCACAGGATATGGCAAACCGCGAGGAGGTGCGTTGGGCTGCTTTGACAAACAATGCCGGCAATGGTGTGATATTTGTTTCTACAGGTGCTCTCTCAACAACAGCACTTCCCTGGAACGATGTTGAGCTTACTGAGGCTGCGCATCCCTATCAGCTGCCTGCATCATCGGGTACTTGGTTGCACCTCGATGCAAAGGTTAATGGCCTTGGTGGTAACAGCTGTGGCCAGGGTGGTCCATTGGAGAACGATGTTGTGAAATCGGGCGACAACGCTGTTAGTTTCATAATGCGCCCGGTGAAGGCCGGCGATAGCTACACAGCGTTGGCTAATGTTGCTCCTGCCGGTGTTATTCCCGTTGTTTTGAAGCGCGACCTTCGCGGCGTTGTTACAATGAGCTGCGCCAAGGAGAATGCTAAGATTTACTACCGCATTGGCAAGAGTGGCAAGGCTACTCTCTACACAGAGCCTGTAAATATGGTCAAGGGTGGCGAAATAACCGTGTGGGAGAAGGCTACACCCAAGTTGGCTGCTACATACAAGTATGACGAGATTACTTATGTTCCCATCACTGTTGCATTCTGCTCAAGCCTTGAGACCGGCTCGGGTGCTGAAAAGATGCTTGATGGAGACCCCTCTACCATTTGGCACACAATGTACTCTGTAACCGTTGCCAACTATCCTCACTGGATTGACTTTGATGCCAACGATGAGGTTACTATCAAGGGCTTCAAGTATATGCCTCGTCAGGATGGTGGCAACAATGGTAACATCAAGGGCTACAAGTTGCAGGTGAGCGCTGACGGTAAGAACTGGAGCGAGCCTGTTGCCGAGGGTGAGTTCCCTGCCAATGCCGACAAGCAGACTGTACTCTTCAAGGCTCCTGTAAAGGCACGTTTCGTGCGCTTCACAGCTACAAGCTCACAGAATGGTCAGGACTTTGGTTCCGGTGCCGAGTTTGAGCTCATTAAGGAGTGATGACAGTTTCATATTTTTTTGAATAAGAACTTTGTATTATGAAAAGGAAATCATTGATTGCAGTCCTCTCGCTCTTGTGCGCAGTGCTATTTGTGGCTTGTAGCCCAAAGAGAGGCGAGGAGAACTACCTGAAGGTTATTCCCAACGAGTCGATGCTTGTTTTAAAGCTTGAGACCGGCGCTTTGTTGGAGAAATCGGGTGTCCTTGACAATATGTTCGTGAGCGTGGCCATCAACAAGCAGATAGCCGATTATCCTGAGCCTATTAAGGAGTTGTTGCAGGCTGCAGTCAAGAATCCCGAAAGCCTTGGTATCGACATCGACAAACCCGCCTATATGGCGGTTGTCGATGTCGCAAACGAGGCACTGTTGGCAACTGTTGCATTGAGCGATGTGGCTGCTTTTGAGAAGGCCTTTGCTGTGTTGTCCGAAGGTGCAGTGCCTGTAACGGACAAGTATGGTATGAAGTGCATTGAGTTTGGCGAGCCGGAAATTGCTGTTGTCTATGATGACGAAAGGCTTGTCATTGCAACCGGAAAGAGGAACCTCGACATTGCATACTACCTGACCTTGCCCGAGGAGAAAATGGCTGCAAAGAGTGAGCGTTATGCCCGTTTCTTTGACAGTGAGGAGGATGTGAATGTTGTAATGAATCTCTCTTCATTTATTGGCTTTGCCGTTGAGGAGGATATTTTGGATGAGAGTCTTGCTCCGCTCTTCATTGCGCAGTATGATGGCAAGATGGCCAATGCTTCTTTGGACTTCCAGAATGGAAGAGTGGAACTTGTTTCAGAGGTTGAGATGTCCGACGAGGCTATAGAACTTGCCAATAAAATAATAAAGACTTCAACCCATTGCCACCACAAGTATATACCCGGCAGCAGCATATTTGTCCTGAATCTGAATCTTGACCTTATGCCGGTGATTGATGTTCTTGCGCAGACTCCGCTGTTGGAACAGTTGAACAGTAACTATGGTGTAAATGAAGAGGCGTTGCAGCAGGTGTTTGCGGCTATCAGTGGCGAGTGGACTGCTGCAATGTGGGCCGATGAGAACAATTTGGACATTCCGATGTTCTTTGTTGGAGTAGAGTGCAGCGACCGTTCTTTGTTCGACCTTTTGGTAACATATTCATCGGTGCTGTTGAATACTGTGAAGGTTGAAGAGGATGTCTATTCATTGAAAACCCCTTCTGTTGATGTGGATTTCACTCTTCTTTATAAAAATGGCTCCATTATGTTTATGCCAAGCAGTCATTATAAAGAGATTTCAGCTTCGGACGGGTTGAAGCCCTATTCTGCCAATGCCGACGATTTGAAACTCTTTTCATCAAAGAAGGATTTATTTGTGCTATCGGCTGCGCCTTTGCTTCGGTTGCTTGAGGCTGAAATAAGAAACAGTGGTAACACCCGTAACATCGATGATGAAGAGGCGGCCGCTTTCTTTGTGGGGCTGTTCAAGAGTTTGCACGTGCAGGGCTCTGCAAATAGTTCGGTTATTCAGCTTAACACCTCTGATAGCAGTGTAAATTCGTTGAAGTTCCTGTTTGATAAGCTATCGCTCTATTTTACACTGCAGGGTATTGAATAGGAGAGAATATGGTAGATAATATAATCCTCAACAATCTAAACCTTAAAGCCTTTGTCGGCGCACCCATTGGGGGTGCGCCGTCCGAGGTTTTTGGTTGTAGGGTGGTGCTTCGTAAAGGGGAGTCCTGCTTGGTTGAGGCTGCGTCGGGCAGGGGAAAAAGTTCCTTGTGCAGTTTTATATGTGGCTTGAGGAGTGATTATGAGGGTGATATCATTATGGCAGATGCCAATATGCAGCCTCTAACCATCAATGCTACACAGCTGCGACGCAATGTGTTGGCTGTGATGTTTCAGGATTTGCGCCTTTTTCCGGAACTGACAGCAGTTGAGAATGTTATGCTCAAAAGTGGGCTCACCGGGTATGCCGATGAGAAGATTGTGCGCCGGATGCTTGTGCGCTTGGGGCTTGAACAGCATCTCGATTTTGCCTGTGCCACTCTGTCGCTCGGTCAGCAGCAGAGGGTGGCTTTTGTAAGGGCGCTTGTGCAGCCTTGCGACTTTATTCTGCTCGATGAGCCGGTGAGTCATATCGATGAGGCTTGTGCGCGTGAAATGGCTCAGATGTTGCGTGAGCGTCAGCTGCGCGATAATGTGGGTATTATTGTAACATCCATTGGCTATCGTTTGCCTTATGGATATGATAGAATAGTGAAATTGTAGAGAGATGAAACTCCTGTTTAGACTGTTGAAGAAGAATATCAGCGCACTGCAGCTTGCGGCATTCCTTGTCGTTAGCTTGCTGGGTGGTGTTGTTGTGCTCACAGGTGTGCAGGCATACAGGAATTTCAGTGCCATAGCCGGCGGCAATAATCCGCTGTCGGGGTTGGTGGTTATCAATAAAAAGTTGCCTGCCGATGCTGCTTTTAGCAGTCTTATGGGGGTTACACCCTCTTTCAGCGACGCCGAGGTTGATGAGTTGCTCGCCTCTACGTCGGTATCCTCGGTGGGTAGGTTTGTTTCGGCCGGCTTCGAGGTTAGTGCCGTGCTGTCGATAGCACAGGCAAGAATGAGCACCGATATTTTTCTTGAGGCGCTGCCCGATGAATTTATAGAGGGCCGCTATATGCCAATAGGCAACAATTCGCGTAGGTGGGAGGCGCATATTGACAGTGAAACTGTGCCGGTGATAATTCCGCGCAGCTATCTCAATCTATATAACTTCGGTTATGCTGCTTCAAACGGTCTTCCGCAGCTAAGTGATAAGGTTGTGCCTTATTTGCCGTTGAAATTCATTGTGAACACTGCAAATGGCAAGGTGGTGCACGATGCTGTGGTTTGTGGCTTGACCGATGATTTTAACACAATACTTGTTCCCCTTGATTTTTTGAATGAGGCCAATGCTCTTTATGCTCCCGGCAAGAGTGTGAAGCCTTCGCGTTTGGCACTCGCCACCGATTCGGGCGAGTTTGGCGAGGAGATGTTTTCTTTCCTGGCCGATAGGGGGTATTTGATTGAAGGAAATTCTTTACAGCCCCGCTTGCAGAACTTTGTGTCGGGGATATTGTATATTATAATAGGTATTGGCACACTCTTCTCATTGCTGGCATTTTTTATGTTTGTGATGAGCATTGAGCTGCTCATAGAGAGAAACCGTGGAGTAATCTCAAATCTTTATTCTTTGGGATATTCGGTAGCGCAGATTGCAAGGCCATATATATTAATGGCATTGGCTGCTGATGTTGTTGTGTGGGTGATTGCGGCTGTCGCAGCATCATTGCTTTATCCCACAGTGCAGGGTGTTGCCAATGTGCTGGACCTTGGCGCCGGGGCTGTTACTATGGCCGGCGTGTGGTGTGCGGCTCTGTTGTTTACGCTATTTTTTGCCACACTACACAGTGTGATGATAAACAAGAATGTAAGGAGGCTTTGCAGATGATGGCTCACATTTGTGGTGGGCTGTTTTTAAGACATTGCATAATATAAATATTAAAATAAGGATATATGAAAGGAATTGTTTTGGCCGGTGGTTCGGGAACCCGCCTCTATCCGATTACAAAAGGTGTGAGCAAACAGATGCTGCCAATTTATGACAAACCAATGATAGATTATCCAATCTCGGTGCTGATGCTTTCGGGGATAAGGGAGATATTAATAATCTCTACACCGCAGGACCTTCCCGGTTTCAAGCGTCTGCTTGGTGATGGTAGTGATTATGGTGTTCGCTTTGAATATGCCGAACAGCCTTCGCCCGATGGCCTTGCTCAGGCTTTCATTATTGGTGAGAAGTTTATTGGTAATGATTCGGTGTGTCTTGTGCTTGGCGATAATATATTTCACGGCAGTGGTTTCTCGGCAATGTTGAGAGAGGCTGTGCGTGCAGCCGAGGAGGATAGCAAGGCAACTGTGTTTGGCTATTGGGTTGATGACCCTGAACGCTATGGGGTGGCTGAGTTTGACAAGCAGGGAAACTGCCTGTCAATTGAGGAGAAACCGGTGCAACCAAAATCTAACTACGCTGTTGTGGGCCTCTATTTCTATCCCAACAAGGTGGTGGAGGTTGCCAAGAATATCAAGCCATCGGCTCGTGGCGAGCTTGAAATTACAACAGTGAACCAGCAGTTCCTTTCTGATGGAGAATTAAAGGTGCAGACACTGCAACGTGGCTTTGCCTGGCTTGATACAGGAACACACGACTCGCTTGCCGAGGCTTCTATCTTTGTGGAGGTAATAGAGAAGCGTCAGGGGTTGAAGATTGCTTGTCTCGAGGGTATTGCTTATCGAAAAGGATGGATAACAAAGGAGAAAATGCAGCAGCTTGCGCAGCCAATGATAAAGAATCAGTATGGGCAGTATTTGCTTAAGGTAATAAACGAAGTAGAGCACTTTGGGGTAAATATAGATTGAGATAATGGAAGTAATAAAGACAGAGATAGAGGGCGTGGTGATAATTGAGCCACGTATATTCAAGGACGAGAGGGGTTACTTCTATGAATCGTTCTCGCAACGCGAGTTCGAGGAGAAGGTGTGTCGCACCACATTTGTGCAGGATAACCAGTCAAAGTCCTCCTATGGTGTGTTGCGCGGGCTTCATTTTCAGAAACCGCCTTATAGCCAAAGCAAATTGGTGCGCTGCATAAAAGGTGCTGTGCTTGATGTGGCTGTGGATATACGCAAAGGCTCTCCCACATTCGGTAAGTATGTTGCGGTGGAACTCACCGAGGAGAATCATCGCCAGTTCTTTGTGCCGCGTGGCTTTGCTCACGGTTTTGCCGTGCTTAGCGATGAGGCGGTGTTCCAGTATAAGTGTGATAATTTCTACAACAAGGAGAGCGAGGGCGCGGTAGCTTGGAATGACCCACAATTGGGAATAGATTGGAGGGTGCCTGCCGATAGAATCATTCTCTCTGAAAAAGATAAATTGAGTAAGAGTGTAGCCGAAGCCGAATATCTGTTTGATTATAACGAAAACCTTTATTGATACTATGAATATTCTTGTAACAGGAGCCAATGGGCAGCTGGGATGCGAGATGCGCCGCCTTGGTGCCGTGTCGCCCAATAACTATATATTTACCGATGTTGCAGAGCTTGATATCACCAATGCCGAGGCTGTTATGCAGGCGGTGAAGCAGTGTGGCGTTGAGGTGATAGTGAATTGTGCTGCATATACCAACGTGGACAAGGCCGAGAGTGATGAGGCGTTGGCCGAACTCATCAATGCAACAGCGGTGGGCAATCTTGCTGCTGCAATGAAAGAGGTGGGTGGTACACTTTTCCACGTCTCTACCGACTATGTCTTTGGCAGTGAGGGCAACACACCCCGCACCGAGGAAATGCCTCTAAACCCCTTGGGGGTGTATGGCCGCACAAAGTTGCACGGCGAGGAGGCAATTGCGGCAAGTGGCTGCAAGGCTCTTATATTCCGCACTGCGTGGCTTTATAGCGAGTTTGGTAACAATTTTCTAAAGACAATGATGCGTCTCACTGCAGAGCGGGAGCAGCTCAATGTGGTATTTGACCAGGTGGGTACTCCCACATACGCCGGCGACCTTGCGCTTGCGCTCTTCTCAATCATTGAGGCCGGTGTGTATGAAGGTAATGAAGGTATCTACCATTTTTCAAATGAGGGTGTGTGCTCCTGGTATGATTTTGCTGTGGAGATTGCAGCAGCTGCAGGTAACACCGGCTGTCGCATAAATCCTTGTTACAGCAGCGAGTTTCCTTCGCCTGTAACACGTCCGCCATATTCAGTGCTCGACAAGACAAAGATTAAGAGGGTGTTCGATATTGACATCCCGCACTGGAGAGAATCAATGGAGTATTGTATAAAGAGAATTAAAGCCAATAAATAAAATATAGCAGTTATGAAACGCAATATAATAGTTACAGGCGGTGCCGGTTTTATAGGCAGCCACGTGGTGCGCCTTTTTGTGAATAAGTATCCCGAGTATAACATCATCAACGTCGATAAGCTCACCTATGCCGGCAACCTTGCAAATCTCAAGGATATTGAGAACAAGCCGAACTACACTTTTGTGAAGGCCGATATATGTGATTTTGATGCGATGTACAGGCTTATGGTGGACAATAATGTGGATGGTATAATTCATCTTGCCGCCGAGAGCCACGTAGACCGCTCAATAAAGGATCCTTTTACCTTTGCGCGCACAAATGTGATGGGTACTCTCTCTCTCTTGCAGGCTGCCAAGCTCTATTGGGAGTCGCTGCCCGAGAAGTACGATGGCAAGCGCTTCTATCACATCTCAACCGACGAGGTATATGGTGCGCTTGAGTTGAGTCATCCCCAGGGTATTGAGCCGCCTTTCACCACAACAGCATCATCGGGTGAGCATCATCTGGCCTATGGTACCGATTTCTTCTACGAGACTACCAAATACAATCCTCACAGCCCCTATTCGGCTTCAAAGGCAAGCAGCGACCATTTTGTGCGTGCTTTCCACGATACATACGGAATGCCCACCATTGTAACCAACTGTTCAAATAACTATGGCCCCTACCAGTTCCCCGAGAAGCTGATACCTCTTTTCATCAACAATATTCGTCAGCGCAAGCCGCTGCCTGTTTATGGAAAGGGTGAGAATGTGCGCGACTGGCTCTATGTGGTGGACCACGCGCGTGCCATTGATGTTATTTTCCACGATGGAAAGGTTGCCGATACCTATAACATAGGTGGCTTCAATGAGTGGAAGAATATTAATATCATAAAGGTGATAATAAAGACTGTGGACCGTCTGCTGGGTAACCCCGAGGGTGCATCGCTCGACCTCATCACCTATGTAACCGACCGTGCCGGACACGATTTGCGCTATGCCATTGATTCTACCAAGTTGCAGAAGGAGCTTGGCTGGGAACCGTCGCTGCAGTTTGAAGAGGGCATTGAGAAAACGGTGCGCTGGTATCTCGATAACCAGGAGTGGATGGATAACATTACGAGTGGTGAATATGAGAAATATTACGATGATATGTACAAGAACAGATGATGAAAACGAGGCCTGTTAAAGAGATTCTTTTGTAGTTGCATTAGTCCCTTAAATGCTCATTTACGCTTGTTGAACTGTGCTTTTTCGGGCTACACAAACCTTTAAACGGCTCTTTGAATACAACTTATCAAAAAGGGAACAACCCCAAATCTTGGGGGTTGTTCCCTTTTTTGATGTAACCGCATATCCGGCTGTGATTAGAAAATCCTGAAGGAGTAGCCTAGCCTTGCGCTAATGGTGGTGTTGGCCGAGCGACCAAAATCGTCGGTTTTTGAGTTGCGGAAGATGTCGGATAGTCCATAGTAGTATCTGCCTTCGATAAAGAAGTTTCCAATTCCGGTTTTTAGCTCCAGACCAATGCCGCCTGCAATACCATATTCAAATTCGTTTTGCAGGGCCTTGCCATAGATGGGGCGTATTGAGATGGGGCGCTTGTCAATATCCCAGTCGCCTACGTAACTCTCTTGCTCGTTGATGAAGAAGCCTATTTGCGGGCCAAGGTTGAGGAAGAATTGCAGGCCGCGCTCCTCCTTGCCCCACGACAGGTGTGCAAAGAAAGGTATTTCGATGTAGTTGATGAGCCTGCTATAGTTATTGGTGGTGCCGTTGTCAAAATCCTCGAGCAATCCGCGCTGTGCAAAGTTCACCTCGAGCTGGGCTGCGCATATCATTGAAAAGTATTTTTCGCTTGTATAGCGCACGTTAAGACCACCGGTTATACCTTGGTGCAGATGTTGCCTGATGGTGGGCTGAAACTCCATCTTGTTGAGGTTGAGACCACCCGAAACACCCACTTCGAGAATGTTGCGAGGTTTCTCTATCTGCGCGTGTGTGGCACCGATAGTTACAAACAGGAAAATTAGTATAAGCAGGCCTTTTTTCATTTCTGTAGTTCTTTTCAGTTGGTTGGCTGCAGTGTGTCTGTTGCCTCTTCAATGTTTTCTTTATACCCCTCTTTGTCAAAGTCCATCTTGTCGATTATGTATTCGGGGCTGAAGTGTATGAAGTAGAACTTTTTGTTTGTGAAGCCGTCCTTGCCGCTTATGCGCTCAAATTTAAAGTCGGACTGCACCGGGGTGAATGGTGTCTCATTGATTTTTTCAGCCAGCCGGCTGCCGTGCAGGCTTGCGGCAAGCAGGAAAAAGTAGCCGGTGTCATAGCCCAGCATACCATATCTGGGGTAGATGTTCTGTATGTTGCAGTTGTACCATCGTATGTACTGCTCCTGGAAGTCGGCCACAGCGGGTAGCGTGTAGTGGCTGTAGAAGGTGGCGTAGAAATATGTGTCCATCTCATACATCAGTTCCCTTGTGTCATTGGCGTGTATCTGCCATTCGGGGTAACCGAACAGCTTGTATTGTGCCACGCCTGTGGTGTCGCTGCTTCTTGTATCGAGTAGCGAAACAAGGAGTGTGTTGAGTGTGGTTGCTGCCGATGAGGTGGGAATTACTATGAATTCTTTATCATCTTGGTGCAGACGCCGGAGCAACGGAATAATGCTGTCGTTGTTGGCTATGCTGTCTATTGGAAGGGTTGTGAACGGCATATTGTTCTTCTTGAGCTGTGTGGTGAGGCTCTTTACGAACTCTTTTTTGTTATTATCCACAGCGTCTTCTATAAACAGCACGTTGGCATTGGGGAATGTTTTTACAAATCTCTCGCTTACCTGGGGGAGAATAAACGACTGAACACCGTTGGCTACATATACCATTGGGTTGTTTACAGCTTCATCCTTTTTGGTGGAGAAGGGCACAACAAGTGGAATGTTGCGCTCCTTGGCAAACTTGGCAAGCTGTTGGTTGTGTTTGGGGTATGATGCTCCAATGATGAGTTCTGTCTCATCTAAGGCACCGCTTGTCAGCAGGCTGTCGAGGCTCTTTTCTCTTTGTCCTGCATCGTAGGTGTTAATGATGAACGAGTAGCCTTCGTGTTTCAATTGCTCAACTGCCATAAGAAAACCTTGGTAGTATTCAATCATTCGGCTCTGCTCCTTGGGGGCATAGCTGTCGAGCAGGAATGAGAGTACAACTGCCACGTTCAGCACCTTGTCGTCGCGGAAACCGAGAGTGGGTTCAATCTCTTTCTTTCCGGGACGTGGCTTTTCATTCTCAACTTTTACCAATGAGCCTTGGCCCGATGGTGCTGGAATATTAAGCATCATCTTGCGCTTCAGCCTTTTCTCTTTGAGCACAGGGTTGGCCTTTATGAGTTCGTCGCGTGTTATGCCATACATTTCGCAAATGCTCTCAATTGTCTCGCGGCGCTTGACCTTGTGGGTCCCTATGATTGTGAGTTCTTCTTTTTTCTTGGGGGTGGTTTTTGCGGTGGCCTTTACATCCTGGATGTTTTGTGGCACCTTCTTTGCTTCAACGGCTTTCTCTTTGCCGGGGATGATGATTGTCTCACCTGCACGGAAATTGTTTATTGAGAGTCCGGGGTTGGCTGCGCATATCTCATCAGTGGTGAGGTTATACATCTTGCTAAGGCGGTAGAGTGTCTCGCCGGCCTTAATGGTGTGTCGTTTTATGTTCTTTGTCTCCTCGACGGTGTTGCGTGGGATGATGAGCTTTTGACCTATGTTTATTTTGCTCTCGCTGCCCGGGTTGAATTTTATAATCTCATCCACCGTGGTGCTGTACATCTTTGAGATGGAGTAGAGTGTCTGATTCTTCTCAACGGTGTGTGATACGTAGTCTTTCTTTTGTGCATTTGCTGTGAACGCTGCAACGGCAAATAGCGTTACAAGCAGTATCTGTCTGTATAATTTCATATGCATATGCTGTTATGGGCCTAATGTGGTCGCAGTGGGATAATTTCTTGCGAAGATAGTGAATTATTGTCAATTTATAAATAAGTATAGGTTAAAATTAGTTCATTGCTGCCAAGGTGTAATTGGAATTTGTTGCAGTTGAATGTTGCTTTGGAATGTGTGAGTCCCATTTGTGGTTTAAAAATGGTCCACTTTTCCCTTTTTATCCTCATTAATGGGGGCGAATGTGAACAAAAACTTCTTTTTGTGTCTGTTTTTTTGTGTGGATTTGCTATTTTTGCTCTTTGTAGCGTGTTGAGGCTGCTATGATGTACTATTTGCCGCTGTTGTGCGTTATCTATTGAAAAGTTTTTATGATGAAAAGAGTTTTGATGTTTGTGTTCCTGCTCTCTTGCGTGGCGGCTCTGTTTGCACAAGGGGCTGTGGAGGCACCGGCTCCAACTGCGTTTGTTGTGAACAATAAAGGTGATATCGAAGACCTTGAGCCCGGTGATGATTATAGAGGAGAGGCACCGGTTACAGTGAGATTTGATGCCAATGCTCCGCAAATCGGGGGCTATTCTCTCACCTGCAGCTGGGAGTTCTTCAAGGAGGGCGACAGTGAGCCCTATCTTGTGCGTTATGATGCTGAAGTTGAGCTGAAGTTGAGTGAGAGTGGTACCACTGTTGTATATCCTAATATTGTTTATACAAGCCTTGCCAACAGCGAGGTCTATTATCCATTCGACAGCGAACACTATAGCCCATTCCGCATTGTACTTGCCGAGTCGAGCATAAAGGTGCCCAACGCCTTTTCTCCCAATGGAGATACCATCAATGATCTATATAATGTCTATGATGTGAAGTCCATCGTGGAGTTCAACGCTGCAATATATAACCGTTGGGGCCAGGAACTCTATCGTTGGGGCATTGATGAGATTGGTGAGGGAGGTGGCTGGGATGGCACCTACAAGGGCAACCCTGTGAAGGCCGGTGTCTACTATGTGGTTGTAAAGGCCAAGGGTGCCGACGGGGTGGAGTATGAATTCTACCGCGATGTGAACCTGCTGCGCGGTTATACCGAAGAGACTGCTGCGCCATAATGTGTAGCGATGTGTGTGAAACAAAAAAACAGTTCTGCAAGTGGAAGAGGAAAAAGGAAAGATAGAGGTATATGGAGCACGTGTCCATAACCTGAAGAACATAGATGTTGAGATACCGCACGATTCGCTCACGGTAATCACCGGCCTTAGTGGCAGCGGTAAATCGTCGCTGGCTTTCGATACAATATTTGCCGAGGGACAGAGGCGCTATTTGGAGACATTCTCCACATACGCCCGCAACTTTCTTGGTGGCCTTGAGCGTCCCGATGTGGACAAGATAACAGGCCTTAGCCCGGTCATATCAATAGAGCAGAAGACCACCAACCGCAACCCACGTTCAACGGTGGGCACGACAACAGAGATTTATGACTATCTGCGTCTGCTCTTTTCCCGTGTGGCCGATGCCTACTCCTATCTCTCGGGCGAGAAGATGGTTAAATATACCGAGGAGCAGATAATTGACCTTGTGTTGCGCGATTATGACGGAAAGCGTGTCTATATGCTTGCTCCGCTTGTGCGAGGCCGCAAAGGACACTACAAGGAGCTCTTTGAGCAGATGATGCACAAGGGGTATCTCAATGTGCGCATCGACGGTGAATTGTGTGAGATGTCGCGCGGAATGATGGTGGAGCGTTATAAGAACCACGATATTGAGGTTGTTATTGACAAACTTGTGGTTGATGCCAAGGATACGCAACGTTTGAAGCAGAGCCTTGCCACTGCAATGGCGCAGGGCGATGGCTTGGTTATGCTTATGGAGATGCCACAGGGTAATGTGCGTTACTATAGCAAGCGGCTTATGTGCCCGGTAACGGGCCTTGCATACAAGGAGCCCGACCCTCACAACTTCTCCTTTAACTCGCCTCAGGGTGCGTGTCCCAAGTGTAAAGGTATGGGAGTGATCAGTTGTGTGGATGCCGACAAGGTGGTGCCCGACCGCTCCCTTTCGGTCTATGACGGCGCATTGGCACCACTTGGCAAGTATCGCCGCATAACGATTTTTCAGCAGATTGAGGCTGTGCTTGCGCGTTATGGTGCTACACTGAAGACGCCGGTGGATGAGCTGCCCGAGGAGGCGGTGGATGAGATACTCTATGGCTCTCCCGTTCCGCTAAAATTCGGTGCTGCATCGGAGCTCTCCTATGACAGTATATCCAATTATGACGGCCTTGTAAAATACATACAGCTGGAGCAGGATGCCGGTGTGTCGGCTAAGGAACTGAAGTGGGCCGAGCAGTTCTCGGCAATGAAGGTTTGCCCCGAATGTGGTGGTGCGCGTTTGAATAAAGAGGCGCTGCATTATCGCCTTGGCGGAAAGAACATCTCTGAGCTTGCCTCAATGGACATTGTTCAGCTCGATGCCTGGCTTGCCCAACTTGATGGGCAGCTCACTGAGAAACAGCGTGCCGTGGCCACCGAAATTGTGAAGGAGGTGAAGTCTCGCATTGGCTTTTTGCTTGATGTGGGGCTTGGATACTTGTCGCTCAACCGCTCGTCATCATCACTCTCGGGTGGCGAGGCGCAACGCATAAGGCTTGCCACACAGGTGGGTTCGCAGCTCGTGAATGTGTTCTACATACTCGATGAGCCAAGCATAGGCTTGCATCCGCGCGATAACGACAGGCTCATAAACTCGCTTAAATCGTTGCGCGATATTGGCAACACGGTCATTGTGGTTGAGCACGACCGCGACATAATGCTTGCTGCCGATTATGTGGTGGACCTTGGACCTAAAGCGGGCCGCAAGGGTGGCGAAGTGGTGTTTGCGGGTACGCCTGCCGAGATGCTTCAGGGTGATACAATGACAGCACGCTATCTGAATGGCAAGGAGAAGATTGAGGTGCCCGCACTACGCAGGCCGGGTAACGGGCACTCTATAAAGATATTCGGTGCAAGGGGTAACAACCTGAAGGGTGTTGATGTTGAGTTTCCGTTGGGTAAGCTCATTTGCGTAACAGGTGTCTCGGGCGGTGGAAAATCTACCCTTGTGAATGAGACGTTGCATCCGATACTTGCCAAGCACTTCTATCGTGCGTTGCGCGAGCCATTGCCCTATGACAGGGTTGAGGGCATTGAGTATATAGACAAGGTGGTGGATGTGGACCAGTCTCCTTTGGGTCGCACGCCGCGTTCCAACCCGGCAACATACACCGGCGTCTTTTCCGATATTCGCAACCTCTTCGTGGACTTGCCCGAGGCCAAGATACGCGGCTACAAACCCGGACGCTTTTCGTTCAATGTTAAGGGTGGACGTTGCGAGGCGTGCAGCGGCAACGGTTACAAGACGCTGGAAATGAACTTTCTGCCCGATGTGATGGTGCCTTGTGAGGTGTGCCACGGAAAGCGTTATAACCGCGAGACGCTCGAGGTGCGCTATAAAGGAAAGTCTATAGCTGATATTCTCGATATGACCATAAATATGGCTGTTGAGTTTTTTGAGAATGTGCCTGTAATTCTTAACAAGATAAAAGTACTGCAGGATGTTGGACTCGGATATATAAAATTAGGACAACCCTCCACCACCCTTTCGGGTGGTGAGAGTCAGCGTGTAAAGTTGGCTACAGAACTTTCTAAACGTGAC
>JAEIGA010008080.1_pt1 | contig 15950 bp, 12 predicted proteins | sample 9270691 | NCBI WGS metagenome assembly JAEIGA01 (sample SAMN17057246, study PRJNA624740) | gut metagenome | biome: biome; isolation source: fecal sample | host: Bos grunniens | place: China: Xizang | collected 2019
AATCAGGAAGTAGTAGAATCAAGAAAGATGCTACCATACCAACTCCACAAACTCTATAAATAATATTTCTAATTTTCTTATTTCTTGTCATTTCACCTTTTGATTTAGTGAATAAGAATATAGAATTATAAGCAAGCAAGCCGAAGAAAATTATAGCACAAACCGCGTGAATAATATTACTAATATTCATTGGAACTCTAAAAGGTCCAACTAATTGATACTTATCAATATCATAAGCATAACGAGTAATAGTATCAGCCATACCAGCTAAGTAATTTGTTCCATCTTTTTCTATAAAACTGCAAGGAAATAAACAAATTCCAAGTCCAGCAATTCCTGTGGCAGTATTTATAATATCATCTACCTTTTCATAGCCTTTATAACACATCAAAAGTATGGAAGCTGCACCTAAAATTATCATAAAAGGTGTACAAGCTACTGTATACCAGGTCGCTGAAATTGAAGGTGGAAATTGCCCAACAAGTGGAACTACTATCCAAGGAAGTAGTAAACCTAAAATACCAACAGCAACTCTTAATCTAATTGTATCTATTTTTTGCATATGTAATCTCCTTTCCGAGTGTCATCGTATAATTTAGCAGATAAATTTAATAAAAATAAGACCCTTCTTTTCAGAAGAGCCTTTTTAATTATTTACTTTCTATTTGCTTAATAAAAGCATTTCCAGACTTTGTTGCCTGTCCCTCAAACCAAGCTTTGTCATAAGGTTTAAGCTTAATTTCAGGATTTTTCTTTTTCATATGTTCTCTTGTCCAGAATCTAATTGCTGAAGGAATAGATACGCAAGTTACTGCAAATGGACCAAGATAAATATTTTGAATAGCATGTCCGTGTTCGTGTTTCTTAGTGGATTTTGACTTACCAATAAAGAAAATTCCCATTTCCATACCCCAGCCAGTATCAAGTTCAAAGCACCAACACCAACCAAATTTCTTAGGTCTATGACCTTTACATACTAGTATAAGAGCAACAACACACCCAAATAAAGTCATTGGAAGTGACCAAGTAAAATGAATAAGATACCATAGCCATTTATACTTTACATTAGGAAGAACTTTAACATTCTTCTTCTCATAAAGATATTTCATTAAAAAATAAATTGGAATAGATATAATAATATAAGCAGTTAAAATGCCTAAAATAATCCAAAGGGCTGTCATTAGTTAGCTCCTTGTGTTTTAATATTTGGGGTGTTTTCTTCTGCACACTGCGGACAAGTTACTACTTTTTCACCATTTTCTTTAGTTATAATATCCTCTTTATCAAAAGCAAACTCACAACTACAGATTTTACAAGTGATTTTATTATATATACCATTAGCAATAATTCTCTTACTCATCAGCTTGCTCCTTCTTTTCAGTTACTTGCTTCTTTGCAAAGTCAGCAACCTTATCAAATACTTTTTGAACAATTACTTCAACGACTGATCTTGGAATAAAAGGCTTTGCTACTACTGGAATAACTCCTACAACAATATCAACAGCCTCTTTAAACTTTGCTTCACCAACTGCGTCCATATCTTCTGCAGTATTGATAGCATCCAAAGCAGTGTTTTCAATTTTCTTTTTAATGTGCATATAGTAAGCAGCAATAGCACCAGCTATACCAACTACAGCCATTATAATTGTGATAATAATCTCTGGCATAATTTTAATTCCCTTCTATATAAATTTTTTAATTATTAGTATTATCAGTATCCTCTGAAAAATAATGTTCTTGATCATATTCATGGTAATGATAATCGATAGTTTCTTTAGCACGGTCAACTTTACCATTTACTCTGTTATGAGCCTTATTAAATGCTTCATAATCCTCATAAACTTCATAAATATTATCAAATTCATCTCTTGAAATTCTGTAACGATTTTGAGGGTCTCTTACTCTATAAGAAAAGTTAATAATTTGAGATCTACAGCTTTGAATATACATATCTTCTGTAAGTTTATTATTTACTTGGAAAACTGATTCGAGGGCCTTAAGTTCATCAACAGCGCTATCATATTTAGTGGCACGCTCGTTTACCCAATCCATCCACTCATTTCTTTTCTTAATATTTTCAGGACTATAATGTCCTTTAATTTCTCTTAAAAAGTCAGATAAGTCTTGTTTTTGTTGGTGTCTATCTTTAAACCATTTATAAATATTAAGGAAGCCAGTAACTGTCTTGCCACCCTTATCCATTAAAAAATAAACAAAGTTAAGAAACGCAATAAGGAGAAGTATTCCGGTTACAATACCAGCAGGAACTCCCCAGCTCTGTAAAAATTCTACAAATTCCATCTTATTTTTGAAGTAAAAACCCCATAAACCTCTTTCTTGTGTACTCATATAAACTAAATCGGAAGGCAAACTATATACATTTACCTTCCGACTCTCGTCTATTTAATTTAGCTAATTATTAATCTAGTAAATTAATAATTTATTCTGTACGCTGCCAAATATAACAAGTTAAGAATGGCGGTAAATTTGCGAAATCCTGTACACTGATATCATTTTTTACACTGGCACTATCTGTAGATTTATCTGTAAAATCTACTATTGTTCTGTGCAAGTGTTTTGTATTAATAGTATGATCATGTGCACCAGCGGTAGTTTCTGACATCTTATGTGTATGGGTACTACTCCAACCAACGTCACAATTAAGCCAACCGCCTGCAGAGTCACCTCCAGCATTTGGTTCACAACCAGTATAACTACCTTCTCCCCAGTTATCCTGATAAGGAGATCTAACTGTGTGTTTATGATTACCATCTCCAGCACAGGTAATAGTATGGCTATGTGAGCCTTCATTAGTCGTTTTAATACTCTTTGCAGATGCATTAACTTCTTCATCATCTAAGCGATATGGAGCCCCAGGGTTAATATTACCATTACGGTCAGTAATAGCCCAACCAGATAGACCCTCAATCTGCCTATCTGTATAGTTATAGCCTAGGTAATCTATTTGATACTTGATATTTTCTTCTCTGTCTAACCAAGTAAAAGCAGCAGCAGGAAAATAATAATCTACGTTAGACGATGGTCTATTACTTATATCTACTACATTAGCTTTAGCTTTTATAAGCTCATAAGTACTACCAAATAAACCAGTTAGTTCCCTTGTTGTATGGGTATGTGGAGGCAAAGCAGCATGATAACTACCACCTTCTATTTCAGATGAATCAGTACCTAACGTATTTAAATAACCAGTAGGAGCTACATTATCCTCATCAAAAGCTCCCATCAGCATTTCACCATGAGCAATACGTTTCCACTTAGTATTACTGCCGGGGAAAGGCATACCGTCAGTCATAGTCATATAAATACTACCTACTGGATATACTGCGTCAATAATTGATTTATAAAGGCTATTATTACTAACATTACCTAACACCATACTACCAAAGTTAACACTACCGGTAACTTCTAAGTCACCAGTTAATGTAGTTGTACCGTTAATTTCAACCGCTTTTTCAGTAGTATCTGCGTTTTCACAGGCATTGAGCTTAATATAAGCACTATTAGATGACTCTGGATTATTATTAGCCGTGCCGGCATTACGATAAATTCCTTGCACGCCCCAGACTTCAGTTCCAGATGGTCCTCTAGTTTTAAGACTATTCTTCTCAACAAATTGAATTACCTGTGGATAAGTAGCATAGTCTGAATTACCTGTAAAGCCTGTACCATTAATAATACAACGAACATTATTACTAGAGTCTTTTATATTGATTGCATTACTAGTGTGTATTGAAAGTCCAGCACTGCTTTTAACTGTTTGTAAGTTGGTAATAGTTGAATCACTAAATTTTAAGTCATTAATATTAAATCCGCTTGGATTTATAATTTGTTTAATATTACTAAGTACAGCATTTTGTAATCTAAGGTTATTTTGATTTTTAAAAACAAGGTCATCAGCAGTAGCACTAATCGTAATACCTTGATTATTTAGTGAACTTAAAGTAAAACTACCAATAACTGAACCAGGTCTAAATCCAACGGCTCCATTATTAATGTCTGCTATTCCTGTCATATGTAAGCCACGGTCTGAAATAACTGTACCGTTAGCCATATCTTTTACTTCCATAGTTGCGATAGTTCTATCGTTTTCACCGGCGTAAACAGAGTCTTTAAAGTATAAACCACAACCTAAAATATTAATATTACCGTATGAATGTACACCTATCTCAGTATTTGATACAACTTTTTCAATGCCGTTTGTATCTGTTATTGGTCTATTAATAACTATTTTAGAACCGTCTTTTGCAACTTCAATTCCACGGTTAAGTGTATAAATACCAGAAACTTCGGTTTCCTTATCTTGTGACTCTAAATCACTTGAGTAGTGAATATTAAATGGACCACTAGAAATACTAGAATCAAAGGTATATTTACCATCTGTATTTGGAGTATCCGAAGCGTCACCAGAAATGGCAAAAGCATTTCGACGTTGGTCATTATTATTTCCAATTCCTACAGCAACTAATAACTTATTTGGGTCTTCTTCTGGTAAAGTAGCATTATATTGACCCATAGCAACCATTCCATAATCTGGTGCTACTAAAGAATGTTCGACAGTTTGTCCAAGTAATACTGATGACTGATCAAGTGCTTGGCCCGCTTTGATATTTGGCCACATTAAGTCAGTACAAAAGTCACCATCTTTAAGTATCTGAATTGAGTAAAAGTTATTTTCAGCGGATACATCTGGTGGATCTATTATTGGTGTTTTTGAAAATACTAAACCTGTAAATACAAAGTTTTCTTCATTAGCATACACATAGGCTAAACGTGGGTCATCAGCATTAGCGAGTGGGCCAATAGGAGTGTTAGTAGAGTCATTATAACCAGAAGATGTATTAGCTTCAGTGGTTTCAAATAAATTTGCAATTTTACGATCTAGATAAGTAGGTGCATCAATAGTAGTATCGCCATAAGGCACTAATACTTGTGTAAAGTCTAGTTCAGAGCTACCTATTTGCTGTGCAAGGGTACGTATTCCTACATATAAGTCAACTTTACCAACATTCTTTCTAGCAGCCTCAGCTTCAGCTAAGTCAGCCTCTGCGGCTGCTACCTCGCTGGCTTCGCCGGATACTTTAGCTAGGTCTAATGCGGCTCTTTTATCTGCAATATTGGCATCTGCATCGTCAAAATCTTTGGCACAAAGGTCTAAGTTATTTACTTCAAATGAATATCCATTTAAAAAGAATTTAAAAGTGTAAGTACCACGACCATCGGTGTCTTTATCGTCTAGAAAATGCTTTAGTGCACCCGCTTTTCTTGTGATATTATATTCAGTATTAAGTACCGCTTCTACGTCAAATATTTTATTAGTGGTAGAATCGTCTGATTCATCGTTTTTATAAAGCTCTACATTACGCCAAGAGGCAGGATATGCTTTAATACAATTACTTTTTGCATAAAACAGAGTAGGTTCTTCTAATGCTCTATTGGTTGGATATAGACCAGTTTTAAAAATATTTATTTTATTATTCATTGTAATTTACCTCATTATTATTTATTAGAAATGGTCATAGTCCATTCTACCGCAAAAATTTTATTTTCTTCATAATCCTCTGGTAGCAATTCAATAGGATCCCAGTCTAATAAATTTGGGTCTTCAGCACTGGGTTTAGTTAGTCTATAATAAGCACTAAATTCAGTAAGTTCGTTTGTATCTAATCCATATAAAGCTATTACATTAGCATTTGAGGTATGTACATGCGATATTGGAAAAACAAAACTAAATTTTACTTGACAGCTACTATTAGCTTGAGAATTATTTGTTATAATTAATTCTGGCGCTGTTGAAACTGGTATAAAAATCGACCTTTCGTCATATATAGTATCAGCATTTGGTGGTACATTAGCATCACTCGTAGTATCTTCTAATAGTTTAATTTTAAAAGGTCTTGCTCTTCCAGCAGAATTAAAATTTCCAATTAGACAGTTACCAATAAAACTAAATAAAGGCAATGCACCTGAATTTTTATAAGTTTTAACTGAGATAATTTTATTATCTACTAGTGTTGTTAATTTAACACTACCAGAATAACCAATTGAAAGTTCATTTGATTGTCCCATAATTAGTTCCCCTCTTTCGGTTTATAGTTTGTACCACGGCGCCAAACAACATTGGTAGCCATGTGATTATCTTGTGTTTTTGTAGCATTATCGACTATCGGACTAATAGACTTGATTGGCTTAAGTGGATCAAACGCCAAATACTTAAGTTGTGAAACAACGTTACCGGCAAGTCTATAAGTAGATTTACTGCCATCAGTTGTTTTAACAAATACAACATCATCTTTTGTGCCAAGCATAGTTTCAGCTAGTATTGGGTCTGACATTGTACCACGTACTACTTCTGCGGAAATTCCTGCAGGTATTACATATTCAAGTAAGTCATAAAATAATGCAATTTCTGCAAGTTTTTCTGGAATTATTATCCTTAATACTGGTAAATCACGCATAGTAAGTGCATCATATTTCATTAAGCAAAAAATAGTTCCTAAAATACCTTCTGTTTTAAGAATTGCCTCGCCAATTAGCTGAACTGCTTGTATATTTCCCTTATTTCTAAGTACAGCGGAAAATACATTACAAATTGCTAAAAGTTGTTCATGTGTATAATTATGTTTTGGCTTAAATCCTAAAGTACGTGACAATAATTCCAAAAATTTATCTGGGCTAAAATCACTATAAGGAATTCCATGTGAAATTATATCCGCATTAGTTTTAACTGAATTTAAAACTACGTCATAGAGACGTCCAATAAATTGGAAGTCTCTAGAACGCTCGTAATATGTTTGAGGAGTATTATGTTGTAATCTAATCATTTTTACTCCTCCTACTTTAATTTAGAAGCTTTTGCAATCACAATACCTGTTTTTAGGTATTCTGCATCAAGTTCAGAAATTACAAATTTATTATTTATATTATTTTTATCATACCAGAATTTTGGATCGCTTAATTTTTCCTCATCATCTGAGGCAAGTAGTACAGTATTTATATCAATAGCAGACGCCGCTTGAAGTGGACAGTTATAATAAAATTCTTTATCGGTGTCTACCTTAAAAATATCATTTAACAATTCAAGTTCAGCCATTGACTTTTTATGTGCACTCATATTGTCAGCATTTAATCGGGATGTTTCACCTGTATATTGATAGTCTAATAAATCAATATTTAAGCCTAAAGACTTTGCACCATCTGCGTAGTCTTTTAATTTTATAGAATCAATATTACCAATAAAGATTGTGCTACTGCCGCTTGCATCAGTAAAGAACTCAAATACACCACTTTCTTGATATACAATCATATTAATACCGGGGCGTAAATAATATACTGAATTTAGACATGCTGGCTTGATATCACCTAAATCAAGGTCTTTATCAATTTCTACATAAAGTTGCTTGTAACCAAAAGCTGTTTCATTCTGATCTTCTTTAAGGCTTTCGGAAACTTCGCCGGGTTGCCACCAAGTAAGAGCATTAAAATATTCGGTAAAACCAGCTTTTTCAGTATCTCCATCTAGAATTTTAGTAAGATACTCTGGATCTTTTAAGTTATTAAAGATTTTAATTTTCTCGCCTTTAGTATCTACTGTAAATCCTTCTTTATCTCTATTACTATAAGCAATCCATTCTGCATAGCCAGGAGCAGTAGAGTCTGTAACTTCAGCCACTTTAGCCGGTATGTATTTAAATCTAAAGCCTGCACCATCAAAAATTGTAGTATCTGAGGCTTTATGAGCTCCCATAAGTCCGTCTGGTGGTAAATAATAAACCATCACAATATTATATTGCTCTTGTGGTACTGTTGTTGGCGCTGAAATATAGGTATACTTTGGATTCTCTCGGTCATTTTGTCTCCAACCGCCTTGTGCTAGATTAAAGCTATCGGTGTTAATCAATGTCCAAATAGTATTAAAATTATATAAGCTTACCGGACAAATAGTACTCATATTACGGTCAGGTATATTTTCATTACCATCAACAAGATCAATACGTTCTGCGGTAAATCGGTTGATAATATTATAACCATATAAACTTTCAGTATCAATATCTAATATAACATCATCGCCAAGCTCACCATTTTCATATATTGATGAGATAGTTGTTAATTTTGTAACTACCGGTGCCTCTGCTATGGTTTTAATTTTAAAGTCTATTCCATCTGTACCGGTAATAGTAGAAGTATCAATAGTACCTCCGCCAGACTGATAACTATAATTAGTTTTAAAAGATAATTCCAAGGAATTATTAGCATTTGGTGTTATGGTTGCTTTTTCATTGTTACCATATTCAAGTGTTAATTTATTTCCTGGGTTTAAAACTTGTGCTTTTTCAGGACCTACATCAAGCTCTAAGAAACTTTTTACTTCCCAGCAAATATCTGTTTTACCATCTTCAGGACTTTTAATTCTAAATTTTGGTAAAAATGTTTCAGTATCGCCTATAATATAACTTGGTTGTGGGTCAGCTGCTGGGGCAATTGCCTGCCAAGTATTATTAATTGGACTAATATCCACATTAACTAATTTATCACCTGCACCTAAAACAATATATTGGAATTCTCTTAATTTTATATAATAGTTCTTACCAAAATTATAGGCTCTCCAAGGAATTGCTGAAATACCATTTGTTAAGATACTTTCAAAGTCTACTTGAGCAAAACTATCTTGTCGTAATTCAATAGTTCTGTTTGTTTTACTACGGAAGATAACTTCAGTACCATTACCATAATAAGACATATTAAGTTTATTTTTATCGGTATAAAATAGGTATTCACCCTCTTCGAGTGTAAACGCAGCAGACTCTAAGGCATCAGGATCCGCTGTATTTGGTTTACTTGTTGTTAGAATACGGTCTTTTTTAAGTATCCAATATAGATAAATAACATTATCATTTAAAGTAACTTCCATAAAGTCACGAATATCTATTTGTTCATTTGAACCAATGCTATACATACCGTCAAACACAATGCCTGTAGCATAACGGTTAAAGTCAAAGCCAGTGGTTTTACGCCAAACCTGACCAGTTGTACGGTGTTGTGTTTCGGAGTCATATAATTTAGTCTCAGAATTAGGTCTTAATATAGTTCCCTCACCGTATACTTTATTTACTGGTAGTACTGATGCAGATGATGCCTGTTCAGAAGTACTGGTAGTACTAGATGGTGTGTAGTTTACAAATAAATACTCACCATTTTTTAATTGATATTCTTCTCCACCTGCAATATATTCTAATTCAGCATCAACACCTTCAGAGGTACCTAGAGTTGTTGTTATCCAACCATCGCCAGTTAATTCTTTTCCTTTATCTCTCCATGGAGCAATAACGTAATAAACATGCTCAGCAGAAGCCTCACCCTTAGGAGTTGTATTACATAACATATATTTCGCAGTCGAATTATCTACATGATAACCTGGATTTCTTGTTATATCAGGAGCTAGATAACGATAAACACCTTTTTTCCAATAGTCTGCGGTATTAGAACCAACAGTCCAATCAGCATCTAGTTCTTTATGGCTATATGAAATATTACCTTCAGCTAAATCTTGTAATACTATATTTATAGCAGCAAATAACTCATCAGTATTTTTTAATGGCGCAAAATAATAATAACCAGGTGCTAAGGTAGCAGGTGGTGTTACTAAGAACTTAAGTCTCTTAGCATTATTATCTACAGAATTTTCCGCCTCTAATGCTGCAAGCAGATCTTCTTTTTGTGGTCCATCTTCAACTGGGTTATCTTCAGGTAGGAACCAGCAGCCTCTAACAGTAATAGTAGCTTTTAGAGTTTTTATAAAATCTTCATTCGCATCTTCCATAGAACTAGAATATCCTGTTGCTATAATTAAATCATTAGTATTAGATTGTTCTGTTGTATATCTAATTTCATTTAGGGAATTAGCTAATTTGGCATTTGTAAGTAACTCATATAAGAAATAGTTTGCAAAACGCATTCTCTCTGGAGTAACTGGCTTAAGCCAAATACTATCTAAGTCTAAAAATCTAGCTGGAACTGCTTCAGCCTTTATATCTAAGTTTAATTTTAAATAGTAGTTAATAAAAGCAGATAAAGACTCAACAGTTTTGAAGTTAGGTGATCTAAGTTTTATAATCTCATTAGGTAATAAAGTTACTACACCATCAACAGGTGTTTTTTCACAGAGAGTCTCAATCCTAGTTACATTTTCATAAACAGGAGAAATATCAGGATCTGGATAAGATGCTTCACCTAATTCCTGTCTAAAGTTTAGGTCATAATTAAATAATTCGATTCTACCAGATAAAATATTTTTTAACGCTAATTTATTATATAATTTACGACCCTGCTGTGCACTATCGGTACCAGAAGTAGTGGAAGCTGTGCCGTACTCTCTACCATCAGTGCATAAGAATTTTGTATATAGAATTGGCTCGTCTAAAGCTACCGTACGAATACGTGGGTCAGCATTTTCAATACATGTAACGATAGATTCATATGGAATTTCTTCACCAAAATCTAGTTTACGCATATTAAATTCTTTAAATAATGCTGAGCGAATAGTTGCCAAAATAATTGATTCTTCGGCAGCATTAACTTTATTTACAGTAGAAATGCGGGCATTAAGTTTAAGATAATTCTTAATGCAGACAATTTCATCACTTACTGGTTGTACAAAGTTGTGTGAAATTGTTTTATAATCTTTTAGATCAGTCTTAATTTTAGCTAGATTTGCATCTGAATATTTAAATGAATTTATAAAATCATCAGCAGTATTTAAGTTTTTATAAGTTTTAAATGGATATAAAATTAAGTCAAAATGGTCTAATTCTGGAGTTGTACTTGTAGCCTTATTAGCTTTTTCAGTATATACAATACCATAGTCACTAAAACTGCAAAGTACATGCGCTCTATTGATATCATCTCTAATATCTGAAACAATAATATTTGAAACTAATTCTCTATCCTGAGCATCTACTAACTGATAAATTTTATTCATATAATCTCGGCAAGTTACAAGGGTATCAAATGTACCAATAGTCTTTTTAAAGCCCTCATAAGCCTGGTCGATAGTTTCAGGATTTTTACCATTTAGTGCAGCATCTGGGTTTGTAACAACAAAAAGCTCACTATCTGCATAATTTTCCCAGCCAGAAATAGTTGGTTTTTCGAAGAAAGTTAGCGTATTAGCTGATACATTACCTGCAGCTCCGCTGGTTCTGATATAATAGATTTCAAGGCCATCTTCAATTAAAAAGCTAACATCAGATGGGAACTGTAAATAAGGTCTATTTTCACGAGAATCAAAACCAAAAGTATAAACTTTAGAACCACTTGCTACTGTGTTTAAATTATTTACTTTTTTCCAAGCACGCTTTTGTGTTTCACCATTTGAAGTATTATAAACAAAAATACCATTTTCAGCGATTTTAAGTTCTGGCAAATAAAAACGGTTATTATCGTCTAGATTTGCAATAGTGATTACACTATCATTACTTAATTCACACTTTATACGTTGTCCTTCAATACTAGAAATCTTAGCTACAGGATTATCATTAGTTAATAATGCTCTGGTAGTGGTGATATAATAAATATCTTTTTCTGTAGTAGATATAGGAGTAAATGCGGGAATAATTAAACCTTCCGCTGGAAGCTTTTCTTCATTCTCATCACTTAGGTCGGTTGTATCACCATTATATCTAATTGTAATGTCTGCAGTAGCTGATTGATAATATTTAATACTATAACCTAGCATATCACAAAGTCTGCGCATAGAATCTTCCTGTGCTGCTGTTGGCATGAAAGCTTCAAGAATATTTTTATCAATATTGTAGTTAAGCTTATCTGCAACCGCTGTTAGAACTTTAAGAAGAATAATACCAGGGTCACTTTCATTAGTACTGCTAGGATCCCAACGATCGGATAGCTTAGCTGCAGTATCAAGTAATTCTCCCCAAATTTGATAATAATCTTTATTTGTAGGAGAAAATCTAAGAGTATTTAATTCATCATTTGTAATCATATTTTATAGTACTCCTTAATTTTCTGAACTATCTATTAAGACAGTGTTATAAGTATATAGTTGGTAGTCAATTTGACTTCGGCCAGTGAATTTACAAATAAGCTGTCCTTTTTTTCTATCTTGTATAATTTCAATATCTTTACGGTCTATCTTTAATTGTGGAATAAACGCAATTAACTGTGGATAAATCGTATCAATAATAGCATCTTTTAATATATAATTGTTCTGGTCAAATAAATATTTATTAAGTGAAGTTCCAAAATACGGGTCACCCAATAGCTCATCTCTAAATGACCTCATTACTAAGCTCATATTTTGAAGAGTTGCTTGCTGATACTCAGACTCTCCCCAAACTTCAGAGGAATTAACTCTAAACATAGTTGGATATTTAAGACTTTTCATACACCCTCCATATATTTATTATACAATGTTTAAAATTTTGTTTCGTCGTATAATTTAGCGCATTATTTTAAAAATAGATTTAATAAATTTAAAAAGAGCTTGAATTTAATCAAGCTCTTTTCTTATTCTCAAGTATTAGTTTGTTTTATTATTATAATAAGTTTTTAAACTATTTACATCAGCTTGCGTAAAAGCTCCATCAAAAATTACAAACTCATTAATTGAGGCATTAAGTGGATATTGATATCTACCAGTTCCATCTTGTCCTATATTAAAACTATATTGAGTAGTAAAGTCCATTCTCCACTCTGGAGCTAAATCTATTGTTACTCTATTATGTTCATAGTCAAAATTAGAAATTAGGCTTAATTTATTAGTTGCTCTATCAACTATCGCAATAACATGCATCCAGTTACCTGTGTAATCTGCAGAATGTTGAGCGATACATTTTAAAGCCTGATAACCATTACCAAGATTTAATACTAAATTTTCAGCAGTCATTGCTAATGTAATACCTACATTACCGCCACGACTCCAGTTTTGGTTTGAAAAAATACAAGGGTCATAGCTGGTAGCAATAGTATTAGGATTAATCCAAAAAGCTACAGTAAAACTATTACTTCCAGGATTAAAATCATTTAGTATTACATAGCCCTCACCCAAAGTAACACTCTGACCAAAATAATTTTCTTTATTAAATATAAGAGTTCCAGACGATGAAGTTGTATGACCCTTCTTATCTGTAATATCACCATTAAAGGGTATATAGGTATTTAAAGGGTGATTTTTAATATAATCTTCGATATCAAGGTCTGGTGTCGGTTCTGGCTCGGGCTCGGGTGTTGGGGTATCAGGAAATCCGTTTCTTTCTATATTTTTTAATCTGATATCCAAAGCATCTAAAGTATTTTGTAAATTATTTAAAGTAGTAGGTAAATCTCCGGTACTGCCAGTATTTTCAGATAGTGTTTTTAACTTTGCAATAATTTTTGCTATACTATTAAAATCAGTTTCAGCTGTATTAAATTCTACATCTTTTGGGAGCATTACTCGTTCACTAATTGTTAAACTTTTTCCTTTAATTGCACCACCGGCAGCATTTTCACAAATATTAGGCACACCTAAGTGTCCAAGTACCACAGGACTATCTATTAAATTTTTCTCAAAAACTACCCAAACGGAGTCGTCGATGTTATAACCATTATAAATTCCAGGTAAAGTACATATATACGCTTCTAAAATAGCTGGTGATGTGCTATTTGGTAAATCAAATTGCGGAATATGTACTTTACACGTACCTTTAGCTAGGTCAATAGCTTTAATTTGTGCTGTTAAAATCATATCTTTATAAATCCTAAGTTAATTAAATATTTGTGTTACTCCAGCCAGGTGTTAAATCATAGTATTGAACAGATACAGCGGGATCATTTAAATCAATTACGTCTGGATCCTCTGGAATTATCTTTTCAATAGTAATACTTGCAGGCTCTCCAAAATAAGTGTATTTATCTACTTTAGGATATACGTTAATAGTATCACCATCTTTAAGATAAATTACAATAGGAACATCTTGATAATCAATAATTTCACCATTTGAATCGCGAACTGCTATAATTTCACCTTGAACTTCAAAAGCTGGGTCAAAAACATCAACACCTTTTTGTTTTACTTCACAAACGAAAGTAATTGGTAATGCGATTGTTTCTGATGTCTCGGTTGTACCATCAATAATCTTTTGTGTATAGTAAAATGGTACCCCGTTTGCTTGGTCTCTGTAGTTAGAAGTAATAGTAACAGAGCAGTTAACGCCGTTTGTTGTTAAAGTAGGTGGGTTTTGTAATGCACTATAAAGTGCTTTTGTCTCAGAAATTGGGCTATTAAGCACTTGAATATTTTCTTGAGTTGTATTACCTACTGTATAACACTGAAATGCCTTACCTATATTAACAGTTTCTGAAACACTAGGCTCTTCTAAGAAGAGTGGTGTAATAGTAATAGTATTTTCTGCTTTTTTATAGTCAAATTGTTGTGTTCTAATAAAGTAGTCTATTGAAGTATTTATAAATCCTACGGCATCAGGTTTTGTTATTGTATAAGTATGTTCTTCAGTTTCAGCGCTACCTGTAATTTCAGCTTCGCTAATTATAGGTGTGGCTAATTGTAGTCTGATAATATTAGAGGTATCAGGGTTATCTTGTGGGTCTTCACTATTTGCAACAACCACTGAAGAATTACTATTAAAATCGTCTCCGATAGCTTGTATATAAATTTTTTGAAATCTACTTGCAGGGCTTGCGGTAATTTCCGGAGCATCAACTATCAATGGGTCTGTTTCTGTTACTTGGTCTATATACATAAATTGACGTATAGTAGGCCAATATTCAGGTGAATCTTGAACATTACTAATATCATCTTCATATATATGTAAAAGATAGTTAGTTAGACCAACCAAATCCTGTGCAGTGTCTTCAGTAATACTACCATTTGTTATACTAAACTGTGTGGTATTATCTGCTATCAGACTGATAATTGGCTGAGGTAGTGGTTTTGTTTCTATAATTGGTTCACCATCTGGGTCTAAATGTGTAAAAATGCTATTAATATCCTCTACTGTCGCAAATTCTGCAATCGCCATTTTAATTTCAGGATCTTCTGATATACCATCAAGGTCTAGTCCTACTGACTTAATACCCGTCGTAGTATCTTCATGAATTGCAAAAGCATCTTTAAATACTGGAGAAACTCCATTAGCATTATGTAAATTTTCTCCGCCTTTAATTGGTGCTTGAATAGCAATTGGGTCTCTGTCGTCACCTGGTACAGCATCCATATTAAAGACCGATTCAGCATTACTCAAAATATTTTGAATAATTTTACCATGCTTATTAAGCAGATATTTAGGATATTTTTCAAAATCTGATATTCCAGTTGCCATATATAATCTCCTTATATATAATTATACAATATTTAAAACAAAAATTGTTTCATCGTATAATTTAGCAATAAATTTAATAAATATAAATAAGAAAGACGCCGCAAGGGCGTCTTTTAATTATTTTTTGGCCGAGCTAAATTACGGTGCTCTCCCAACTGAGCTACACTCTGCAAGCATTGGCCCCAACGGAGCAGTGTCTCTACAGAGGGCAGGACTCGAACCTGCGACACCCGGCTTAAAAGGCTAGAAGAAATAAGCATCGGCTCTATTTAATTTACCAAGTTATATCAAGACCCCAAACTACATCTTTACGATCATCAATATCTGTAATTTCGCGCTTAACTGTGTAGCCAGCGTCTTTAAGAGACTTTTCAAGTCTATCTACTACGTAAGGGTCAGCTTCTGAAACTGAAAAACAAATGTGATTGTTTCCATAATCAGCCATCTCTTTAATAGCTTTATACATTGAACTTTCAAGCTTTGTGGAAGTTCTTGTGAGTGTTTTTGCCTCTGTGGCACTAATAAAATTCTTTACCATACTTTATCTCCTGCTCTGAAGAACTAGCGTGCTACGGTACCCACGCCGCGAATCCT
>JAEIGA010008081.1_pt1 | contig 15949 bp, 15 predicted proteins | sample 9270691 | NCBI WGS metagenome assembly JAEIGA01 (sample SAMN17057246, study PRJNA624740) | gut metagenome | biome: biome; isolation source: fecal sample | host: Bos grunniens | place: China: Xizang | collected 2019
GAATATAGTCCACCTGCCATGGTTATTTTCTCCCTTTCATTAAGTTAATAAATGGATTCATATAGTTGGCACCTTTCTCTACTACGCCGTCAAGACCTTTACCGCCAACTCTGCTTCTCTTCACATCACCGAAGATACCTTTTTCAAGAGCGTTGAAAAGACCGATTGAGGTCATCTGCTCAAGAAGTGCGATTGCATTGTCAAGAACCTCCTGAGCTCTCTTTCTGATGATACCACCCTCTTTGAACTCCATCTCTTCACCGATGCTCTTCATATTGTTGAAGATATATTTTGCATTCTCGATAGACAAGAAACGGTCAGACATAAATGGAGTGTGGATAGCCTCAGTAGGCATACCAAGAAGCTGAAGACCCTGGTTTGTCCAGATACCGATCATATTGAACAGACAGTCCTGAAGGTGACCTCTGAAGATGTTACCTGTCATGAATTTTGTAGGAGGCATGTATTTGAGAGGTGCTTTTGGGAAGATCTCACGTGCCATCTGTGCCTGAGCCAACTCATAAAGGAAACCGTTCTCAAGCATAGGATCCATCTCAAATGCGTGACCAAGACCCATCTGCTCCTCTGGAAGACCTGCAAGAAGAGCAAGCTGCTCGTTGATAAGGTCAGAAGCCAATACAGTGTGGGCAGCCTCTACAGCATCAGCGGTGGTCAAGTAGTTATCCTCACCAGTGTTGATGATAACACCTGCGAAACCGTTGATGATTCTCGACATATACTGGTCGATAAGGGTTCTCTGCATGTTGATATCACGGAACAAGATACCATAAAGGGCGTCGTTAAGCATCACGTCAAGACCCTCGAATGCACCCATGATAGCGATCTCAGGCATACATAGACCTGAGCAGTAGTTACATACGCGGATATATCTGCCAAGCTCCTCGCCCACTTTATCCATAGCCTCACGCATGATCTTGAAGTTGGCCTGGGTAGCATAAGTACCACCGAAACCTTCAGTAGTCACACCGTAAGGTACATAGTCAAGCAAGCTCTGACCGGTAGTTCTGATCACAGCGATGATATCAGCACCCTGTCTTGCAGCAGCTTCTGCCTGTACTGTATCCTCATAGATGTTACCGGTAGCTACAATTACATATAGGTAAGGTTTTGGACCTTCACCGATGGTATTGAGATAGTTCTCTCTTCTCTCTCTTCTGGCTCTGATTTTGGCGATGCTGCCATCTACCACAGGCTGAAGGATTTTATCGATCTCTGCTTGAGGAGCCACCTCGATCTTAGTAAGATCCAAAGTGCCAGCTGCCACTTTCTCAGCAACTTCCTGAGGATTCAAGCCGGTATTTACCATAGCATTTGCTATGTAGAACAATACACCCTCTCCAAGAACACCTTTAGATTTGAGATCATCTACGATAACGTTTGGAAGTGGCACCTGATTTTCATCTACGCCATCAATTCCCATAAGTCTACACAATGTACGCTCTACTGCGACAGTTGTTTTAGACTCAACAAAAGCCTGAACCTCATTTGCAATATCCTTTGCAAGGGACTTTGCATGTTCAACCTTTTTAAAATCTAGTCCTAATTTACTCTGCATATAATTGTTTGTTAGTTATTTATATTTCTTTTTGTGCATTCAATCCATTCTGGGTCTATCCCAAGGCTCTGGGCTATCGCAATAGCCTCTTGCGGGACATCCCCACATTGTGTCTGCTCCAAGGTATAGTCCATCACCCCATCTCTCAACCCTTTCACCCTATATCTCTTCACTTTGTCATTACCTATATTGTAATGTGTGGTCAACACAAAACCACCTTTTACCTTTCCAATCACCTCCAGAAGCCCCTCTACCAGCGCAGTCCCCTCTACAGGGTTTGTTGTCCTTGCCGGTTCGTCTATCAACGCTAGAAGCCCTTTTCCACCTCTGATTTTCTTTATCACAGCATCAATCGCAAGAATCTCCCCGGCAAATGAGGATACACCCCTTACAATACTCTGCTCATCCCCGATACACAGGGCCACCTCCTCCACCAAATTCACCTGACACTCACGCGCCGCAACACCAAATCCGAATTGAGCAAGCAATTGGTTGAGTGCAAGCGATTTGAGCACAACACTCTTGCCTCCCATATTGGCTCCAATAATAGTTACCGGCTCCCTCTCGATAGAGATATCTACCGGCATATACTCCCTTCCCTGCTTCGCAACCACCTCCTTGACAGCGGGATTGAACATACCGCTGTACGCTGTATCTCCCCCCTCATTGATATTAGGGAAACATAACCCCATCATTCTCATCTGCTGAGCTTTCGCAATCAGAATATCGAGGAACGATAGGTTGGACAATGCCAATTTCAAATCTGCAGCTCTACCTCTGAGTCTCTGCGACAGCTCCATCCTCACCTTAAGTTCAATCTCAGCATTGCGCTGCAACAGAACTGCAAGTTCTCCCCTCTGCTCATCGGTCATATCATCACCATTGCCCTGCAATGCCCTCATCTGTCTCCTTATCTCCCTAAGTTCTGGAGAATAAGAATCATAAACATAGAACGAGGGGATATTCAGACCATCAGGGTCGAGCACCTTCACCACATCTTCAAGTACAGGGAGCTTAACCGCCTCCAACTCTATCTCCTCAAGCAATGCACGCACCTCTGTCGAGACAATTGCCAGGTATTTGACTTCAAAGAACTCTATATCATCCAGAATTGTCCCCTCATCCAATCTGCTCAGCGTGGTCTCAATATCCTTGAGACACATCAGCTTCACAGCGATTTTGGAACAATCCTTACTATGTACCTCCTTAAGTCTGCCGTAATAGTCATCTGTCTCCACTTTGGCTGTCATCATAGGGGCCGATAGAAGCATCTTCCTCCCTGATGGTGACATCACCTCCAAAGTCTCGTACATATACCTTAACCCACAATCTATATCCAGCGCAGACTTAAATGTCATATTTATTCTTAACTATATCATATACAGGAAGTTTCAACGCCTCCTGAAGTTTTCCACATAAAATATCGCTATCCAGAACATATCCGTTCGGCGCGGTAGGATTCACGCAGACAGCTATAAGCTTGCTCTTCTGCAGAACCATAATCTTGCCACCTCTATTACAGAAAATCCTGTAAGCCATCTCACTTACAAAGATCTTTGTAAAGTCCTTCACCACAAGGGTTACATTTTTGACATTCTTCGAATCTGCTATAAGATTCAGAAGTTTATCTGTCAATGCACCCACTGTATAGATTATCCTCATACCTTTGGTTATATCCACTTTAAGTGAATTGATGGCCAAAGCGGAGGTCAATCCGAAGTCGATAATATTGTCATCACTATCGACACCCCATACGCCACTCTCAATATCGCATAAAGCATCTCTGGTGCAGTCCTCAAGTTTTGGGAGCCCTATCATCTCCACCACAAATTTTGTCTTTTGGACAAGTGTCTGGATATTTGACGAATAGGCTGCTCCTGTCGAGAGTATCATAGCCTTACTGATAGCAGGTGATGCTGAACTGAGTCTCGATATTGCACCATCAATTATAGTAAGGTCTATACCAAATTTCTCCATTCCTGCCACCCATCTTCTGAGTGACACTCCCGAAGAGGGTCCGGAAATCAGGGCTTTGCCACCCACAGATACCTTTGCTGTAACAATTCTTCCCAAAGAACTTCTCTCATTTGTAATCTCCACCAGTTCGCTCACGAGCCTGCGCTCCTTATAGTGTGACTCCGCTGTGGAGAAATACATCCCTTCCCTCAAAAAGATCTCAGGTTTCTTGGTAGAAGTCACCTGGTCTTTATTCTCTCCATCTATACCTATAGAGGTTACCGCCACTCTCTTCTCCTGCAGCGGTAACCTGTACAGGATATAGTTCAAACACTCTGTCTTGCCTACATTCTTCTCCAAGCCTACGATAGACAAGCTATCATACTTGAGAATCTCATTAATGAAAGGCATAGACAGGCTGTTTTATGCTATTTCTTCGATCTCTCTTTTCTGCTTAGAACAGAAGGCTCGATTGCCATACCTCTACCTTCAAGAAGTGATGATACACCCTCGATAGATTTTGATTTGTTCTCCTGGCAATATTTGCAATTGCACTCCTTGTGTTCGTAATCAGCTGGCTCAGTATAAGTGGTAATAACACCTTCAAAGTTTCTAAGAACCACTTTACCAGGAGCTTGAGAGATAACATACTGAGGCATAACAGGGGTTTTACCACCACCACCTGGAGCATCCACTACGAAAGTAGGAACTGCATAACCTGAAGTATGACCTCTTAGACCTTCGATGATCTCGATACCTTTAGATACTGGAGTTCTGAAGTGCTCGATACCCATAGAAAGGTCACACTGGTAGATGTAGTAAGGTCTTACTCTCATCTTAACCAACTCATGCATAAGTTTCTTCATAGTGTTAACACAGTCGTTTACACCTCTTAGAAGAACTGTCTGGTTACCTAGAGGAATACCTGCATCAGCAAGTTTGGCACAAGCAGCCATAGACTCTTTGGTTACCTCCTGAGGGTGGTTAAAGTGGGTGTTCAACCATACTGGATGGTATTTCTTAAGCATATTTACGAGGTTGTCGGTAATACGCTGAGGACATACCACTGGAGTTCTTGAACCAAGTCTGATGATCTCTACGTGAGGGATAGCTCTAACTCTTGAGATGATGTACTCAAGTCTCTCGTCGCTAACACAAAGTGAGTCACCACCTGAAAGAAGAACGTCTCTAACCTGTGGAGTTTTAGCGATATATTCGATTGCTCTGTCGATTCTCTCGATAGCGCTTTCACCATCTTTCTGACCAGCAAAACGTCTTCTGGTACAGTGACGGCAGTACATAGAGCACATATCGGTGATAAGAAGCAATACTCTGTCTGGATATCTGTGGGTAAGACCAGGTACTGGAGAGTCCTCATCTTCGTGTAGAGGGTCCAAAAGGTCTGCAGGAGACTGATAGGTCTCTTTACCTGTAGGAACAGCCTGTTTTCTTACAGGACAGTCAGGGTTATTAGGATCGATCAAGCTTATATAATAAGGTGTGATCGCCATTCTAAGGGTCTGAAGGGTCTTTTTAACGCCCTCTTCCTCTTCTGGAGTAAGAGATACATATTTCTTCAAATCCTCAAGAGTCTCAATTCTGTTTTTTACTTGCCACTCCCAGCTGTTCCATTGCTCATCTGTCACATTTGGGAATAGTTCGTAACGTCTTGATTCAGTCATAGTCAATTATTTAATTTGTTTATACATACAGTTTTTCAAAGAGTTCCCTAATATCCTTGGATTCTCTTATGATGTCGAGTGTCAGGTCAGCGTGCCCCTTGGCAAAGCCATTACCTACGATAAGGTTTATATCCTTACCTACACCCTCTGCACCAAGTGCAGCTTTTGTGAAACTTGTAGCCATAGAGAAGAAGTACACACATCCTCTCCCTTTGGTCACAAGAATCGAGGTCATTTCTGTCGAAGGAACATTGACATTGTTGATGGTCACATCACAACCTCTGCCTCCAGTAATGGCCATTACCTTATGATATACATCCATTACGTTGGTGGCATCAGCTACTATAACGTCTGTAGCAAGCCCCATATCCTTGATTCTCTGGGCATTTACAGGTGAATATTCCACCACAATCACCTTCCCGTACTGACCAACATTCTTCATGGCCTGATAGCAGCACAGGATTCCCGATTTACCGCCACCACCAATTATACACACTATCTCACCTTCGGTAACCAGACGATCCACCTGTGCAGGGGCACCAGCCACATCGAGAGCCGCCAAAGCGAGCTTCTCTGGGATGTCGTCCGGTAAAACAGCAAACAAGCCACTTTCAAACAAGATAGCTTGTGCGTCGACATCGACCTGCTCCGAGTCCGGAGATAGATTTTTAATCTCTTTTATTTTAAGAGGTGTAAGAGAGAGTGACACAAGTGTCGCCACCTTATCTCCTACCTTTATCTTATGGGTATTGGGAAATTTTGGTCCTATCTCCCTTACCGTACCGATAAGCATACCACCCGATCCTGTCACTGGATTCTGCATCTTCCCCCTCTCTTCCACGATAGAGAGAATCATCTGCTTCATCTTGTCAGGATCTGCACCGCATGCATTTTTAATTTGTGTATAGCTGGCTGAATCGATATTAAGGGTCTTGACATCGATGAGGATCTCATTGTCGTAGATCTCCATAGTATTGTCAAGCTTTAAAGCCGGCTGGGGTAAAGTCCCCGCCGGATTTAAAACTCTGTGTGTCCCGTATCTGCAACCGCCTTTCAACATAATGTATTATGCTTGATTATGCGTATAGTTCAGTAAAGATTTTTCTTAGTTCTTCACACTCTCTAAGCTCCTGAAGGGTGAATTCAGCGTGACCTTTAGTATAACCGTTACCGATGATCATATTAACATCAGAACCGATACCTTCAGCACCAAGAGCAGCTTTTGTGAAGCTTGTAGCCATAGAGAAGAAGTAAACTACGCCGTCATCTTTAGTACAAAGAACAGCAGTCATCTCCTGATCTGGAACGTTTACACAGTTGATGGTAACGTCAGCCATTTTGCCACCTGTAAGGTTTGAAACAAGTTCGTTAACCTGAACAGGAGTCATACCGCCGATACTTTCAACTACGTCGCAGAAACCAAGATCTTTGATACGCTGGGTACTTCTCTGAGAGTTAGTCAAACCGATAACTTTACCAGTTACACCAACACGTTTTTTAGCCTCATAGCAGCAAAGCATACCTGATTTACCACCAGCACCAAGGATAACTACATTCTGGCCATATTGGCAAAGTTTTGCAGTCTGTGCAGGAGCACCAGCTACGTCAAGAGCTGAAAGGGCAAGTTTCTCTGGAAGGTCAGCAGGAATCTTAGCATAGATACCGCTTTCGAAAAGGATAGCTTTACCTTTGATGTCTACCTGGTCAACATCTGGACGGATCTCAATGATCTCATCAATTCTAAGTGGAGTAAGTGACAAAGAAACAAGTGTAGCGATACGGTCACCTTCCTGAAGATCGATTTTGCCTTTAAGAGCGTCACCGATTTTCTCAACTTTACCAAGAAGCATACCACCTGAACCGGTACGACGGTTACGGTGTTTACCCTGCAATTCAACGTTAAGAAGCATCTCTTTCTTAACCTCTTCCATGATTTGCTCTTCAGTAGCACCCTCACCAGCCTGTTGTTTGGCATAGTTGTGGATATCGGTGAAAGAAGCAGAGTCAATATTAAGTGTCTGAACGTCAATCAAGATCTCGTTATCGTAGATCTCGTCCATGTTGTTGTCAATTTTGTTAGCTGGTTGTGGAAGAACACCAACTGGTTCAATCACGCGGTGAACACCGTATTTGTTACCTTTTTTCATTGGGATAAATTATTTGTTTTATTTTATTGTTTATTATTTTTTTCTTGGAGGGAGGTTAAGGATTTCGCGAGCCTCAGCTGAAGTAGCGATCTCACGACCAAGCTCTTTGGCGATTCTTACCACTTTGGCTACCAATTCGCCGTTTGATTTAGCAAGAACACCTTTCTCGATGTTTAGGTTGTCCTCGAAACCTACGCGAACGTTACCACCCATAGCAATAGCGTGTGCTGCAAGTGTGAAAGCGTTGCGGCCGATACCTGTTGCTGTCCAGGTAGAACCTGCAGGGATAGAGTTTACCAACCATGCAAGATTCTGAACAGTTGCAGGGGTACAACCCTGAACGCCAAGAACGAAGTTGAACTGCATAGGAGCACCTGGAACCTGACCTTTTTTAGCCATTTTGAGAACTGTATCAAGGTGACCCATCTCAAAGCACTCATATTCTGGTTTGATATTGTTCTCGATCATTCTCTTACCGAAATCACGCATCATAGGCATTGTGTTCTCAAACACCTCATCACCGAAGTTGCAAGTACCGCAGTCAAGGGTTGCCATCTCAGGGAAAAGCTCGGTAGGTTGAAGACGCTCTTCTGCGCTCATACCTACTGCACCACCTGTTGAAGGGATGATAATCACATCTGGGCAAGCCTCATAGATAGCGTCGATGCACTCTTTGAAACGTGCTTTGCTTTGGGTAGGGGTACCATCATCCTCACGAACGTGAAGGTGAACGATAGCTGCACCTGCATCAACTGCAGATTTTGCCTCTCTTACGATCTCCTCTACAGTGTAAGGAACTGCAGGGTTCTGCTCTTTGGTTACCTCTGCTCCGCAAATAGCGGCTGTAATAATAAGTTTTTCCATATAGTCGCTATTCTAAAAATTATTTTCTTTGGCAGTTTTTAGGGGTTACACAAGTACCGCTTGCTCTACAAACTACGATAGGTTCCTCAAGAACATCACAAGCAGAAGCAGAGATATCTGGACGTGGTACGATAACTTTGCGGGCTTCGAAAACCATCTTGCGTGAAGTGTTGCCTTCAGAAACGATTTCGCCTTCAGCCTCGATATAGTCACCTGCAAATACAGGAGCCATAAATTCTACATTGTCATAAGCTTTGAAAAGACCTTCATCACCATCGCGTTGGATAAGAAGTTCAGTAGCTACGTCACCGAAAAGTTGAAGCATTCTAGCGCCGTCAACAAGATTTCCGCCATAGTGAGCATCGTGGCTGCTCATGCGAAGTCTGATAATAGATTTGTTTGCCATAGTAATAATTATTGTTTTTTGTAAATATAATCAACATAAACACCTGAAGTATGGATAGATTCAGGGCTCAATTCACCAGTTTTAACCACCTCTTCAGCCTCTACGATCACGAGGTCAGCAGCTGTAGCCATTGTAGGGTTGAAGTTTTGAGTGGTGCCTTTGTAGATAAGGTTGCCCGATTCATCTGCGATAGATGCACCTAGAAGAGCAACATCAGCACCTAGAGGTTTCTCAAGAAGATACTCCTTACCGTCAACAGTTACTTTTTCTTTGCCTTTCTCGATAATTGTACCAAGACCTGTAGCTGTAAGAACTCCACCAAGACCGGCACCTTTAGCTCTGATCCTTTCAGCCAAAGTACCTTGTGGACAGAACTCAATTTCCAATTCGCCTGCATTCATCTGGTTTGCAGTCTCAGGGTTTGTACCGATGTGGGATACGTAAAGTTTTTTCACCTGATGGTTAACGATAAGCTTACCGATAGATTTGTCAGGGAAAGCGGTGTCATTACAGATGATTGTCAGATCTTTAACTCCTTTCTCGACAAGAGCATCAATGATTTGTGTAGGTGCACCAACGGCCAAAAAACCGCCCACCATAAGAGTCATACCGTCCTGAATCTTAGCAACGGCCTCTTCAAGAGTGATTCCTTTTTTCATCGAAATAAATATATAGTTTGATTTTGTTTCGTTTATTTTGGCAAATATAATAAATAAAAACCAGATTTTAAGCAAATTTAGGAAAAGAAATTGAGCACAAACGGAAAAAAAGTCGGCGCCACAAGTTTTATCAAAAAACTGCAGCGCCGACCATCAGCTCTTCAAAAAGGATTTTTTAAATTTTTATCTTTACAGGATTGGCATAAATACCGAGGAAAATCTCCCTCAATTCTACCGGATCTATATCATTTTCCCTCTCCAGAATCTTCGAAATCCCCCCCTCCATGTATGCGATAAATGCCTCTTTTTCACTCTGCGAATAGTGCTCTTCATAATTTGAAGTACCATCTAAAATATCACATGCTATGTAATTGTTATTCCACAATTTATAATTTGACAAAATTTCCTTGTCAATCGCAGCTGCAATAGCCTTGTACCTCTCATTTTTATCAAGCGCAGCACACCCTTCAATAACCTCCCGCGAGAGCGATGGAGCGAAGTAATAATGGACTCCACCTTTGTACTGGGTAAGCCCTGTCAGCATACTTTGAAGATCCTCCCCAGGCTGCTTGACATACTGCTGCCTTCTGGAGATATAGAGCTCTCTTGCCTTAAGAAAATCGCAAGGCTCATACTGGTAAGAGATGGCAATAGGGACAATGTTCAACTCCTCAAAATCGGCTGCAAAATCACCACTTCCGCTCATTTGGAGCATCTTCACAAGCCCCTGGCTTGTCTCATCCTTTCCATCCTTGGTACGCCCATTGCGCTGCGCAATCCATGCCGAACATTCGCCTGCTGCTATTTTAGAACGGAGATACTCCGACAGATGGCAGGAGCTTGAATAAATCTCCCTCGGGGTCCCTCCGCGCACCACCTTAATCATACCGTTCGAGCGGGTGATATCTTCGATGAACTGACTTGATATCAAGTTGTCACCTACAGCAATTTCAGTAGTATGGACTTTATTTTCATATAGAAGCACCTGAATTATCGCGGGGTCCAATATTATATCCCTGTGGTTGGATATGAGAAGATGGGTCTTCCCATCCTTTAGATTCTCAATCCCGGTATAGGTAACTCCGGCAGTGGTCTTGCCGATGATGCTTTTCATCACATCATACATCACCTTGTGCTGAAAATCCCATACACTGGTCAAAGAGACCAGCAGCCCCCTGACAGCATCGGCAGGGAGTCCGGGTTTAATATATTGGGCAATAGGTTCAATATGGGGATCAGATGCCATCCTTTTGAACGCTTCTCTGGCCTCCTGGTCAGTATAAGGCCTGATATCTCCGAATTTATCCATTTTACCGTATTTTTAGCCGATTTACAAACGTTTTTGGGACATATAACACTCAAACATCCCTACAATGATTATTATATAGAAAAATGCAATAAACATTATCAAACCCAGAGCCCCTATGGTCAGCGCCACAGATAGAGCATACAGGAACGATCCACCAAGCAATGCCGCAACAAGCAATATAGGCAAAGCCAATACATTCATAAAAACAAACATATTGAAAATCAATGCCAGCGACACCAGTAGAACCGGGACTGAGAAGAAGAAATTCTCACCCACTGCAAAATAGAGGACCACAGAGAATATCACCATCAGGAGCGACGCAGCCAACAAAGTCTCGATATTGAACATCCTGGACCTTTTCCTTCTGGCCAGGAACACCTTAAGATAAACCAATATAAGGGCAATCAGTGAAACATTTGCCACCACTGAACTGTAGGGAACGTATGGAGTGTTGGTGATGTTGAATGGCGTACCCGCCACCTTGGCCACCAGAACAGCAATACCCTCCCCGATACCAAGGACCACAATGGAGAAAAACAGGAGGACAAGTGCCTTAACCAATACCCCTTTGAATGTGGCCTTCCTGGCAGAAATATTGAATACCAGAGCCAGACAGAAAAGAGCAAAAATCACAGAGCAGAACAATGTAAATTGAGGCTTTGTGAAACTGAAAAGACCCAACACCGGAACTGTGAAGAAAACCATATCCTCATCCCCCTTGAGAGCATCCTTACGGAGGTATTCAGAAGAGGTCAAATACTCTTCAAGAATAGGTTCAATTTGTGCTCCATAATGTTGTATTGTAGAAAGATTTATATTGTCAAAATTATCATCGTCCACGTGATAAGCATTTATATCATCAATCGACGAAAAATTGATCCCCGGAATATCATCTTTCACCACTGTAAAATCTGTAAAATTTGGGAGAAATCTGTATACAACAGTGGTCAGTGAATAGCCATATGGATACTCTGCTTCAGAGTATAGATCGAGCACTTTTTCGTTATTGTTCGAGGTCTCGAAAAGGAGTGCCGGACCATCCATTCCACGTGACTCAAGATTGACAATAAAACCTACATTTTCGAAGATATCCTTACGCTCCGAATAGGCCCTTTTCATCCCGTCAAGATGGTTCTCTTCAGAGTCAGTAAAGAGGATTTTAACACCTTGTTTCCACTCTTTCCTATACTCCAATGATTGGGTCAGGAGCTCCAAAATCGACCCTACACCATAAGCATCATCACCGGCACCACAAGAGTACACTGTCTTCTGTCGTTTGCTCTGCCTGAACCTCGAATCAAAGTGGGCTACAAGCATCACATAAGACTCAGCCGGACCCGAAACAGGGTCAAACTGACAATACACATTACCAATATCAAAGTAGCCACCATACCTGAACTTCACTGAATCAAATTCATGGATTTCAGGACTTCCTCCCAATTGTACCAACTTATCATACAAATAATTGCGAACTTTTTCTCTTGCTTGTGGATGCTCCACAGAGTGTGGTTCAGATGAGATTACCTTTATATATTCAGATGCCCTTTGAGCAGAAAAACTGTCAGAATCTTTCCCCTCCGATTTGGGAATAGAGAGGTGCCCAAATGATACAGCAAGAGCAAAAATCACCAGGGCAAAACCAAACAGAAACTTAAATTGTTTCATAAAAATGTAGCTTTAATGTTACAAATCAGACAAATGTAAGAAAAAAAATCTACCTTACCAAGATGGAGCTGTCTCCGTAACTCAAAAAGCGGAAGCCATTATCCAGCGCATAGCCATAAATTCTCTTCCAGTCATCCCCGCCCACAAAAGCTGAGATGAGAAGAAGCAGGGTGCTTTGGGGCTGATGGAAGTTGGTAACAAGTATATCCACCACCTTGAACTTGTAAGAAGGGACTATAATTATTTGTGTCCTTAAATTCAAGATATTCAAATCATTGAGAGACATATAATCTATCAATGCTTTAATAGAATCTTTAAGGGGAATATCACCATTATCCTGATAAGGATCCCACTGTCCCACAGCCCTTGGAACCCACTTCTCGACACCATCTCTCACACACTGGCAACCCGCATAATATATGGACTCAAGAGATCTTGTAGAGGTAGTACCTACGGATACCACTTTGGCGCCATCAGGAAGTGAGTATAGCTTCTCCAAGAGAGCCTTTGTGACCGAAAATGGCTCCGAATGCATTATATGATCCTCGATATACTCACTTTTTACAGGCAAAAATGTTCCTGCCCCAACATGCAAGCAAAGCTCCTCAGTATCAACACCTTTTGCCTTTATTTCAGACAAAACATCCTCTGTAAAATGGAGTCCTGCCGTAGGAGCGGCCACAGATCCGCGAAATTTTGCATAGAGAGTCTGATATCTTTCCAGGTCTATCGCCTCTGTTTCCCTGTTAAGATAAGGTGGAATGGGGACCTGTCCACACATCTCCAGAACCTTAGAAAATGGGAGTCCGCCCTTCCAGAAGAATCTTACAATATAGCTATTATCTTGTTTTTCAATAAGTTCTGCTCTCAAATCAAGTGCTTTAAGCTCCTCATTTGCATCTTCAGGGAGATAAAATGAAAGAAATCCACCTTTCCATTTCTTCACATTACCTATTATAGTCTTCCAGGCACACTCTTCAACACACGAAAATGAGACAGCGTAGTCAGAAGGGTTAGCTGGTTCAAGGCAGAAAATTTCAATTAAAGCACCTGTTTCCTTTTTGAAAAAGAGTCGGGCGGGAACTACCTTCGTATTATTGAAGATCATAAGCGACCCTTCAGGTATGAAAGAGGGGATAGATGTAAATTTCTCTTGAGAGATTATACCTTTATTATATATAAGAAGTTTTGAATTGTCTCTTTTGCTCAGGGGGTACTTGGCTATTCTCTCATCTGGGAGATCATATGCAAACTCCTGAATTCGTATTTTAGGTTGATTCATTAAAACGCAATTTTAAGCCCTACAATCGATTTTCCGGTGCAAAAGTACCGAATATATGTCTGAACTCAAAATCGTTCAAATTTCAATTTTTGTTTACAAATGTTAATCACATAATTAAACACATACAAAATACATTTGTAATCAAGTTTCAGCCATCCGACCCGAACAGTGAGACAGAGCTAAAATATATCCATAAGATTTGCTTATGTTAAGATTTTTCAACATTTATTTTTCTATAACTCAGTGTTTTATGCTTTATAACTTGCACTTGAATAGAGGTTAGATGTGAAAATTGGGGCAATTTTTACCAGGCAGACAAACGGCAGATGGGATTATCATAATATAGTCAAATCTAAACCAATTAGTTAATGACTTTACCTAAAATAATGGAACATATCATATTTCCCAGGATCCCCTCACTGTTTACAGATGTTACCAGTAAGCAGGTGTATGATGTAAACAATTTTATGCTTACATTTGTAAAAATAAAAGTTTACATATATGAATAGGCGTTTACAGCAATTTTTGGAGGTGGAACAGCTCTCTCCGGCCCGACTTGCGGACACTTTGGGCATCCAGCGCTCAGGTATCTCCCACCTGCTCTCCGGAAGAAACAAACCGAGCTACGAGTTCATCAACAACTTCCTCACCCGATACCCACAGATAGATGCCACTTGGCTGATTACAGGAAAAGGGAAGATGTACAAGGATGACACCACCCCCTATTCTGATGAACAGATCCCTTTTGAGTCAGAACTGGAACCAGATACCCCTACTTTAGCACTGGAGGCTAAGGGTGATACTAAAATAGCCAAAAGGATTACCGTATACTATTCTGACGGAAGTTTTCAAGATTTTTACCCTTCCAAATAATATAGTTATTATCTTTGTTTCATATAAAGATAAGCTATGTACAAACTAATCAAACCCATCCTTTTCCTTTTCTCACCAGAGACCATACATATACTGGTGATGAAATTTCTAGCAATAGTTAAATACATACCATTTTCAGGATTGATTCTCAAATGGTTATATTCATACAACCACCCTTCTCTGGAGAGGGAGGTTTTCGGTGTGAAATTCAAAAACCCCATCGGTTTTGCTGCAGGATTTGACAAAAATGGCGACTACTACAATGAGATAGCCAAATTCGGCTTCGGATTTGTGGAGGTGGGTTCAGTCACACCTGAAGCACAGCCAGGCAACCCCAAGCCACGCATCTTCAGGCTTGTTCAGGACAATGCGATCATTAACCGTATGGGTATCAACAATCACGGTGTAAAATACACTGTTGATAGACTTAACAAGGTGAAACCCAAGGTGGTAATAGGTGGAAATATCTCCAAAGGGAAGAAAACGTCCAACGAGGATGCCGGTAAGGATTACGAAAAGTGCTTCTCGCTTCTATACGATTTCGTGGACTATTTTGTCCTTAACGTATCGTGCCCAAATGTCAAGGATCTTGACAAACTTCAAGATGTGGAGTCTCTCTCTGACATTATAGACAGACTTCTCACCCACCGCCGCTACAATGATGACTACCGCCCTATATTATTTAAGGTATCGCCAGATATCACAAAAGAGCAGCTTGACGAGATAATTGATCTCATCCTTATATCAGGAATAGACGGAATAGTCGCTACAAATACTACTAGAAGTAGAGAGGGGTTAAAGACTGATAAAGAGAGAATTGACTTTATAGGAGAAGGCGGTCTGAGCGGTGCTCCACTTTACAAGAAAAGCCTTGAAATGGTCAAGTATATCCATAAGAAAACAGAGGGCAATCTCCCTATTATCGCAGTGGGCGGCATCTCTACTCCGGAGCAGGCATATGAGATGCTTGAGGCCGGTGCATCACTTATCCAGATCTACACAGGCTTTATCTACAATGGCCCTGCCACTGTCAAGAAAATGCTTAAATACATAGTAAAACAATCTAAATCAAAATGTTAACTGCAGCTATATGTACTATCGGGGATGAAATCCTGATAGGTCAGATTGTTGATACCAACTCATCTCACATCTCCAGGGCCCTTAACTCTATCGGTGTGAAAGTGAGATATATGAACTCCTTTGGAGACGAAAGGTCCGAGATTATTTCAAACCTTGACCAGGCCCTCTCCCAAAACGACATAGTCATAGTTACAGGTGGCCTTGGCCCTACTAAAGACGACATCACCAAGAGTGCTCTTGCAGAGCTCTACGGCACCACTGAATTCTATCAGGATGATGCTCAGTTTGAGATAATCAAAAATATCGTAACACGCAGAGGAATAGAGCTTTCCGACCTAAACAGAGCACAAGCCTCTGTCCCTTCCGGAAGTATTGTTATCCCCAACAAGCTCGGCACAGCCCCTTGTATTGTATTCAGATTTCCAGCTGAAAAATACAGCCACACCCCTA
>JAEIGA010008082.1_pt1 | contig 15948 bp, 6 predicted proteins | sample 9270691 | NCBI WGS metagenome assembly JAEIGA01 (sample SAMN17057246, study PRJNA624740) | gut metagenome | biome: biome; isolation source: fecal sample | host: Bos grunniens | place: China: Xizang | collected 2019
AGCTACCTTATACATGCACGCAGGTGCTATGATATATGCGTATGGCAATGTAACAGCTAAAGGAAGCAAGGAGCAGCCTATTGTGGTTCGCGGTGATAGGACGGATATGCTGTTTGATTCGGTGCCATATCGTGTGGCTTCGGCGCAATGGAATGGACTTTATCTGGTGCATTTGGCAGATTGGAGAACGCCTACCTATACGTTGGATTATGTGGACATTCTATCGGGTTCGATAGGCCTGTATGCCTTGTCAGAGAGTGTCCACAAACGTCCGAGGATGTCGCTGAGTAATGCGCGTATTCATAATCATTCGGTATATGGTCTGGTGCTGCAAAATGTGGATGCTACGGTGGTGAATACTGAGATCAGTAACTGCGCCTCGTACTGCGTGTATGTGGCGGGAGGAACGCATAATTTTGTGCATAATACGATAGCGTCGTATTTTGGTTATCCATATACCACCATCAATATCCATAATACCCCACGCGAAGATGTTGCAGCGGTGTATATCAATAACTTGAGTAAGAATGTGGCACCAACCACCACTTCGTTTTACAACTGTATCATCACAGGTGCACGCAAGAATAATGTAGTGGTTGCAACGCCTCTGCCCGATTACTACGAAGGTAAGTTTATAGGCAATTATCTGCAGGCAGACTCCTTATCGGAGACCTTTGCGCAGCATAATGTCTATGCGAGTGATTCGGATACGGTGGTGTTTAGGAATATACATTACTTGTACAAAGAGTATCAATACTACGATTTTCAGTTGGATTCGTTGTCGCCTGCTCGTGGGATAGCCGATTCGGTGATGGCATCGCACTTTCCGATAGATCGTTTGGGTGTTCGACGCAAAGCGCAGCCAGACGCAGGATGTTATGAGTACGAGGAGTAGGTGATAGACCACGAATAGATACCCAAAATCATAGAGAAAAGTCTAATAATGAGGTGAAAATGATTTTTCTCTTATTTTTTTTGTGGAAAAGTTGCAAATGTCAAAAAAAAGCAGTACCTTTGCACTTTCATGGCAAAATGCTATGATGATTTTGAAAAATATACATTTATAATTTAATTATAATTACTAATTTTTTAACATTTTAACACAGATAAATTTAACAGTTGAACATGACACTATTTACTTCTTTTAGTCGTTTTTTTCGTGCATTAGGATGCGTAGTTTTGCTTTTTTCGTCGATGAGTCTTTGTGCGGCTCCTCCACGTTGGATGCGTCAGTTACCAAAAGCGAGTAATGATAATTACCGCTATGTGAAGGAAGATGCCAGTGCAAGCAATGAGGATGAGGCTTTTAACAAGGCTCTTGCTAAGGTGTTGAGAGAGTCAATCATGTCCTTGGGTCTGGAGTTTAATTCCACACAGGTAGAAACTGCGATAAAGACGGGTACCTTGGAGGCCAAGATGAGGGAATGGAGGATTCCTGTGAATGTGGTGTGTCATTATCGTCAAGGTTTGGAAAATGGTATGGTACGTGTATATGTGCTTTGCCAAGTAGCCAGAGCAGGTAATGTGGATCCACAGTTTGAGGAGTATAGAAGTTGTGGAAATGATGCTGATGAATTTGGTGGCCAGCAGGATTTGCGTCCTGCTCAATGGGCATTGTACGAGAGTGACCGCTATTTTTCTGCTTTTGAGACCATAGAAACCTCAGGAATGGATGAGAGCACAGCTAAGACACAGTTGGAGCAACAAGTACGACAATCGTTGATTGAACAACTGGTATTGACGGATAGTGCGTTGATGAAATTGATTCATACAGAGGTACAATGCGTGAAAAACGTAGGTCATGCTGTGGCATATGTGCAACGACAACTGATAACGGATAAGTATGATGAAATAGCGGAAGAGGAGTTGAACTATTGCTATTCAAAGATTGGACTTGCGGACACCTATATCGAGGAAAAGAAACTGGGTGAGGCAAATGCCAAGTTGGTAGAAGCACAACGACATTTATCGCATGCTGAACCTTTGGTTCGTTTCTTGGAAACCAATGCGTATAACCGTGCCGTGGAACGCTATGTGGATGATATGCATAAGTTCAAAAGAGATATTGCGCTGAAATTGATGCAGACCGAAGGTAAAAGCACCGGTATGCGAGAAGGCAAAATTCTGGAATTTTACCAAACTGCAGAGAATGCATTGGAAAAGCAAATGGTAGGTGACGCCTTGCGCTATTTCTATGCTGCACAAGTATTGTTGAAGGATATAGAAAACAATGATTATATCACTGTAATGGACAAGGAACAAGGTCGCGAAAGACCCGCTAATATGGTTCTGTTTCAGAAGATCAACAATATATTGAATCGTATTCAGATTACCTCTGATGGTTATCTGCCTGATAATAAGCGCGCTATGAAATTGGACTTCCGTTATGATGGATCTCCTATTACCAATCTTAATTTTGCGTATAACGACAATATGGGTTGGAGCGATATGTACTCGGTTTCGAATGGTTGGTCCAGTATCGAAATGCTGGAAAATAATCATCCCTCTTCACTGCGTATCCGCATAGAATATCGCTATACAGATGAGGCGAATTTTGATGCAGAATTGCCTTTGCTGATGGAGAAATATGCTGGTGAGTTGAGCTATGATAAAGTGGCAGAAAAATTGGTTAATATCGTTGTGAAACCTACCAAAATAGGTCCTTCGAGCAATCCTGCTGCGTCTAAATTTTCTACCAATATTGCTCAAAACTATGTAGCCGAGCAGATAACGGAGGATGCGCACAAAGTGTCTGCGATGGATTCGGCATCCTATCATAGCCGAGTTGTACAAGTGTGCAATGCTATCAGGGATAAAAATCCAGAAATGGTATACTCCCTTTTTACACCAGAAGGATACAATCAGTTTGAGCGATTGTACAAATATGGAACTCCAAAAATCGTGACCATGGCTGCATGCCGATATGTGCGCATTGGCACGGATGTACAATGTCGTAGTATTCCGATGAACTTCTCGTTCAACAAGGGTAAGCAACAATTGGAGAATGTGGTATTTACCTTCAATCGTTATGGCCTGATTGATGGTGTACAATTTGCCATGGAGGAGATAGCCGCTCGTAGTGTGATGAATGATCAGAATGTAGATGAACTTTCGCGTTTGACATTGTTGAACTTCTTGGAGAACTACAAGACGGCCTTTGCGTTGAAGCGTTTGGATTATATAGAATCCATCTTCTCGGATGATGCTGTGATCATCACAGGTCGCGTATTGCGTCCAACCGAACAAACACCTGAGTTTAAGGATATTCAGATGAAGTTAGATAATCAAATTGTACATGGTAATGTTTTATATAGACGAATGTCTAAAGAACAGTATATCAAGCGATTGAAGAGTTCATTCGATTCCAAGGAGTGGATAAATATCAAGTTTGGTAACACCGCGATTGATCCAAGTGCGCAGTCCAGTACTTTTGGTGTGCGACTGGTGCAAGACTATTTCTCGAACAACTATGGCGACCATGGTTATCTATTCTTGCTGATTGATGCCAGCGATAGAGAGAACCCACTGATTCGCGTTCGTATGTGGCAACCAGAGATAGATATTGATTCGCAACCATTCTCCATGGAAGAGTACGACTTGATTACCCGTGGTACAAGTCAACAATAAATACAAAGGAGTTTGCTGAAAAGCCTAAGAAGTGAGTAAGCAGAAAAACAACACTTTAAACAATTATTAAAATGAAAAAGATTCTTTTATCGATGCTCGTAGTAGCATTGTGCGCAAGTTGCGCAAGTAAGAAAGCGGTAGATTATGGTCATGATCGCGTTCAAATTAAAGTGCCATGCATGCAAGAAGGTTTTGATGATGCCAACTATTTCCGTGCTACAGGTACAGCAACTGCCATGAACGCACAGAGTGCGCGTCGTGCAGCATTGGAGGGTGCTAAATCTATGATAAATGAGAAATTGGGTGGCTTTGTAGCAGGTTTGACTTCTGATTACAATGGTAACTTGCGTACCAATGCCAAGACAGCAGATGTAGAAGGTGTATATGAGGCAGAATTTGAGACACTGATTGAGAAGACCCTCAATGATGCACAACAAACATGTGAGGAGATGTTTGTTAATCGTGACGGCGCTTATGAATCTTGGATTGCTATTGAGATTCCAAAGAAGCAATTGATTGAAGATATGGCTAAGCAAATTGAGGAAAGCGGCAAGAATGTGAAATTCAATCGCGAGGAGTTCCGCAAGTTTGCTGAGAAAAAGGCAGCCGACATGAAGACTGGCAGTATGCAGGTTGCTGAATAATCTGCGTGTTAAGTATGAGGGTGTGTCTCGGATAGAGACCCCCTCTCTTTTTTTAGATTATTAACATAGGATCACCAATAAAAAGGTGATTATAAAATCAAAAGGCAATGAAAAGATTCTTAACCTTATTGTTGATGGTGTTCTTGGTTGTGGGCATGGCAGATGCTCAGAACGATATGCGCAAGCGCTTTGAAGAACGCCGTGCACGCCAAAGAGAGCGGTATGAGCAAAAACGTTCGGAACAACAAAAGAAGTTTGATGAGTTCCGTCGTAAACGAAATGCGCGCTATGTGGAGCAGTTGAGCAAGCCTTGGAAACAATATGCAGTAACTGAAATCTTGGAAGAATCCACCAAGAAGGACTCAGTTGCACTCAAAAAATATCAAGCCGAAATCCTTAATCCGCAATTTGAAGCGAACGCATTTGGTGAAATTACGCTGGATGTGACTACGCCATTGCCAACCAAAAATGATACCCTCGCTGTGATTAAAATTGATACGGTGATTGTGGTAGATTCGGTTAGTGACTTAGAACGATTAATCGAAGATATTCGTTTGCAAGTCTCTCAGCGTAAGAATGATACCGTTATATCTGTTGTAGATACAACGGTTGTGAATGTGCTGGATACGACTCAGTTAGAGATTAAAGTGGAGGAAGTGATCAATATCGTTGATCGACCTCAACCTCAACCCTCAGTAAACATAGAGCCTTTAGAGGATGAGATTGATATGGTGAGTATTGCACTTTATGGAACATTGGTCTCTATTCCCTTTCCTCAAGATGCCGATTTGCAACTGCCCAGCGTAGATGAATATGGTATCTCCAAATTGTGGGGACAAATAGCAGATACTACCGCTGTTCCGACGAAGTTTGATATAACCATCACCTCCTGTTTGCAGCACCGAACAAATATGAAGTTGTGTGATTGGGCATATATCAGAATGATTCAATCCGTTGCTAAAAAACGCTATGGTAATACGAACGAAGCCACTATTTTTACCGCATATATCATGGCAGAATCGGGATATAAAGTCAGATTGGCTTATCAAGAGGATGTGGTATTTATTATGTTTGCCAGCCATCATGAGTTGTATAAATTGCTGCGAATCATGATAGAAGATGAGTTCTATTATATTTTGGATTATCGAGTAGCCGGTGAGTTCTTTATCAGCAATGTTGGTTATGAAGGAGAACAACGCTTTTCATTGTTGATAGCGGATGAACAAAAAGTAGATTATGAATTGTCGGATACTATCGCAGCGACATCATTCAAGGGAAGCACTTTGACCCGCCAAGTGAATATGAATCTCATACATTTCTACGAAGATTACCCTTCGGGCAAATTGTATAACGGAGATGAAAATAGCAAATGGTTGATAGGTGCAAAAACGCCATTGGATTCTATAGCCAAAAGTACATTCTACCCACAGGTGAGAGAACTGGTTAATGGTTTAACCACATGGCAAGCTGTGGGCAAGATACTTGAGTGGATGCAGTCAGGATTGAAATATGGTTATGATGATGAAATCTGGGGAAGAGATCGTATGTTTTTTCCTTCAGAAACGTTGTATTATCCTTATGCAGATTGTGAGGATAAAGCCATATTATTCAGTGCAATAGTGCGTGATGTATTGAATATGGATGTACTACTGCTGTATTGGGATGAGCCTGTGGGACACTTGGCAACAGCCATCAACTTCCCAATCGTTGAAGGCAATGCAGAGTATGTGATGTATAATGATAAAAAATATGTGATCTGTGATCCAACTTGTCATTATGCCCCTGTGGGACGAAGAGGACCAAGTTATAGAGGATACACCCCTAAAATTATGGTGATTGACTAATATAAAATTGATATAGATCGATGAAGAAATATATACTCTTTTTACAATCATTTTTATTCATAACATTATTTGCGTCAGCGCAATCATTAACTATCACACAATCTTTTGAGGCTATACCAAATAGTTCGGTATTAGCTTCTTACAAAAATCAATTTGGTTCGTGGGAACAAGCGGGTGGTTTCCCTTATGCATTGATTCGCGTTGGATTAGAAGGAAATGCGAATGATGTGATTGCTGCGAAACAATTATTACACTTAGACTTAGGAGAATTGGGAACGGAAGTATCCGTGTATAAATCCATACCTAATGAATTGTTACTCCTGGTACCAGTTGCTGCGCTACATGTGGATTTGACCTGTGGTACAGACTGTGCACAGCAAACTATTTTTGATGGCTCAGTGCCATTGCAACGCAATACAATATATCTGGGTAGAGTACATTACCAACCCAAGCAAATAGCTGTCGCTTCTGCTGTAACCAAGAAAACAGTGCTGCGTCAGTTTTTCAAATTCCGTCTTACTCCTGCCAATGCTATTGTGAGCGTGGAGGTGAACGGAGTTTGGGAGACATGGAATACGCAAAATAGTATGGCTTATAAGATGCTGGAACATGGTTCATACGCATACAGAATTACGGCTGAAGGCTATGAATCTCGACAAGGAATAATCACAGTATCTGATGAGTCTCGAGAAATAAATATAGAACTGCTTCCCACTCAATCCGTAGCAGAGTCTGCACCTATGTAATATATATAGTTATCTCCGTACATTATGATAAAAGAACGCTTACTGTTACTTGTTTTATTTGTTTGTGTATCAACAACCTTTTTTGCCCAATCGCTTGTTGTGACGCAATCCTTTCAGGAGTTACCAAATACTACTGTATTGGATGCATATGGAGAGAAGTTTTCCAAGTGGAGAAAACTTGCAATGGATGATACTTTTCCCTATGTGTTGATTCGTGTGGGATTGGAGGGTACGCCTCAAGAGATAGTCCAAGCCAAACAGATGTTGGGCTTGTATTTGGGCACGCAGACTGCTGTGGAGGCCATAGATCGAAGTGCAAACGAGGAATTGCTGTTTTTGGTACCCAAGCGAGCAAGATTGATCGAGCTGACCTGTGGTGACGGTTGTGCTTCTCAAATCATTATAAACAATATTGCTTTGACCTCCAACAAGGTTTATTATGGTCGTGTTCATTATGTGCCTTATGCGAATATGTTTGGCGACATGATGGGGGGAAGCAGACAGAAATTTCAGTTTTCGGTAAAACCCAATAAAGCTGTTGTGGAGGTCTTTGTGGATGGAAACCGAGAATTGTGGCCTGTAGTCAATGGCGTAGCAAGCAAGATGCTCAATTATGGTACATATCGCTATCGAGTGTCTGCCGATCAATACTATTCGGAGGATAATAGTTTTATGGTATCGCCACTTTCTACAGAAATGCAGGTGTCGCTTCGCCCTAAGTTTGGTTGGTTGACCGTAGATGGTGATACCCAAGCATATGGAGCGCATGTATTTGCAATGAATACCGAAACAGAGGAAATAACGCCATTAGGTACTGTGCCTCTACAACGAGCGGAACTGGCTACTGGTAGATATTCGTTGATCGTTATCCAAGAGAAATATAAGGATTATGTGGCTACCTTCACCGTTCGTGAGGCAGAAAATACTACAATTCGTCCTAATTTAGTTCCTAACTATTCCACAGTGACGCTTTCGGCTTCTCCTATGGCGGACATCTATATTGATGGACGCAAATTAGGAAAAGGCGAGTGGAATGGAACTCTGGAGTACGGAACCTATGTGGTAGAGACTCGTCAGCAAAGTCATCATTCGGCTTATACAACGCTAACATTCTCTGCGGGAGATGCCAATGTGGCATATACGCTGAATAATCCCAAACCTATGTATGGCGCACTGATTGTGGATGGTAATCCTGTAGATGCCATGATTTGGATTGACAACGAACCCAAGGGTATCACACCTATGGTTTTCAACCAGATATTGGTGGGCGAACACAAAGTGCGTATTGCTAAGGAAGGATATGCATATCATGACCAATTAGTGACTATTGAAGAAGGCGATGACCAGATTGTAACATATACCTTGAATCAGATGGATAGTCTTTCGCACTCAAGTATGTCGTTGATGATGAATCCTTTGGCAGACACACATCTGTTTAAGGTGAAGGATGTTAATTTTGCGATGGTCAAAGTGCAGGCGGGTACATTCATCATGGGTGCCACTTCGGAGCAGTTGGACGATATGAACGATAATGAGATACCTATTCACCAAGTATCTATTTCGGATTTCTATATAGGACAAACAGAGGTGACACAGGCTTTATGGCAAGCAGTGATGGGCGAAAATCCAAGTTCATTCCCATCTAATCCCTCTAATCCGGTTGAAAATGTTAGTTGGGAGGATTGCCAAACATTCATTCGTAAACTCAATCAACTCACAGGACAGACATTTCGTTTGCCAACCGAGGCAGAGTGGGAATTTGCTGCGCGCGGTGGTGGTGATACGATCGATTATAAGTATGCGGGTGATAGCATCCCTAATAACGTGGCATGGTATGTGGACAATAGTGCTGAGACTACGCATATCGTAGCGATGAAGAATCCTAACCAATTAGGCTTGTATGATATGAGTGGAAATGTCTGCGAATGGTGTCAAGATTGGTATGGCATGTATGAGATGTCTCATCAAAAGAATCCACAAGGTCCTGCCAGTGGCTCGTATCGCGTATATCGTGGAGGCAGTTGGTATTTTGATTCGCGCTATGCTCGTGTTTCGCAACGCAATTACCATACATCTACTTTCAGCAACTATAATATTGGTTTGCGCTTGGCACTCACCACTATTGCGGATGAGCAAGTGATACAGGCTGAGCATCAAGCGAAAGAGCCCGTGGCACCTGCCATAACGGATAGTACCAATCTTGTGGAGGTGGCAGGCATATCGTTTGCAATGATAGATGTGAAAGGTGGTTCATTTGTTATGGGCGGTACCGAGGAACAAGGTGCTGATGCCATGGGTGGTGAAAGACCTACACGACAAATTACAATCTCTGACTTCGCTATGAGCCAAACAGAGGTAACGCAAGCCTTGTGGCAAGCGGTGATGGGAACCAATCCAAGCGTTGATACTACATATAGTTTGAATCCGGTGACCAATGTGACTTGGGAAGACTGTCAATTATTCATCGCCAAACTCAACGAATTGACCCAACAGAAATTCCGTCTTCCAACAGAGGCTGAATGGGAGTATGCCGCTCGTGGAGGTCATAAGATGACTAAAACGAAATATGCGGGTAGTGATCATGTGAATGATGTGGCATGGCATATGGAGAATAGCGAAAGAACGGTGCAACCTATCGGTCAAAAGCGCCCAAATGAGTTGGGTTTGTATGATATGAGCGGTAATGCACGCGAGTGGTGCCAAGATTGGTTCGCTACATACGAGGGCAATAATTTGACCGATCCACAGGGTCCTAAGAGTGGTGTATATCGCGTAGTGCGTGGCGGTGGTGCAATGCAGCCAAGTCGTACAACGCGTGTATCATTCCGTAATGGCTATGCTGTGAACGAGGCATTCGCGGATTTGGGTCTACGTTTGGTGAGAGTAACCAATTCGTTGGATAATATGCCTGTTAAGAAACGCGAGATTTCGATGAAGGAACCAACGCTTCGCTTTGAGGTAGGCGATGTGTCCTTTACGATGGTGAAAGTTCCAAGTGGTACATTCGTGATGGGTGCTACAGCGGAACAAGGCGAAGAAATATATGATTGGGAGAAACCTAAGCATTATGTAACCGTATCTGATTTCTATATTGGTCAGACTGAGGTTACTCAAGCACTATGGGCGGCTGTCATGGATACTGTACCAAGTATCTTCCAAAATCAACCATCTAATCCTGTAGAGAATGTGACTTGGGACGAATGTCAGGTGTTTATCCAACGCCTGAATCGCCTTACGGGAGTTACATTCCGTTTGCCAACCGAGGCAGAGTGGGAGTTTGCCGCGCGCGGTGGTACCAACTCTAAGAATACCAAATGTGCAGGTGCAGCCAAACCCGATGATGTGGCATGGTTCCGTGATAATAGTTTAAGCACAACGCATCCAGTAGGACTGAAGCTACCTAACGAATTGGGCTTGTACGATATGAATGGTAATGTGTGGGAATGGTGCAATGATTGGTACGGACCTTATAGTGCAGAATCTCTAATCAACCCAACTGGTCCTGAAACATCCGATGCCAACTTGCGTATTATTCGTGGTGGTAGTTGGGCATATAATGCGCTGAACTGTCGTAACTCGGTACGTCACGGACAAGTAAGTACAGAACGAAAAGTAGATATAGGCTTACGCTTGGCGTTGTAATCTCAACCCAACCAATCGCTTCTATCTAAATTGCGGTAGGAGATGGCTTCCATCAGATGGTTGGCTGCTATATTCTCAGCTCCTGCTAAATCGGCTATCGTGCGTGCGACCTTTAGAATACGGTCGTACGCACGTGCTGATAAGCCCAATTTCTCCATGGAATATGCCAGTAGTTTATCACCTTGAGCATCTAACTGGCAAAAGGTACGCACCAACTTGGGTGTCATTTGTGCATTGCAATGGATAGGTGACTTGGCCGTTTGGTTGTATTGGGCAAAGCGTTGTTGTTGCATGGTTCGTGCGTTTATCACGCGTTCGCGAATGGTAGCGCTGCTCTCGCTGGGTTGTTGCTCTTTCAGCAGGCTATATGGTACAGGTTGTATGTCGCATTGTATGTCTATGCGGTCGAGTAGTGGTCCAGATATACGGCTCATATAGCGATGTATCTGTGCAGGGGTGCAAGTGCAAGGGTGTGCAGGGTTATTCTCTCCGTAGTGTCCGCAGGGGCAGGGGTTCATGGCTGCCACCAACATAAATCCTGCAGGGTACTCCACGCTCTGTTTTGCACGTGTTATGCAGATATGTCTATCCTCCAATGGTTGGCGCATTACCTCCAATGCACTGCGTTTGTATTCGGGTAGTTCATCCAGGAAGAGTACACCATTGTGCGCCAAACTAATCTCACCTGGTTGGGGATTGGTTCCGCCACCCACTAATGCTACATCGGTTACCGTGTGGTGCGGACTGCGGAAGGGGCGTTGTACAATGAGTGCGCTACTCATGCCGTTTTGCTCTTTGCGGCGCGCCATCATACCTGCTACAGAGTATATCTTGGTAGTTTCTAAGGCTTCTTCTAATGTGAGCGGGGGAAGAATAGATGGTAGACGTTTGGCCATCATACTCTTACCAGCACCAGGGGGACCTATCATGAGCATGTTGTGTCCACCTGCGGCAGCCACCTCCATGGCGCGACGTACATTCTCTTGACCACGAACATCGGAGAAATCCAAATCGGCACTGAAGGCGTGTTGGCGAAACTCTGCCTCGGTATCTACGCGAATGGGTTCAAAGGTTTGAGTACCATTCAAGAAACGTATTACCTCCATTAAATTGCTCAGTCCATATACCTCTAACTGATTAACTACTGCGGCTTCACGTGCGTTTTGTGCGGGTAGGATGATACCCTTAAATCCCGCTTTGCGTGCAGCTAAGGCTATGGGTAGCACACCTTGAATGGGTTGCAATGAACCGTCTAACGACAACTCGCCCATAATCAAATAATGTTCCAGTAGTTCAGTTTTGACTTCCTCTTCAGCTGCTAACATGCCTACGGCAAGGGAGAGGTCATAGGCAGCACCTTCTTTCTTGATGTCGGCTGGAGCCATGTTGATAGTCAGAGTATGGCGTGGTTTACCGAACCCATTCACAGTCAGTGCAGCTACGATGCGTTCGTGGCTTTCTTTCACCGCATTGTCGGGTAGTCCTACGAGTGTGAACTCAAAACCAGATATGGCGTGTACCTCTATGGTAACTATTACAGCATCAATGCCTTGTGGGGCTGCTCCATAGCATTTGATTAACATGGGAAGTCGGATTTATTATTTGTTTTTCTTCTGTTTTTCTTTTTTGGCTTTTTTGACTTTGTTGGCCTTGTTAGCGGCTTTTTCTTTGATATTCCAATTGAAGTCATGTTTGAATACCAGACCCAATCCTTGTACGGTATTAGCTTGGCGGAGCGAATATTTGTCCACAGTGTGCGTATATGCCTTCGCACGAAGTTTGCCGTTTTGGGTGAGCAGATATTCTATATCCAAATCGCCAAAGAATGGTCGGTTACTCAAGTCGTTATAGCGATAACCAAAATTGCCATTGATTACCAACTGTCTGATAGGTTGTATTTGGAAGTTGGCTTCGTATTCTTGGCTGGCAGTCTCGCCTTCGCCGTCGGTACGGAAGTTGAAGCCCATGGTGAAGACATCGGTCAATTTGCTCAACCATGAATTGACTTGATTAGTGATCGTAGAAGAGAGTAGGGAGTAGGTCTCATTGAGTCCGACCGTTTGTTGGGTATTTTGCAGATAATCTGCTGTGTAGAATCGGTTGAAGACCAATAGATAAAGCACCTGTCGCATCACCATTTCTTCCGTATTGATGATGGCATTTACCTGACTTTGTACCGATTCGTCTGACTGTGGCAATTCGATGGAAAATTTCAGGATAGGGTTAAATAGCTGGTCGCTCATGTGTAGCACACAGTTCACAGGCACGGAGGTGCGGTTGGTGGCTACTTGTGAGAACTCGCTACCGAATAGGTCGCGCAGCGAAGCTGTGGTATGATAGCGACCTGTAATATCTACAGTTGGAGAAAGTGGGTCTCCACTCCATGTCACATTGCTACCTTCGGCTATATCAAATGAGCGACGTACAATATTACCCAGTGAATAGGAGAAAACACCCGATTGAAGGGTATATGTACCCAACATCTGTACATCTTCGGTGGAGTCATCGTAGGTGATTTTGAGATTGCCTTCTCCTCGACCTCGAATGCCGTCATCTCTACCCAGTAGGATGTTGATATCGGCTGTTGGAGTTGCCTCCAGTTGTAGCGATAGTAGCAGTTTGGCTTGTTTAGGTATGGCGGTAGTTGTGGTGCTATTATTGGGTTGATTTAGCAGATGTAATAGCGTATGGGTTGTGGTATCGGGTTGGGCAAAGTGGACAAATGATGCGTTAGATGCAACGGAGGCTGTGTTGGCACTGAGATAGAATTTGGAGTTAGCATCTGTGCGTGCATTCACGCTGATTCGACATTCGTAGTCATCGCCTTTGATGTTCACATTGCCAGTTCCATAGACTTTGCCGTAGAACATGGATTGTGAATCGTGTGGAAGATTCAGGGCTAACATATTATTAACCTGTGCATTGAGGTCGTAGCGGAAGTTCATAAAATTGGTGTGTGTGATATTACCGCTAAAGGTGCCAGTGTGTCCTTCGGCATCGCGCAGGCGTATGTTTGGGATTCGGATAGCAGTGGAATCCATATAGATAGAATCGCTGAAATAGAAGGTTGCACCAATTTGTGGTACTGTCAGTTGTGCATCTTTGCCGAGTATAGCGGCCGTGACCCAAACTTGGCGTTCTTGTCCAAACACTTGCAGGTCTCCGAATGCACGTCCGCGGGGATTGCTAAAGAAGGTATGTGTCCAGAAGTCTATGAGGCCTATATCCACGCTGTCGCAATGTATATCCAGCCCCCACCATTTGTTGGCGGGAACTACTTTGCCATTCACTTCCACTACCTGATGATTGGTAGAGTCAATGGCTTGTCCTTCGATGATGATGGTTTTCTCTTCGTGGTCTAAGTAGGCATTGGCGGTCAGGTCGCCCAGGTAAGTACCGTTGAGTCCTGCATTGGGTATGGCCACTTGCGCTTCTACCATGGGCTGTGTGAATAATCCGTATAGGGTTGCCCAACCAGTCAGTGGACCTTGTACGGAGATGGCACTACCTGCTTCGGTGTAACTTAATAGGTACTGTACATCCATGTTGCGCAAGTCAATGGTGATAGAATCTTCGAGATTAGGCGAGGCCGTTCCATGTGCTTCAATCGATTGATAGTCAGTGCTTAGCCCGAATTGTTGTATGCTGACTTGTTTATCAGCAGCAGTGTAAGTGATGTCTGCTTCGTTGATAGTCCATACCGAATCGTTGAGAACGAATTGACTGGGGTGGATATGTGCGGTTAAAAGGGGTTGTTTGGCATATTGCATCAGGTGTGATGAAATTCGAATGGTGCCCTCATTGCGGATACTATCGGTGTTTTCTAACTGAATCTTCATATCCACTACATCGTTGAGAGCATTGAGGTTGATGCGTGCTTTCACATCACCAATCTTGGCTGCTGTAGGGTTGTCCTTGGGCAAGCGGTTGTACATATACACGGCTATATCCAAACTATCGTAGTCGTTTTCTACGGATATGGTCAAGTTGTCTATTTGTGCGCCTGATGTTTGTATGCGTGGAATATGTGCTTGTAAACCTATTTGTTGGTTGCGTTCGTTGATGAAGCCTTTCAGCGTGGGGTATGAAGGCAGCGAAACGGATAAATCCAGTACATGGCTGATGGTCTCCAATTCGCGGAAATAGGCGTAGAAATTCAAGTGATTAGGTCTTTTGTTGGTTGTTTTGGGTGCATCTATCAGACTTGGGAAATAGGTGTGCAGTATTTGCTGACAGGTTTTGGGCAGGGTGTTGTATTGGAAGTTACCTGAGATGTCGGCTGTCAGGTAATCGGATTGTAGGTGTAGTTTGTGGTATGGGGATCTATTTTGCCATTCGCTTTCGATGTCCAATTTCAGTTGTTCCATCATGGCATATTTGTCGCCGTTATGGATGGCTAATGTGTCGATAATCATGTATCCGAACAGATTATCCAACATCTGCTGCTGTGTACCTGAAGTGTATAGACTAATATAGGTCATAGCGCTGAGACTTAGGTTAGGATATTGGTCAGTCAGATGCAGCGCATGGGGGTTGAGATGGTTGATGCGTGCGTTGATATCCAATACTTTTTCTTGCAATGACCAAACAGCTAATCCATTGAGCGTTAAACTGATATTTTCATCGCTGATGAGCAGTGTACCTCTGCCTTCTTCTATGCCTATGGTGCCATCGAATTGTACATTGTGATAGGTATAGCCTTTGTATTCAAATTGTTGTATATCGGCTTGAGCGATGCATTGTGTCAAGCGTGTAGAGTCGAGTTGTCCATTCACATGTGCTTGGAATGCTATATTTCCTAAGTCATTGTTGCTAAGCATTTTGCCTAATTGAAAACTCTGGGTGGATAGGTGTCCGCTGAAGTCAATATCTTGCAGTGTAGTGTCTGCTTCCACATATCCATTCACTTGCATATTACCCAATGCGGTATTGAGTACACCGTGCAAGTTAGTGTGTTCCAATCGTCCACCGATAGCTCCTTGATAATGGATATTACCCAATCGTGCAATCTCCTTTGGTATAGCAGTATGCGGTATTTGCAGTTGTGTCAGTACTGCTTGCAGCAGAGTATGGTTAGCAAATAACTCGTTGCAATGAGCATGTATTTGGAGCGAATCCAATAGAGTGGGATGGTAGACGGCTATATCTCCATCAAAGATACGCCTGTTTTGATAGTCCAATAGTATTTCGTCTGCATAGATTGAGTCGAGATTGCCGTGTAGTCGAGTGTGTAGATTGACATCCATATTATCCATGGTAGCATCCAATGTGAGATCTTTCAACTGTATATCCAAGGAGTCGCTTGTTAAAACGGGCATATTGAGTGATAGGTCCAAGTCACTGACGATATATTGGTTGTATCGGAAACGTAAATCGGTGAGTGTCAGTTGATCGATGTTTACTCTTGGCAGGGCGATGGCATTAGGTTGTTGCTTTTTGGTAAAG
>JAEIGA010008083.1_pt1 | contig 15947 bp, 15 predicted proteins | sample 9270691 | NCBI WGS metagenome assembly JAEIGA01 (sample SAMN17057246, study PRJNA624740) | gut metagenome | biome: biome; isolation source: fecal sample | host: Bos grunniens | place: China: Xizang | collected 2019
GTCAACCCTCCGACCTCAACCTCTCTGACACGGACATTCTTCAGGGCCCGGAAATTATCACACGCAAGAGGCCAGCGTGACAGCTGGTCTCCTACGAATTTATGTATTCTGTTTTCTTTCATGACATGCGGGCTTCGAGTTCCCATGTGCGGATGCGATCCTTATAGAGGTTGTTCGCATTGACTTTCTCTATATCAAGAGCTGCGTCCGAATTTCCCTCCCATCGGCGGCAGCAGTAAAGGACATCATAGATACGTCCTATACGATATTCGCGACTGATCCTCAGACCGAGAGCATAGTCTTCACCATAGCTTGTATTCGGCAGATTTATAGTGCGCAGAAGTGGAGTCCAGAATGCCCTTGGAGCACCGAGTCCGTTAATTCTCAATGCGTTGTTTCGACCATTCTCTTCTGTCCATTCCCTATGGTCGATGATTCCCGGAGGGATAGGGTTCATGTCAAAATCAGTCATCTGGTATGTTCCTACGACCATAGCGCACTTCTGCTCGCGGAATGCGTTGACGATCTTCTGAAGGGTCTCCGGGCCGCTATATACGTCATCGCTGTCAAGCTGGACGGCGTATTCGCCGCATTTCTCGTGGTGCACAGCCAGATTCCAGCAACCTCCTATGCCAAGATCGTGTCTTGCAGGAACCACATGGACCAATCTTTCATCCTGCGAGGCAAGTTCCTCCAGAAGCTCGAAGGTGCCGTCGGTAGAGTGGTTGTCGACCACTATGACATTATATGGGAAGTCCGTCTCCTGACTGAGAGCACTCAACACAGCGTCCTTTACAGTCCTGACTCTGTTGAATACCGGTATAACTACAGTCGCTGTCACAGGGAATTCATGCTGTCCGAAATCCTTCGGATCCGGGTCCTTGAACTTTGGTTCCAGATATCCTCCGATCCTCTTGAGATGCTCGGTACATATCTTCTCCATCTCGATCTGCACGGCCCTGTTCTTCGGGTCCACATAATCAAACTGTTTCTCGCCAGACTTTCTTGAGTCTGTCTCTATCTCAGTATATAGATATTCGTTGATATGGACAATGCGTTTCATGCGGAGCCTGAGGTCATACAACGCACCCCACTGATAATCCTCCGTCATGGAACGGACTGCCCTTCTGAATGAAGATGTCCTGAACACGAGAACACTTCCGAAGTCAAAGTCATCCCTCAAAGCGCCTTTCTGGCAGTCTATCAGCGGATGTCTGAATCTGCGAGCCATGCCGTCTTCTCCTTCACTGGAAGTATAATGGTCAGCATACAGCATATCTGCCTTTGTATCCTCTGCGATGTTCAGGATACGATCCAAGGCGAACATGCCCATCTCAAGCGGCTTGTCCTTTGTATAGATAAGGATGAACTTCTGAGAAACAGCCTCTGCAATGCTTCTCAATGTTTCAGTAGCCCTCAGCGAAACTCCGGACAGGATTGTTACCCCGGTGAAGGAATCACTTCGGCTGAAGGATTCCACTGTAGTGGAGATATCATCACCACACATTAAAGGAATGAAGCATTCTATTGTAGACATTACTGTATTGATGTTTGTATAATCATACAAATATAATCATTTCCATGGGCATTCCTTGCTGGGCTGAAGTTTTTTTGATACCTTGCAAGAGGTTTCATTTAATAGATCACAGCATGAAAAGATTGATTCTCACCGCACTGCTCCTTATTGGATTCACAGTGGCCGCAAATGCACAAAGCAGCGAACTGACAGAAAAGGCAGACCAGCTCGCCTTGGAAATGACCCAAGCAGTCAAGGACCTGATGAACATGGACATAAAAGTTGACGAATATGAGAAGAAATGCTATGCTATTGGCATAAAGATGGGCACTCATATGACAGATATGTCTGCAGACCAGATCAAGGATTATCTGATGCACTTCAGCAATTCCATCTATTACTATTTCGGGAAACACGACATTGACAAAAATACTGCCGACCAGCTCGTCAATGCATTCATGAACAGTCTGACCGGAAAAGAAGACAGCGAGCAACAGGAGGACACCCCCGTAGCCAGCAAGGCAGATGGATATGCCAGAAAAATTGCAGCCTATGTGGAAGATTCCATGAACGGAACCCAAGACGACAAGGCCATGGAACAGACAGGCGTTGAAATGGGTTCATATCTGACCGGCCTGTCCCAAAGCGAGGTGACGACATTCAAGGATGAATTCTATCTAGGACTGGAATTCTACCTCATGAGAATAGAACATATGGACTCAGAAACCTGCAGCGTCCTGATGGACATGTTCAAACAACAGTTTGATACAGTCTTTGATATGTTTCTCTGATTTATCTAAAGCAGTGCCAGCAGGGATTTCCTTATCATTTTGAACTCTGATTCAAAATTTGGTGTAAAGACACCTTTTCCGATGTTGGCATCAATATCCTCGACAGGCCACCAACGGCCTTCTGCGACCTCCTCCGGATCCGGACGGAGGTCGTATGTTCCTACTGCCGCAAAGACACTGACCATCTCTCTTTCAACCGGAGACTCAAATTCATATGTCTCAAGGTGTATAGGATTGAACTCATGGAAGCGAAGTTCCTCATATGCCTCCCTGTATACGGCTTCAACGATGCTTTCGCCGTACGACACATGTCCACCCACGGCTGTATCCCATTTACCGGGCTGTATGTCCTTGTTCATAGCCCTCTTCTGTAGATATATTCTGCAGAAACGGTCTATTATATGGATATGTATGACAGGATGCAGTGGTTTTGATCCGCCGTGACAATACTCTCTGGTCGAGCGACCTATTACCAGACCATTGGACTCGACAATCGGAAAATACTCAACGACCTGCGATACCTGCGGAAGCGAATCAACCGTAGGGGCTGGAAGCACAGGGGCAAGATCATATGGATATACAAGGTCAATCATCAGAAAACAATCTCCACTGTGAATGATGAGGTGCCATCCACCTTACCTTCCACATATACATGAATTCCATCTTCCTTCCGGACAGATGCACGATAAATGCTGACGCAGTCACCAGCCTTGGTCTCATGGTTGAAATTGATGGTCACCTGTCTTACCGGCATTGAAGATGCTGTCACATAATCCACGGCATCCATAGCCCACTGCATATACATTGCGTTATTGGTGTGACCCAACATATCCACATCCGAATACGCCACCATATGGTCCATGACATGTTCCGCTTCAACATCCTTAGGCATCACCACCTTGTCTGCCGGAGTCTCTATGACATTCTCCGTGCATACCGTCCCCTCTTCCATCAGGTCTGGATCGCGCACAAGCCTTCTGGTCTCAAGGTTCAGGACAAGCCAGGAAGTAGTTGCCTTAACCCTTGCATTGCCTTCCTTGTCTGTCATGACAAAGTCCCTGATATAGAAAAGACGGTCAAGTCCCTTATGCCAGGTTGTAAGGGTAACGTCATCTCTCCATTTCGGAGTATCGACGAATTCAATATGGACTCTTGAAAGAATCCAGGCCGTGTTTGTAACGATAAGATCATCATAGCCGAAGCCCAGATGAACAGCATGCTGACCGGCAGCCTCCTGGGCAAGATTCATGAAAGATGCCGGCTTCAGACGCCATGAAGCATCTGTGTCGTAACATGGAATCGTATGGTGTTGTATTAACTTCTTCATATTATGGTTTATAATTGAGGATTTCCAACTGTACCTTAGTGTAAAGCAGTCGGTCCAGCCACTCCGGAGCCAGTTTCGCTACAGCGATATATAACCCAAGCAATATAGCAAGGACAGCACATATGATCAGAATAACTTTCAGAGCCTTCAGAAGAGGGCTTCCATGATCAGGCCCGTCCTGAACGTCTTCTTCTGGTACCGGATGTGAATGATCTTCCAGTTCTATGACCGGCTCCGGTTCGAAGACGGCCTCCGGTTCTGGCTCCACCACCGGTTCCGGTTCTAGCATCGGTTCCGGTTCAACTTTCGGTTCCGGTTCAACTGAAGGCTGCAGTTCCACTACAGGCTCTTCCAGAAGCTGTTTCAAACCTTCGACGGCTGCAGTCACTTCTGCCGCAGACTCCTGGTGTGTCTTGAGAGAAAGCGGTTCCAGACCAAAACCGGCAGGATAGATATCAAGATCCTCATCAGCAACAAAGAACACAGCATTCTCTTTTGTAGCCCTCAACCTGCCAAGACCCGGGAACACAATGGTCTTCTTTGTAAAAAGGACTTCCTTGAGTTCTGATACGAAATCCGTGATTATCTTGTCGGCAATTTCCATCTCAATGGCGTTACCCTCAGCATAAAGCCGCGTCAGCGCATCACCATAATCCGGACGCGAACGGAAATAAAGCCTCCTATAAGGTGGGTTGATGGTATAACCTTTATCGGAAAACGTGGAAGGGACCATTTCAGCCACGAAGCAACCAAGACCCGGAAGCACCACCCGGTCATTGTCAAGAATCAGTTCCTTGACCATCTTAGACAGAAGATCGATATCCATAAATAGCAGTTTTAGGGCTCAAAAACCTTGTTTTTGACTGAAATCATTACAAAGATACAAAAATAACAATTTTTTGTAGAAAAAGTTTGGAAGTTTGAAAATTGTTCCTACCTTTGCAATCCCAAACGACAAAAAAGCCGTTTGAGACACCTAAATTCCCGAATAGCTCAGTTGGTTAGAGCATCTGACTGTTAATCAGAGGGTCCTTGGTTCAAGTCCAAGTTCGGGAGCAAAGAGGATGGCTAGGAAGTCATCCTTTTTTCAAAGGAATAAAATTCCCGAATAGCTCAGTTGGTTAGAGCATCTGACTGTTAATCAGAGGGTCCTTGGTTCAAGTCCAAGTTCGGGAGCAGAAAAAGAGGTTACGGATTTCCGTAACCTCTTTTTTCATTATACCCCGGTATCGCTTACCAGCCTTTGGCTATATTATCTGCCATGATGCCTACCAATCTCTGGCGCGCCTCCATGCTGGCCCATGCTACGTGAGGAGCGAGGCGCATACGTTCCGGATGCTGCATATTCAAGTATGGATGATCTTCAGGAATCGGTTCTGTAACGAACACATCAATTCCAGCACCGGCAATCACGCCATTATCAACAGCTGCCGCCAGATCCTCCTCAACCACTATAGCGCCACGTCCCATATTCACGAGAAATGCAGATGGCTTCATCATAGCAAGTTCCTTTGCACCTATGAGTCTGTTTGTACGTTCGTTAAGAGGCGCATGTATTGAAACGATATCCGACCCAGCCAGAAGTTGCTCAAGAGGAAGGCACGGATAATCATGGCAATGACCAGTACCTGAGGTAGAGAAATAACATACCTTCATGCCGAATGCTTCAGCTATCTGTGCAACTTTCTTTCCTATGTTTCCGAGGCCGATGATACCGATGGTCTTTCCTGCAAGCTCCCACCAGTTCCAGTTCGGATCGGTAAACATGCCGCTGCGTGAATATGAGCCGGATTTTACGCTTTCGTCGAAATACTGTCCGCCTCCGACAAGTGACAGGATATGCATGTAAGTAGACTGCACTACCGAGTCAGTGGAATATCCGACTGCGTTACGCACCGGAATACCTTTCGACGCAGCATATTCTACATCTATATTATTTACTCCTGTCGCGGCTATGCAGATAAGCTTGAGGTTCGGAGCCGCATCGATCAGTTCCTTATTGACAAGAACCTTATTGATCAGAAGCACATCGATGTCCTTTACCCTCTCACGGGCCTCTTCCGGAGTAGAACTTTCATATCTGACGAAATCTCCAAGACGTTCGAACGGCTCGAAAGACACATTGCCCATCGTTGCCGCATCAAGAAACACTATCTTCATATTGCCTGTATTTACTTTAACATTTCCGCAAATATAATGAAATAAAAAAAGAGTCCAGCTTAAAAAACTGAACTCTTGGTGCCCGAGATAGGAGTCGAACCTACACGCCGTGAAGCACTCGCACCTGAAACGAGCGTGTCTACCATTTCACCACTCGGGCTTGGAAAAGCGGGACAAAGATATAAAATGTTTTTGAATTACGAACTATATATTTTTAAATTTCATCAGATAGATATGTCAAAGTGATGCTCCTTGTCCCATTCTCCAATCGATATTCCAATTACGTTATGGGTATAGTCCAGGCTAAGCGTAAGGTCCTCAAGATGCTCGGCGGTCCAGTCATATCCGGTTGCTGAAATGTAACGCCCCAAGGTAAAGACTTTCAGTACAGACTCTCCATCACATACCTCCAGACACAATGAGTCGTCACGTTGGCGCGGAAGGACCACCAGACCGGTCATGCCATCAGACAGTTCCAGCTCATACATGAAATGGCCATAGGATGGGGATCCGTCATGATCATAACCATCGACTTCACCTTTTACCAGAAGACGATAAGGAAATATCTCCTCCGTCTTGACATAAATGGTCGTTCTGCAATGGTTCTTCGTCATTGCTACCGTCTTCCTCACACTCTCACCTTCCGCCATGATACTGAAGAAATCCATATAGACCTCAGGGCAATCCTGACCATAGGGTATCTTAAGTCCCTCATTCGTTCCGACACAGCCATCCCCACCATACCATGCAAACACATTCACTTCGCCCCGAGGGACAGATACCACATATTCATCTCCGAAGTCACTGCCGATCAGCGTATCCTGCAGATGAAAACCTTCAGAAGCAGTCACCAGCAGTTCAGCAGACCTTACCGAAACGGTATCATTACCACCGAAATCCAGCACGAGCCTGCATGGGCAAGCCATCCTGTCCTCCTTTACAGAGCAGGCCACACATGAAAACAGACAACATATCGCCGAAATAACTTCCAAAGGTCTCATCATAGCACCCTCCCTTAAATCGTCACATCAGAAGAGTTCTGAACCCAGTCCTTGATTGAAACGGTCACACTGCATGTGCCCTCCTCCAGACTTCCATCTGGGGTATCCGTTCCAAGACGTGTAAGCTTCACTCTATATGAATACTCATTGTTCGGAAGCAGTGTATTCACATCAATCGGATAATAGTAAAGCTCATTATCGATCTTCGCCTCAATGACCAGTCGTGTCTTGGCAGATGTAGGGTTCTGGTAGCAATAGAAATAGTGTTCGGTACTATAACCTGCTCCGCCAGACTGAAGAGTCACAGAGGCAACGTCATCATAAAGGAAACTCAAAAGGCCCGAACCGGAATCAAGCTTGCCGAGGTTATGCCAGACCTGTGGAGCAGACTCACCAACCAGTTTCCTGTCTCCAGCAACATTAAGCAGATACACCGACTCGATTGCGAAGTCAAGTTCCTTATGTTCCTTATTTTCAAACTCCAGCACAACAGACTCAAGCACAACCTTGGACGAAAGATAGCTCACTTCCACATTTACTGAAGTCTGAGCCGAGACCACAGCAGTAGTTTCGCCGAACATAACCAGTTTACCTACTCCCGAATCCTTAAGATAAATAGTACGACCAACCAGGTCCTGATAACTAGTCACATCATCAAACGCGGCAGCATTGACAAGAGCCACAATCTTCTTGTCACCTACTGTACATGTAACACTAGCCTCACCAGCAGCAGCCACGGCAGAGGTCTCATATACCCCATGCTTATTGAACACAAACACCTGAAGACTCTCAATAGTCTTCTCAACACTTGCAGAGCCACCGACACTCTTGGTCTCGACTCCCGGAACAGAAACAGAGAATGTCACGAGCTCATCTCCAACACCACCCTGCGGAATATCCGCTTCCTTCTCACTGCAGCTTACTGCTGCCAACGCAGCTAGAGCTGCCCAACAAAATTTTCTCATCATAACTATTTGGTTTTAAAATGGTTTCTTTAATTTCACAAGCTGATGCATCTCCGGATCCAGATTAGCCCTATGTTCCATATACGGATCATACGCAATGCACAGCTCAAAATATTTCATTGCCTCCTCCAACTGCCCGAGTCTGGCAAGAACCATAGCCATCAGATAGCATACTTTAGGATCACGGTCATCCAGACGCCCAAGCACATCCAATGCTGAGTGATTATAATCTGCTGACATGAACGCCAGAGCTGCATTATAATCATCGTACGGACGAAGTATTCCTACCGCACGCTTATAGTCCAAGTCTGTCAGAGCCTGCAATCCTGCCATATATACACTATCGATTTCTGTAGTATGTATTGTATCCTTCTGCATTCCCTTCCTATGAAGATAGAAGTCAAACCTGACACTCCTCAACTGGGGATAAAGCTTCTCCCTCATGTACCTGTATTCCGACAGCCGTGACAGTTCCCTTTCGGTCCTGTCAGGGCTCTTCATCGAAGCTATCATCGAGCTGATACTCTTTCGCATGTCTGGAGAAATCACAGTATCATTCTCCACCAGAAGCGCGAGCTGGCTCCAGTTCTCAGGTAATGAGGAAGCTATGAGACTGTCACGCCATTCTTCCGGCACATAACCCCCGATATGCTCAAGGACTGCTTTGGAACGTGCCTGGGACAAACGTCTGTTGGACTCGAACGAACCTTCAGGAGAGCATGACGCCACTATGACAAGGGAATCCAGTTCCAGGTCATCACGCGCCAATACATTCTCGATACACCTTCTCACCCGGCATATTTCGGAAGCATTATCTCCAAGAAGAGTATCTATCACCGCCTTGCCGACCTCAAAGTCAATCAAAGCCTTGGTATTATCATACACCATCCTCTCCATGATGGTCATCCTATACCGCGTGGTCATATCCGCCAGCGATGACAGCGAGCTGATATAGAAGGTAAGTTCATCCGGGAAAGGCAATGCAGTCAGATGTTCTCCCATCTCATACAGGTCTCCATCCAGCGCAACCATCACCTTGCGCAGATTAGGACGGCTTTTGAATGTATGTTCGTAGCAATAGGTGAAATCCCCGTCCGCACTGACCAGAACTGTATCCAACCGTATTCCTTCCGTGACAATAGGATCCTTCACATATCTGTCATATAACCTGGCCGCTCTAAGTTTCCTTCTCTCATTGATTGTACGTCGCAGATGGCTTGTGTAATGGTACAGAGCATCTCTTTGAGTAACTCCAAAAAGATTTTCAGCCATCGGCTCAGAAATCAAGGAACTGTCATTCTTCATCGCATATGTCTCCGGAAAATGTCTTTCCAGAAATACCTCAAGCTGTCTGAGATGTACAAAGTCCGCAGTATCAGTTATTATGGTAGCCAGGAAAGCCCTGTATCTCTCGTAACCCCTCAACTGTGCTGCCCTATAACCGGAGCCAGTAATATAGACAGGATCCAGTTCGAGCGTATCCGCCTGAATGCGCATCATAGGCCTTACCTTGAGCTGCCATCTCGAATCCGCCATAGCTGCAGGAACCGTAATATCAAATCCGATAGTCACATATCCCGCCCTCTCCGCCACATTCCTGAAGCGTGCAGTCACTTTTGAAGCTACAATAACATCTGAAGCTACCATTTCTCCCGTCTCGGAATCCCTGATGGCATTCATGATTATCGGGCCTTCAGACAACGATCCCCTTATGCTGTCAATCTTTATATCTGCCCCATCGTCTTCTTCAGCCGGAGGCTCTGCCGGCACACTCAGTCCGATCATGACCTCTCCTGAACGGATCTTCTGAATCCTCCTATAGGGACTGCAGGACAGGCACAAGGCCACGATGACTACAACAGCAAGCCACCCTCTAGAATACATAGGCCAACGATATCATGAGGTCGTCAGGAAGCAGGAAGTACTTTCTTCCGGACCCTATAGTCACACCGCACACCGGACAGGAATATCTCCTATACAATGCGATTCCACTCCAGAAGCCGACTCCGAATTCAAGGTTCAGATGTTTCGCAAGCATATATGTATACCCGGCATAAAGACCTGTACCGAACCTGTCGCCCTCCTCAGCCTCTTTGGAAAATATGCCTCCATAACAATACTCCTGATAACGCAGTTTTCCAGCGAACCACCAACCCGACATCGTATGCCATGGCCATAGCCTGACACCGGCTGCATAGGATTGCTGTCTATATTGAAACTGAGTCTCGGAATCTCCCGCCTTGAAGGTAAAGGGATTATATCTAGCTCCGGCAAGAATACTCCATCTCCTTGATACAGAATACGATACATCTACATTCATAGTACCAAGACAAGCATAATCAAGCAAATTGGTGGAAAGGCTGAACTTCTGCGCCAATGACGGAAAGGACGAAGCCATAAGGCATACCCCCAGAAGTATAAGATGCTTTCTCATGACATTATCTATATCTTCCGAACACCTGTTCGATGATTGTACGTTTATTCGGATATGCCGTCAGAAGAGCAGTCTTCAAGGCAGCCTTCGATGTAACATCCGGTCCGAGGACAGAGAACATCTCTGAGGTCGACACTCCCCTTTCATCCATATATCTGAATATCTGCGGATAGAACCAGAAAGATATTCCATATGAAGGGAAGCCCCCGCCATAGCGGTCCTTGTACATCTTGCTCTCCAGATAATAAGCCCACATCTCTCCGACTTCACAGACTCCTGCATCCTCTCCTGTACCATCTCCATACATTTTGCCAGAAGTTGCAACATATGAAGCCATGATATAGAATATATATCTGTTCCAGAAGTCACGTCCTGCCTTTGTGAAATGGCTGGCATGTGCCAGTTCATGACATGTAGTGTCATATAAGTCTCGGTACGAATCCTTTCCTTTGACCCCAAGAGTTATGTCTGGAAGAAATACTCTTATCAGGTCAGTATATATGCCGAGATACTTACCAATCAGGTCAGACTCAAGTATAGTCCCATGATGCAGCATTACCGCACTGCTGGCTTCAAGATTATAGAACAGCCATATGCGGAGATCTGATGGCGGTGCAGCAATACCCATATCTCCAGTCACACATCTGCTGTAATAATCATAAGCAGCATTGTTCACCACACAGCGTTTGAAAAGCTTTTCATCAGAATCTTCAGTTATTGTCATGGTAACTCCCTCTGGTCCAGCCTTACCCAATGTTGAAACTGACGCCGGAAGCAAAATGAGATTAAGACCTATGCCAAATCCCTTTTCGTTCTTGAAGACCAGACGATACCTGACATCTGTAGAAAATGCCTTTTCCATGGAATAATATCCGTCGCGGTCAGTATAGGCAGTCGAAAATTTAACAAACGAATTGCACACAACCATGACTCCGGACACACCAAAGGGTTTCGCTCCATTGGCATGACGGTCAACCACAGTTATACGTCCAGACGGAACGGGTCTGGATGATGCCTTTGTGAGCTGATCCGGAATCATCGAGGAATTGCCAGTCAGCACATACGATTCTCTCTCGACTGCGTCCCAGTCTATCCCATAGTCTGCAGACTTGGACACAGGGTCATTCTCGGATATATAGCATTCGTCTATGATTTCGTAATTTACATCCGGGAACTGAAAGTCTGCCGGTACGACAGCATATTGCCAGGTCACATCACCTTCCGGAACAGACGGATCGTGGTACCAGTCCCCTTCGACTACAATGTCATAATCAACCGGATGGTCGACAAGCTGCAAGCCCATACTCTCAAGAAGGTCACACTGTCCCTGATCTGCCGGGAGAAAACGTACATACAGATCAGTACTCTTCAGTTCCACCCTGTCCGCCTTGGTAGGATACAGGGACTTCAACGCTCTGGCCATGTTCTCGGTCTTATATGGGTTATCAAGACGGTTACCGAGAACAATCTTCTCATGCTTAAGGTCACGACCGTAATCGTAGTTTATGTCACGGACGTGATGCATGTCTTCCTTGCTGCACGACACCAGTGCCAATGCCAGCAAAATCAATGTCATTCTACCTCTCATAATCGTTGCGTTTAATTACGGAGGCAAAGTTCCATAGTATTATCCGTGTAACAAAAAAGTATGAGCTTATCTGCAAAAATCGCCCGCAGAGACATCTCTACGGGCGATTTCTATAATAGATTTTAACTTATTTTTCTAAAAAATGAGATAAATCATTGTATAGGACTAGAAGAAAGATATGGTCTTCTGCTCGACTGCAGCAAGAAGGCTGTTGGCTACACGGCTGACACCGAAGCGGAAAAGTTCCTTATTGAGCCAGTCCTTGCCCAGAAGGCTTGAGACAATAGAGTAATAGCAGAGAGCGTCTGCTGCTGACGAAATTCCGCCTGCCGGCTTGAAACCGATCTTCTTTCCTGTCATCTCATGATACTTTGCTATGCACTCGCACATTACATATGCTGCAGCAGGAGTTGCATTCACATCTACCTTTCCTGTAGACGTCTTGATGAAGTCAGCACCAGCTTCCATTGCCAGGAATGAAGCCTCAGCGATTGCCTCCGGAGTACGGAGAAGGCCTGTCTCAAGAATGACCTTGAGATGAACTGTCCTGCCCTGCTTTGCAGCAACCTTATCAATGCATGCACGTACCTGACGGATCTCCTCAGCCGCTGCCTCATAATCCCCCGCAAGGAATGCGCTGAGAGCGAGGACGATATCCACCTCATCCGCACCCTGCTCCACAGCAATCTCGCATTCTCTGAGCTTCACCTCAAGAAAACTCTGAGAAGACGGAAAACATGCAGATACAACTGTAATGTTGAAGTCACAAGTCCTTGCATCCTTCACTGTAGCAGCGAAGTTAGGATATACACATACGGAAGCCGGAAGTGGCCACTCAGGATATGCCTCACGGAACGCATTGACCTTATTCACAAGCTTTGCAACAGAAGCCGGAGTATCGTTGGTCTTAAGTGTTGTAAGGTCCATCATGGAGAAGCAGTCCTTATACACCTGCTCCGATGCCACATTCTCAAGATTTGACGCTATAAGCTCAAGTGCTCTACCCATTGCCTCCTGATCCGGGGCATAGCCATACTTTGTAAGATATTCTGCCATATAATTAATAATTTTAAAATTTCAACTTTGAATCCACGATGATGGTTACCGGACCATCGTTAAGCAGGCTGACCTTCATATCAGCACCAAATATGCCATGGGAAGGTTTCCTGCCTGTATATTCTTCTATCTTTCCAAGAAACTTTTCATAAAGAGGTATAGCCACATCAGGTTTCGCAGCCTTGATATACGACGGACGGTTACCCTTCACCGTCGAAGCATATAGAGTAAACTGGCTCACTGCCAATATTTCTCCATCCACATCCTTGACGGAGAGGTTCATGACGCCCTCTGAATCATCAAATATACGCATTGCAGCCAGCTTGCGCGCACACCATTCAAGGTCCTCGTCGGTATCCTCATCTATGAATGCGGCAAGGACGAGCAGCCCCTTTCCTATGCTGGCCTCATACCCTTCTGCAGGCACATTCACACTGGCGTTCGCCACCCTTTGAATCACAAGTCTCATTGTTTATCCTCTTATCTGCACATCGAATCCCTCGTCAATGAGAGGTTTCACGAAGTGTGTCATTTCCTCAACCGTGTATTTCGCCAGAGACTTATCAGGAGTCTCCCTGTCTATAGTATATACCATCACCTGCCTTGGACGGAGTTCACGTACAATGTCATGCCATGCAGCGAGAGCCTGCGGCTCTGCCGTGTCGAACTCCGGAGACTTCAGGAACATGGTCTGCAGGACAAAGTTTCCGTCGAATCTGCGCAGACTGTCTATCACCTTGGACAGATGGTACGGTCCGCACGGCTTATTTATCTTCATGACCAGTTCATCACTCGAAGCATCAATCTTCAAAATAGGATTATCCACCTTTTTCAGTGCTTCTGTTACCGCCTCGCGGCCGACCAGAAAGGCATTCGAGAGAACGGAAACCTTCGCCTCGGGATAATATTTGTCCCTGATACGGAGTGTTGCATCTATTATCTGCGGAAATTCCGGATTCATGGTAGGCTCCCCATTACCGGAAAATGTTATCGAGTCTATGCTGACTCCCTCCTCGACAGCCTTGGCCATCTTGATTTCCAGAGCCTCTTCAACCTCTGCAAGAGTCGGAAACTTGCGCTCAGCTATGCCGTCCTTATTCCATCCGCACTCGCAGTAGACACAGTCGAAATTGCACAACTTACCCTTCGAAGGAAGGATATTGACACCAAGAGAAGATCCTAACCTGCGGCTGAAAATAGGTCCGAAAACTATATCGTCAAAATGCAGCATCATCTTATTCTTTCTGACGAGCTTGCTGCTGTAACACAACCGTTCTCATCAATGTTGTTTATCCTCACGATACCTGGCTTCTTCCCCACCTCAAGACTTCCTATGACATCGTCTTTCTTAAGGAATCGTGCACCGTTAAGTGTTGCCCATTCCAGAATCTCGGACATTGGAACTTCCGGGAAGTTCTGGTGGATGCAGAACATCTCCTTGACCATGTCAAGATCATCATTACTTGAAAGGGAATCAGTTCCGAGCATGATGTCAAGACCATTTGACCTCATGAGAGGTATTGGCGGCAATGCATTATGAATAAATATGTTAGAAAGAGGACACACGGTCCAATAAACATTGTCCATCACCTTCTTGGCAGCATCAATATCATCCTGTGTAAGACACACATTATGTACGAGAAGAATATGCTGGCTGTATGGAGCAGGAACTGCAGACGCAAGACGCTGAATGAAATACTTCAAAGAGGACTCACCTGTCACAGGCGGAGTGCTCATGCCTGAGCGTCTGCGATTCTCATACATAGCTCCGGAACCGGTCCTTAGCAGGTCCTCCTCTTCCTGGCTCTCCTGGGAGTGGTATGAAAGGAATCCCTTTGCAAGTCCTGCTGCTGCAGATGCGCTTAGAAGTTCAGGACTCATGGTATAACATGAGTGAGGGGTCGGAGCAGCATCAATGCCTGCCTGATCAGCCGTAGCGTTCAATGCTGTAACCTCTTCCATTACACCCTCGCACATATGCGGTTCGCTGCCGAAGACCTCAAGGAATGTCCTTGTATACATATCGTGAGACTTCTTCACGTCAAACGAAGAGTCGTCATTGCTGATGTCAGCCATAGCCGAAACGCCGTCAGCCCACATCTTGTCCATCCAATATCTTGTCAGACGAACCTTCTCATCACGGCCAGCCCAATCCCTCAACTCGTTGATCTGATCGATGAAACCGGCCATACCTGTTCCCTTACGGAACTTTCCATGAAGATGTGAAAGTTCTATATGGCAATGTCCGTTGACAAATCCCGGGGTCAATGCGCCGGGCGTAATCTGCTCATCTGCAGAGCATTCGCCCACGCTGACAATTGTGCCATCAGCCTCATCAAACTCTACATATCCGTTCTTGATTACACCTGAAGCGCCGGAGGTATATACATATTCTGCTGTCAGTCTCATAGTTGCCTGTTACTTTTCTTGTCTTTTCCTGATCGAAGGCGATGGTCGGCCAGTGACTGCCTTTTTGAAAAGCGTCTTCTTCGTCGTATCAGGTTTCATTAAAGTGAATTCATTTTTTACATTCTCCACAACCTTCGGCAACAGCACTCCTGATGACTTCTTCGGCACCACATTGTTGCTGTCAATCTTCTGAAGAGAATCAGCCACTGCCAAAGAATCAACTGCAAGAGAATCAACTGCAAGAGAATCCGTAAGCGCTATCGTATCTTCAACAATCATCCAAGGACCTTCATAGATGGTATCTGTCCTAGGCAATCTTCTGAACCTATAGGCATTAAAGACAGTATCCCATACCACATCCAGACTGTCTGACCACCCCCTGAGGCCATCTTCAGATATAAGATCGTCATAGAACTGGAACCTATCGATCTCAAACCTTGCGATCTCCTTCTTTATTTCCTCATTAAGTTTGATTTCCGTCTGCTTTTTCTTCAAAGCCTTGATCTCCTTGTCAAGGATTGATGCCGTAGACCTGAGAATTCGTGAAAATCTCTCGGGATCATCCATATAGTGATCGATACTATGCTGGTAATCTTCCGAATCAAAACCGTACTTCTCCAGTATCGGTTCATAAACCAAAGACGTGTCTGCAATAGTCCTGAGACCAGGCTTCGACTGAACCCATTGATCAGTAACGAAC
>JAEIGA010008084.1_pt1 | contig 15947 bp, 14 predicted proteins | sample 9270691 | NCBI WGS metagenome assembly JAEIGA01 (sample SAMN17057246, study PRJNA624740) | gut metagenome | biome: biome; isolation source: fecal sample | host: Bos grunniens | place: China: Xizang | collected 2019
CTCAAACTGAGGGCATAATTCAAAATAATTTGTTATCTTTGTACGATATTGTGCGCTAATGTGTGCATGATATCGTACAATTGTTTTATCACTGTCATGTCGAGCGAAGTCGAGACATCTTAAAACTGATTAATTGAATAAAAAAAAGATATAGATTTATGGAACTGCCAGCAAAGTATGATCCTGCCTTGACGGAGGATAAATGGTATGCCTATTGGCTTGAAAACAAGTTTTTCCACTCGGAACCAGACGAGAGGGAGCCTTATACAATCGTAATTCCACCACCAAACGTGACAGGTATCCTGCACATGGGTCACGTGCTTAACAACACATTGAACGACGTCCTCGTGCGTAAGGCAAGAATGGACGGCAAGAACGCATGCTGGGTTCCTGGAACCGACCATGCTTCGATTGCAACTGAGAACAAGGTCGTTCAGAAGCTTGCAGCAGAGGGAATCAAGAAGGAGGACCTTACCCGTGAGCAGTTCCTCGAGCATGCTTGGGAGTGGAAGGAGAAGCACGGAGGCATCATCCTCAGCCAGCTCCGCAAGCTCGGCGCATCATGCGACTGGGACAGAACCAAGTTCACGATGGATCCGGACCTCAGCGATGCCGTGATCAGCACATTCGTTTATTTCTACGAGAAGGGCTACATCTACAGAGGCGTGCGCATGGTAAACTGGGATCCGATCGGACTTACTGCAGTCTCTGACGAGGAGGTGATCCACAAGGACACTGTCAGCAAGTTCTATCATATGAGATATTTCATCTCTGACGGAAACGGAAATCCTACAGACAAATACATCATCATCGCTACAACCCGTCCAGAGACAATCATGGCGGATGCGGCAGTGTGTGTGAACCCAGAGGATGAGAGATATCAGTGGCTCAAGGGCAAGAAGGTCCTTATCCCATTGATCAACAAGGAGATTCCTATCATCGAGGACAGCTATGTTGCTATGGACTTCGGTACAGGATGCCTCAAGGTGACTCCTGCTCACGACGTAAACGACTACGAGATCGGTATGCGCCATAACCTTCCTGTGCTCGACATCATCGACGACCACGGCCGTCTCAACGAGAAGGCTCAGATCCTCGTAGGCGAGGACCGCTTCGATGCGCGCAAGAAGATCGTGAAGATGCTTGAGGAGGCTGGTAACCTCGAGAAGGTAGAGGACTACACATCTCCTGTAGGATATTCAGAGAGAACAAACGCTGTCATCGAGCCAAGACTCTCAATGCAGTGGTTCCTCAAGATGGATGCCCTTGCAAAGGATGCTCTCGAGTCTGTGGAGAGCGGTGCTGTAAAGCTCATCCCGGACAAATACCGCAACACATACCGCCACTGGATGGAGAATGTGCGTGACTGGTGTATCTCACGCCAGCTCTGGTGGGGACAGCGCATCCCTGCATATTATCTCCCTGATGGACAGGTGGTTGTAGCAGAGACGCCAGAGAAGGCTCTCGAGGCTGCTCAGAAGATCGATGCTGCTCTTACAGCTGCAGATCTTCGTCAGGACGAGGATGTTCTCGACACATGGTTCTCATCATGGCTTTGGCCTATCTCGGTGTTCGACACTCATAAGGCCGGACATCCTGAGGCTGAGCCTAACAAGGACCTCGCATACTATTATCCTACAAATGACCTCGTGACAGGACCGGATATCCTTTTCTTCTGGGTGGCACGTATGATCATGGCAGGAAACGAGTTCATGAACGATGTTCCATTCCGCAATGTATACCTCACAGGTATCGTGCGTGATAAGCTCGGACGCAAGATGTCTAAGACTCTCGGTAACTCTCCGGACCCTCTCGATCTCATCGCTAAATATGGTGCGGATGCAGTTCGTCTCGGTATGCTTCTGTGCAGCTCGGCAGGTAACGACATCCTTTATGATGAGTCGCAGATCGAGCAGGGACGTAACTTCAACAATAAGGTATGGAACGCATTCCGTCTCGTGACCGGATGGACAGTGGATGCGGTAGCACAGCAGCCAGAGGCTTCTGCAGTGGCTGTCAAATGGTTTGACAACAAGCTCAGCCAGGTGATCGAGACTGTAAATGACCACTTCAGCAAGTTCCGTATCTCAGATGCGCTGATGGCGATCTACAAGTTCTTCTGGGATGACTTCTGCGCATGGTACCTCGAGGCAGTGAAGCCGGCTTACGGTGCAGGCATCGACAAGGCTACATACGACGCGACAATCGGATTCTTTGACGCTCTCCTCAAGATGATCCACCCGATCATGCCGTTCATCACAGAGGAACTCTGGCAGAACATGGCTGAGCGCAAGGCAGGCGAGACCATCATGAACCAGCGTTACCCACAGGCGAAGCCATACGACGCAGAGTTCATCGCTGCATTCGAAATGGCTTGCGAGGCAGTGGCAGGTGTACGTAACATCCGCCAGAGCAAGAACCTCTCACCAAGAGAGTCGCTCGACCTCAAGATCAAGGGTGCATTCCCAGCTGAGGTTCTTCCGGTAGTAGTGAAGCTTGCAAACGTTACTGTGGCAGAGGCAGAAGGTGACATGTCTACTGCACAGAGATTCATGGTCAGGACTGTTGAGATGTTCATTCCTCTGACAGGTCTTATCAACGTTGAAGAGGAGATCGCCAAGCTTGAGACGGAGCTTGCTTATCAGCAGAAGTTCCTCGACAGCGTACGCAAGAAGCTCTCGAACGAGCGTTTCGTAGCCAATGCGCCAGAGGCTGTGGTTGCTGTAGAGCGTAAAAAGGAGGCAGATTCACTCTCGAAGATCGAAAGTATTACTGCTTCACTCAACGCACTGAAAAACAACTGATAAAACAAAATAGTTTATACTGATAACATTTTTGTTATGGTAAAATACGAGCATTTTTTGGATGTCAGGTACTATGAAACCGATCAGATGGGTATCGTCCACCACTCAAATTACATCAGATATTTTGAGTGTGGACGAAATGCCATGCTGAAGGAGCTGGACATGCCGATGGAGAAGGTCGAGGCGAGCGGAGTCATGATGGCTGTGGTCGCTGTCGATGCAAAGTACAAGGTTCCTGCAAAGCTTGGTGACACCCTGAGGATCGTTTCGATAATCGATACTCCACCTACAGCGAAGGTTCTGGTGAAGACGGAGATATATAACCAGAACGGACAGCTTGTCTGCACAGGCAGCGTGACGCTTGGATTCATCGATGCAGTCACAAGACGTCCGGTAAGATGTCCGGAATCATTAGCGTCAATCTTTAGAGAAAATTAAACTTTAGAAATATGATTACACCACTTTTATTCGGAAGCCTCGGCTTTTGGGAGATTGCACTGATTGTGCTTGTCATTCTTCTTCTTTTCGGTGGAAAGAAGATTCCTGAACTCATGCGTGGACTCGGCAAGGGAGTGAAGAGCTTCAAGGAGGGAATGAAGGATGTCGAGGCGGAAGTGAACGAGATCAAGAAAGACGCTGAGTAATAATGGAGCAGACAGGTGAAATGACCTTCTGGGATCACTTGGAGGAGCTTAGGGGAAGTCTGTTCAGGATGCTTGGAGCATATGGCGCTGCGGTCGTGGTGCTTTTCTTCTTCAAGGAATTCCTGTTTGACAATCTGATCCTGGCGCCATCCAAGTCTGATTTCTTTCTGAATCGACTGCTTGGTGCTGACTTCTCGATGACTTTGGTCAACATCGAGATTTCTGCGCAGTTCTGGATACACATGAAGATCACATTCATCTGTGCATTGGTCGTCACCTTTCCTTACCTGGTCTTCGAGGTCTGGCGTTTTATCGCTCCGGCCTTGTATGAAAAGGAGAAAAGGGCAGTCAGAGGATCTTTCCTGTTTGCATCAACACTGTTTTATATCGGTGTGGCGGTCGGTTATACTGTAGTCTTTCCGCTGATGCTGAACTTCTTCTCCAATTATCAGGTGAGTCCGGACATAGCCAATACCTTTTCACTGACCTCATATATCTCGATGTTCACGTCGATGGTGCTGATTTTCGGCATCGTCTTCGAGTTTCCGACAATAGCCTTGGCACTATCCGCTTTGGGAATCCTTCATAAGGAGACCCTGAAGTCTTTCCGAAGACATGCCATTTGCGGTGTCCTGATATTGGCGGCTGTGATTACCCCTTCCGGTGACCCATTCTCTCTTATGGTGGTATCGGTACCTTTATATATGCTATATGAATTCAGTATACTGATATGCCGTAAGAATGAACAAAGTGTTGAATTAGAATAACTTATGATATCTATTAACAATCTGACGGTAGCCTATGGCGGCTTCACTTTGCTGAATGAGATCAACTTCCATATCAGCGAAAGTGACAAGATAGGCCTTGTGGGAAAGAATGGCGCCGGCAAGTCGACCATTCTGAAGCTTGTCTGCGGACTCCAGAGTCCGACAAGCGGCAAGGTCGCTGTGCCCAATGGCGTGAAGATAGGCTATCTTCCTCAGATCATGGAGCATCATAAGGGCAGAAGTGTCATTGATGAGGCCATGACGGCCTTCGCTGACATGTTCGCCCTTGAAGATGAGCTTGAGCGGATTTCGCTGGAACTCGCTCAGCGAGAAGACTACGAATCAAAAGAGTATCATGACCTTATCGTCAGAATGAATGAGGTCAATGATGCAATCTCATATAATCGTTCAGACAACCCGCAGGTCCTTGCAGAGAAGACTCTCATAGGACTTGGCTTCAAATATGAGGAACTCTCCCGTCCGACCGAGACATTCAGCCAGGGATGGAACATGCGTATCGAGCTGGCCAAGATCCTGCTCTCTAAGCCTGACGTGCTCCTCCTCGACGAGCCTACCAACCACCTTGACATCGAGTCCATCGAGTGGCTTGAAGGATATCTCAAGGAGTACAGAGGCTCGCTTGTACTCATTTCTCATGACAGGAAATTCCTTGACAATGTGACCAACAGGACTGTTGAAATCATGCTCGGTCGTATCCATGACTATAAGGTTCCATACAGTAAGTACTTGGAACTCAGGCGTGAACGCCTCGAACAGCAGCGTGCTGCATTCGAGAATCAGCAGCGAATGATCGAGAAGACAGAGGAATTCATCGAGAAGTTCAGATACAAGCCAACCAAGTCAAATCAGGTGCAGTCACGAGTGAAACAGCTCGAGAAACTTGAGAGGATCGAGGTTGATCTGGAAGACAAGTCGGCGCTTGCCGTGAAGTTCCCGCCGGCTCCGCGTTCAGGCGACATAGCATACAAGGCAGATGAGATGACAGTGGGATATGGAACCAAGGTAGTGTTCTCAGATGCACAGATAGAGGTTCGCCGCGGAGAGAAGGTCGCATTGGTCGGCAGGAACGGTGAAGGAAAGACAACCCTGATGAGAGTAATCATGGGTGAGTTGGATCCGATGGCAGGAGAATCAAAGGTCGGATACAATGTCAATATAGGATATTATGCTCAGAATCAGGAAGATATCCTTGATAAAGAAGATACGGTGTTCGGAACTTTGGACCGTATCGCGGTGGGCGATATCCGACTCAAGTTGCGTGATATCCTTGGAGCATTCCTGTTCAAGGGAGAGGATATCGACAAGAAGGTGGCGGTGCTTAGCGGTGGAGAGCGAGCACGCCTTGCAATGGCTAAGCTGATCCTTAAGCCGTATAACCTCCTGGCGCTCGACGAGCCTACGAACCATATGGATATCCGCTCAAAGGACATCCTCAAACAGGCTTTGAAGTCATATGACGGAACACTTATAATAGTATCACACGACCGAGACTTCCTGGATGGACTCGTAGACAAACTCTATGAGTTCCGTGACGGTAAGGTCAAGGAGCATCTTGGAGGAGTCCAGGAGTTCCTTGAGCGCAGAAAGCTTGAGAGTCTCAGCGAACTTGAAAGACATTACAAACCTGTGACTGAGGAAAGGCCTGCTGAGGTGATCCAGAAGAAGGAAGAGGCAAAACAGGAGTATCAGGCAAAGAAGTTTGTATCTAAAGAAGAAAAGAAGATAAGGAATCGTATCTCATTCTTGGAGAAGAAGATAGAGGAGTATGAAGCCAAGATGGCTGAGATCGAGGCAAAGCTTATGAACCCTGGTCCTGAGGACGATGTGATGGACTTGACAAGAGCCTATCTGGAGAATAAGCGAGAGCTGGACTACAAGATGGAAGAATGGTCCGAGTTAAACGAAAAATTAGAACAGTAAATATGGAAGAGAAGAAAATGCAGTACCTGTTCGGAATGCATCCGGTACTCGAAGCGGTAAAGGCAGGTAAGAAATTCGACAAGGTCCTTTTGAAGCAGGGACTTGAGGGAACGCAGTTCAGAGAACTCATGGAATTGCTTAAGGTCAATGAGATACCTTTTCAGTTTGTTCCTGGAGAAAGACTTAACAGAGCCGTAAGAGGTTCGCATCAGGGAGTTCTGGCATACATATCCCAGATTGAATATGTTGATATAGAGCAGCTTGTGAATAATGCTCTCGGTCGCAGCACAAATCCTCTGCTTGTCATCCTTGATGGAGTGAGCGATGTACGCAACCTTGGTGCGATTGCCAGAAGTCTCGAATGTGCAGGCGGTCACGGCATCATAGTTCCTGCCAAAGGAGGCGCAGCCATCAACGCGGATGCAGTGAAGGCTTCAGCTGGAGCCCTTATGAGGATGGACACATGCAAGGTCACCAATCTTCGCGTGGCTGCATATTATCTCAAGGAGAGCGGGTTCAGACTTGTAGCCGCTACTGAGAAGACCGATAATCTTATCTATGATGTAGACATGACAGGTCCTACAGCTATCATCATGGGATCTGAAGGAAAGGGCATCTCACAGGCAATGTTGGATCTGGCAGACGATAAGGCTGCTATTCCAATGGCAGGCGAGATTACGTCTCTCAATGTTTCAGTCGCTTCGGCAGTCCTTATGTATGAGGCTGTAAGACAGCGCATTTCAAAGTAAAACCTATAATCTAAACGGATATGAAGAAGATGATTCTCGCTATGGTGGCAGCATTGCTGTTTGGAGCATCTGCCCTTGCACAGCCTCTGCTCGTGCAGGACAAGGACTATGAGAAATTCAGCAAGATCAGTGTAGAGGATAATTTCGTCCTCAGGTTCATCAAGGCAGACAGATATTCTGTCACCCTTAAGACAGACGAAAGGATTGCGGCACACGTGCAGGCGTATGTGAAGAACGGTACCCTGTACCTTGCGGTTGATCAGAAGGGATATTCTTCTGAACTTAAGAAGGAGCTCAAAAAGAAGGGAGCGGCTGCTCCGGTACTTGAAGCAGACGTTTATATGCCAACAGTCAGTTCAGTGGTAATGAAGGACAAAGCAGTTCTTGCATCTTGTGACAGATTCGAGATCGAGACCTTCACTATGACCGTAACTGATCAGGTCCTTGTATCATATCTGGATGTAGCTTGCTCAACAGGTGAGATCAATGTTTCGAAGAACGCTCAGGTGACCGGATCTGCAGTTGTGACCAGCAAGATGTATCTGAATGTCTCGAATTCAGGTCAGGCATCATTCACTCAGAGGGATGGTAATGCGTTCGTTTCTGTGTCTAATTCCGCATATGTCGATTACAAGGCCAATCTCAATATGATAGAGGTAGAGGCGGCAGGCGGTAGCGAATCGCATATATCCGGATCTGCATCTTTCCTTACCGTTACAGGATCCGGTCTGTCTATGATTGACTCGCAGCTTCTTGAAAGCCAGGATGGCTCAGTCATCCTGAGCGGATCAGCAAAGTGCTATGTCAATGTGACTGATCATCTCAAGGTCAATCTGACAGGAGGCTCAAAGCTTACATTCCAGAGGAATCCGACATTCGAGATCGACAGAGTGGTAGGATCGACTCTCGTAAGGGCTGACGATGTTAAGAAAAAATAATGTATCTTCTTGACTCACATTGTGATACACCTTCGCAGATCCTTCGTCTGAGGGATCTGTCGATAGATAATGACCATTCGCACGTCGACTTCCCTAAGTTGTCTAGAGGGGGAGTCGACGGGGCTTTTTTCGCATTGTATGTGCCGGCTTCATTGCAGGAAGAGGATGCATACACATATGCATACAGGCTGCTTGAGGCTGTCCGGGCCACGGTAGCCGCAAATCCTGACAAGGCTGCATTCGCTCTCTCGCACGAGCAGGCGCTGTCAAATAAGGAGTCAGGATTGTTTTCCGTATTCATGGGACTCGAGAATGGAAGCCCTATCGGCCACAGTATGGAAAGGCTTAGGGAGTTCCATGATGCAGGAGTGCGTTATGTGACACTCTGTCATTCGCGTGACAATCAGATATGTGACTCATGTGCCTCTGCATCAGGACATTGGGGCGGTCTCAGCCCTTTCGGAAAGGATCTTGTCAAGGAGATGAACAGCATAGGCATGATGGTCGATGTCTCGCATATTTCTGATGCATCATTCTACGATGTGATTGACTGCAGCAGCAAGCCTCTGGTCGCTACGCATTCATGCTGCAGGGCTTTGGCCGGACATCCCAGAAACATGACGGACGACATGATCCGTGTGCTTGCTTCCAATGGAGGAGTGATCCAGATCAATTTTTATCCGCTGTTCCTTGATTCCGGGTTCTCGAAGATATTGGCAGACTCGGGAATTATGGATTATGGTGAGAAGATAGAGGAGGAATTCATAAAGGATCCGTCAGATCCTCAGAAGCGCAAAGCATGGAACAAGGTGCAGGATGAACTCGTTGGCCTGGCAAGACCTAGCTTTACAAGAATTGCGGATCATATTGACCATGCCGTGCAGATAGCAGGTATCGATCATGTCGGCCTTGGTTCGGACTTTGACGGCATCGAGGTGACACCTTCCGGTCTGGAGAATATTTCCATGATGCCCGTACTTATGCAGGAACTTTCTGCACGAGGCTATTCTGCTTCAGATATCTCAAAGATTGCAGGGGAGAACTTCTTCCGTGTGATGGATGCTTGTTTGCTCTAGACGTGTTTCTTATTTCCCTGATGAAGGACAACTACTGTCACAGCGGAAAGAATCAGTATAATACCGATCAAAGACTTCATGTAAAGGTGTTCATGCAGGAATGTGACACCTAGGATCACTGCTGTGACAGGCTGAAGAGCTCCGAGGATGGATGTCATGGTTGGGCCGATGCGTCTTACCGCCTTGACTCCTGTGAAGTTCGACACCATAGTAGACCAGAGGCCCAGTCCGAGCATATACATCCAGTTCTTTCCGCCGCTTATCATTGCAAGTCCGCCCTCGAATATGAATGCACAAGCGATGAAATAGACCGAGATGAGCATTGTCACCCATGTGTTGAACTTCACGACCTCGATCTTGTCGGCGCGAAGCTTTTTCATCAATATATAATATGCCGCGAAACTGAATGCTGAGATGATGGAGCAGGTGAGTCCGAGTTTTGTGTTTCCGCCTTCTACTATGAGACTGTCTCCTGATGCCAGGAGGTAGACTCCGAAAATGGATACGGCAATCGCTCCCATGTCTTTCCATGACTTATGCTCGCCAAAGACAAACATCATTGTCAAAGCGACTATGACAGGATACATGAAATTGATCGTAGATGCGATGCCGCTGGAAATGTTGGCGTATCCGATAAGTAGGGTAACTGAGGTGATCGCCCTGAGAGAACTGAGCAGAAACATCTTCCAGGTCTCGTCGAAAGAGGTCGGTCTTAGAGACTTCTTCTTGACCATTGCATATATCATCAGGACCAGTCCGGCGATGCCCCAACGATAGGCGAGCACATCGAAATTTGTGAGTCCCGCTGTCAATAGACCGAGGCTGAAAAGGGGAGAAAATCCGAACGACGCGGACGAAATGACCGCGTAAAATATGCCGTTCAGCCTGATTCTTCTCTTCTTTTTCTCGTAATTGATGTGTGCCTCGTTCATTTGCTCTAAGTTGTTAACTATTAATTATTTAGGCTAAGAATAAAAATGTCTTATCGTTTACATATATTAATGAAACAAAAATGTTTAATGTTTAAACAAGAATGTTTTATTAATTGATAATCAATATTATAGTTCGTTTACAAGTTTTTTCCTAAGGATGTTGAGCGCATTGGCCGCAAACCGCTCGATATTGCGTTTTCTGTCGCCTTTGAAGACCATGCTGTAGGTCTCTGTGCTGTCTTGTGAACTCACTCCGATCCACACAAGCCCCACCGGTTTGTCATTGCTTCCACCACCTGGACCAGCTATGCCGGAAGTTGCGATAGAGAAGTCACTGCCCGTCAGTTTTCTTACTCCTTCTGCCATCTGAGCGACGCATTGGCTGCTTACGGCTCCGTGCTGGAGGATCGTCTCTTCGTCAACTTCAAGTACTCCTGTCTTGACGCTGTTTGCGTAGGACACGACCGATCCAAGGAAATATTCGGATGATCCGGCCACTGATGTCAAAAGGGATGCTATAGAGCCTCCTGTGCATGATTCTGCCGTGCTGACGGTCTTTCCTGTGCCCTTCAGAAGGCGTCCTATGCACCTTTCCAGGGTGTCATCCTCTTCGGAGTACATGAGGTCGCCCAAGATGCCTTTAAGAGCTTCCAGGCGCTCATTTACGCGTTTTTCCTGGGATTCACTGTCTCCTCCATAGATCGAGAGTCTTAATCTTACGCCAGTGAGGGGATTGGGGAGATATGCAAGATGCATGTCTTCCGGAAGATTGTCCTCCCAATCGCCGATAAGCTCTGAAAGGGCAGACTCAGCGATGCCGAAAGTCATGACAGTCTTGTGGTATATGTCTGATACTGAGAATTTTGCCTTGATGTCTTCCATCACGTCATTCAAGGCACCCAAAGCCTCGAACGGCACACCTGGAAGTGAATAAAGCGTGGCTTCATGCCCGAATCTTTCCTCCGGGAAATCGAAGACCATGACCGGAGCTGTGCCTAATCTGTTAGGTATCACAGTGCATGTGTCAGGTACATCAGCCTGTGCCAAGTTGATTTCCAGTACATCCAATCCTCTGGCACTTAATATCTTATGGATGATTTCAAGCTGCGCTTCGTCTCTTTTATATCCATGTGCACCGGATAAGGCGGCAAGTGTTTTCTTTGTAATGTCGTCCTTGGTCGGACCGAGTCCTCCTGTGACTATCACTATGTCGTTCCTGCTCAATGCGTCTTTGAGAGTGGAGGTTATGTCTTCAGCCTTGTCTCCTGTTGAAACCATCTCAGAAACGCGTATTCCGAGGTCGTTCAATGCTCTGGATATGTGTGACGAATTGGTGTCAACTATCTGACCTATAAGGATTTCGTCGCCGATAGTGCAGATTGATGCTGATGTCATGGGGCAGGTCAGATCTCTAGTTGTTGGACTTCTCGAGGTGGGTAAGGATATTCTTCACGAGGCCTGGTCCTTCGTAGATGAAACCAGAATAGATCTCAACGAGCGACGCTCCGGCGTCCATCATTGCCTGAGCCTCTTCGCCTGACATGATGCCTCCTACGCCGATGATCGGCAATCTGCCTTCAGATTTTGTGTGGATATAGCGTACGAGTTCGAGGTTTTTCTTGTGTACAGGGGCACCTGACATGCCTCCGTTGCCGATTTCCTCTATCTTTTCTGGGGAAATTGTCAGACCGTCACGACTTCTGGTTGTGTTACCTGCCACGATGCCGTCGATGCCTGATCTGAGGCAGTAGTCTATGATGTCGTCAAGCTGCTCAGTGGAAAGATCCGGAGATACCTTGAGAAGGATAGGACGGTAATTGTCGTAATATCTTCTTAGGTCAAGGAGTCTGTCGACGATGTCGGAGAGGAATGAAATGTCCTGCAATGCAGTGAGTCCCACAACATTAGGACATGATACATTGACAACGAACATGTCTACGAAGTCGTAGAGGAGCGCGAATGATGTCTCGTAGTCCTTTGCTGCATCTTCGTTGATGCTTGTGGTGTTCTTTGAAATGTTAGCGGCAATGATGATGCCCGGCTTATCCTTCTTGATATGCTCTACGGCATTGTTTACACCCTTGTTGTTGATGCCGAATCTGTTGATGATTGCTCTGTCAGCAGGCACTCTGAAGCATCTAGGGCGCGGATTTCCGTCCTGAGGCTTAGGAGTGAGGGAACCGATCTCGACGAAGCCGAAACCGAAATTCGCCATGTCATTGTAATGCTCGCCATTCTTGTCGAGACCGCCGGCAAGGCCCACAGGGTTAGGGAATGTGATTCCGAATACTTCTTTTTCCAGTGTTGGGGTCTCCTTCTTGTAAATGCTTCTCATGATCGCTCCTGCAAAAGGAATATGCCTGAGGAATGTCAGGGTAGACATGATCATGTTATGAGCAGTTTCCGGATTGAAACGGAAGAGGATAGGCTTGAGAATATGTTTATACATGGCTAATTGTTTTATGTAGAATACAAATATAATAAAAAAATCAAGTTATTCTACATTTCCTGATATGAGCCATCGTCAAATAAAACAATAATCTTGGCAACTTTTCTTTGTCTTACAGGGTTTTGTGTACGTTCAACTGAAGTGTTGATTTCGGTCGTGGCTGCGATATTGGGAAGATCCTCGTCCATCACGATAGGAATATGCTGCTCTGAAAGCGTCAATTCCTCGTCATCTTCTGGAAATCCCGCGAAAAGGAGCCCTGGCTCGATATCGTTCTTTGGAGTCGGATCCTGGGCTGGGGCAGAGGTCGTTTCCTTGTACATTTTTCCTTTGCCGAGAATCAGCCATTCGATGTTGAGCTGTGGATAGTTGTCCATTATTGCCTTGATGAAGTCGTAGCTAGGGTTGTTACGACCGGCAAGTACATGTGATACGCTTGCACGCACTACATTGATGCTGTCTGCGAACTGGGCCTGGCTGATGTTTTCTGCAGCCAGAAACTGCTTGAGGCGAGTGTTCATAGTTGTTACATTTAATGTTACAAATGTACAAATTAATTGTGAACCGTGCAACTGGATTATGCGGTTACAAATGTGATAGGGTAGGGGAAACCTGATTTGCAGAATGCTATTTAATTATTTAGATAGTTTGGTGTAATATACTGAGTTTTAAGTATATAATATTGGAATAATAGGCTAATTATGTGAAAAATAGGCCCAGGACGGGCATAAATGAGCTATTTCACAGTCCATTCATAAATGCCAAGTTTAGATAAAAACAATTAAGATGCAGAGAATCAACAAGTTATAAAACTACTAAAATGGTTATAAGAAAATATTATGACACATATTTAAACGGTTACAAATATATAGAGAATGTCCTAAATCCAGTAAGCATAGTTTACAAATATTAATAAAGATGTTAACTATTGTAATTTAGTTTTGTAAATATTTCATGGTTACATATGTGATTTTCAAAAACGCTGAGAATTGTGTATTTTTGCTGAGAATTACAATTCTAACAGAATATACGATTGTTAAGATGATTCCAGAAATAGATATCAAAGACTATAATTACGACCTTCCTGATGAGAAGATCGCAAAATATCCCCTTTCAGAAAGGGACATGTCCAAACTTCTTGTATACAGGAATGCAGAGATTAATGAACATAAGTTCACATCTATGCCAGAGCACCTTCCTGAAGGACATCTGATGGTATTCAACGATACTAAGGTGGTACCAGCCCGTCTGCACTTCCAGCGCGAGACCGGTGCACATATCGAGATATTCTGCCTTGAGCCTGTTCTGCCTGAAGAATATGTGAGCATGTTTGCTGTGACGGACAGATGTCGCTGGAAATGTATCGTAGGTAATGTCAAGAGATGGAAGGGAGATACGCTTAGTCTATATAATCCAGAAGCATCAGAAGCGGTTTCTGACATGAACCTGAAAGCTGATCTGATTGAAAGAAATGGCGAGACTTCTATCGTCGAGTTCAGTTGGTCGAACGGAGCTCCTTTCTCGGCCGTTCTTGAGCTTTGCGGAAGCGTTCCAATCCCACCATACCTCAATAGAGACACTGAAAGCATTGATCTGGAGCGTTATCAGACGCTTTATGCTAAGTTCAGAGGTTCTGTTGCTGCTCCTACCGCCGGTCTGCATTTCACTGAGAGTGTCCTTGAGCGTATTCGCGCCAAGGGTATAGAGACCGGAACGGTATGTCTGCATGTCGGTGCCGGTACTTTCCTTCCAGTCAAGGCTGACAGGGTTGCCGAGCATACAATGCATAGAGAGCCGTTTGTGATTACAAGAGACTTCCTTAAAAGGCTTGTGGCGTACCTTGGTAAGGTAATCGCTGTAGGAACAACCTCTGTCAGGACATTGGAATCTCTTTATTATATAGGTGTAAGTTGCATTGAGACTGGGAAGCCGGATGATGTGGATCAGTGGGCTCCTTATTCGCGTACATATGCCTATTCTGCTTCGGAATCCCTTCAGGCTCTCCTTTCGTACATGGAATCAAAGGAATTGGACTCACTGCAGATCGGCACGAGCATAATAATCGTTCCAGGATTCGAGTTCAAGGTCGTAGATGTCCTGGTGACCAACTTCCACCAGCCTCAGAGTACTCTCCTGTTGCTTATTTCGGCTTTTGTAAAGGGTGATTGGGGAAGGATATATGATTATGCACTCAGTCATGATTTCAGGTTCCTCAGTTATGGGGACAGTTCCTTGCTCTTTCGAGGATAATTGTTAAATTTGCATAATTGTACATAAATTTAGACTTATGGTAGATTTAACCGAATTTGAGGGCATCAGTCCGTATACGGATGAGCAGGCGTCGGAGGCGTTAGGTAAGCTTGCCGACCATCCATTGGTAGGACAGGCCTCTCATTACTTCTTCCCTGATGAAGCTCCGGATTTCCTTAAGAATATTCTGAAAAGGATCAAGACTATAGATGAGTTCCAGGTGCTTGTAATGCAGAGATTCGTAAGATGGGTGTTAGAGCACACAGCCAGGAATTTCTCATACGACGGCATCTCTAACATTGATCCATCAAAGAAATTCCTTGCACTTTCCAACCATAGAGACATCATTATGGACCCTGCCATCACGCAGCTCGTGCTCCATACTAACGGTATTCCTATGACTGAGATTGCGGTTGGCGACAACCTTATCACAAGCAAGGAAATTGAGTACCTTATCCGTTCAAACCGAATGATCAAGGTGGTCAGAGGCATCAGTGCAAGAGAGCTTTACCTGTCTTCACAGCTTCTTTCAAGGTATATCAGACTGAACATCACTGAGCAGAGAAGCTCTATATGGCTTGCTCAGAGACAGGGCCGTACCAAGAACGGTTATGATGTTACCGAGCAGGGTTTGCTCAAGATGCTTGACATGAGTGGTACAGCTGACTTTCAGGCTAACTTTGAAGAGCTGAACATCATTCCGATGAGCATCTCTTATGAGTATGAGCCATGTGACATCCTTAAGGCAAGAGAGACAGTCATCTCACGCAAGCATAAGTATGTCAAGGCAGAGGGTGAGGACCTCAACAGCATCATGGTCGGCATTATGCAGCATAAGGGAAATGTGCATCTGAACATCGGCAAGCCGCTCACTACAGAGGAAATCGCAGCGGCGGCGCAGTGTGACAAGAATGACAGATATCAGCAGATCAGACATGCCGTAGACATCAGGGTCATCGAGGGATATAAGCTTTGGAAGACCAATTACATCGCTTACGATATCCTCAATCACTCATACAAATATTCTCATATGTATGAGGCAGACGAAGTCCAGAAGTTCGTGGCTTACATGGAGCATCAGCTTGACACAGTCGAGCCTGAACTCAACAGAGAGGACCTCAGAAAGCATTTCCTTGAGATATATGCAAATCCTGTAGTCTCGAAGGAACTCCTGAAGAAGGAACGTGAAACAGGGGGTATATTATTATAAAATAAAGAGGCTGACCCAAAAGGTCAGCTTCTGTTTTTTTTTTTTTGGGGGGGTAAGAGAAGTTCAGGAGGATAACAACGGAAAACTAAATCCCTCCCACTTCGTGGGCCCCTCCCGTTCACAAGGCCACGGGCGGCCATGGTTTTCCTTATGTTACCCTCCTGAACCCCTGCAACGTATTCTAAAA
>JAEIGA010008085.1_pt1 | contig 15945 bp, 9 predicted proteins | sample 9270691 | NCBI WGS metagenome assembly JAEIGA01 (sample SAMN17057246, study PRJNA624740) | gut metagenome | biome: biome; isolation source: fecal sample | host: Bos grunniens | place: China: Xizang | collected 2019
GATGCGCTTACTATGACTTGGTCGCCGGCGGAGATGGTAAAGGTGTTGTCCAGGTCGCTGGTGGTAAAGAACTTGTAGTCAAGGCTGAGATGTGTGCCAGCAGGTACTGCCACATTTCTATATGTCAGTGACTGGCTTCCATCGCTCCAGTTTCCGAAACGGGCATAATTGCCGTCATCGGTTACGTCACCATTTTTCTGCCATGTGGTTGTTGTAGGTGGTTCGAAATGGAAGGGTATGCCTGTGAGCAGGAAGTTTCTGCTCTTTTGAACGCGGACACCATCGAAGACGACATCGGCACCCATTACGTATGGCTGGGTTCTTGCAGCAAGCTTTACTGTGTTCAGTGTAATGGTGTTTTGTTCGGAATTGGCGATATCCTCATTGAACGTGTATTCCATCTGATAACCGTACTTCTTCATGGCTATCAACTCAGGAGCAATCTTCACAGCAATCTGTGGGTTGTAGATTGTGTGTCCGTCTGACTGGTTGGCGGCGGTTATGTTGCCCTCTTCATATAGACTATGCGAGGTGTATCCGCCCAGAGTGACCTCCAGCTGGGGGGCGTTGATGAGGAACTCACGGCTGCTCACCTTGTCCACACTGCCTTCGGTGTGCAGGAAATAGGTTGCCTTGTACTTGCCTGCCATAAGGTAGGGCCATTCCTTGGAGTCGGTATACTCGGAAACGAGGGCACCTGTGCCCTTTACCTTTCTTACTGTATCGCCAGCCTCGTTGGAGATACGTGCTTCCCAGGTCATCTCGGGATAGGCATTGCTGAATGTGAGTTTAGTACCGGTCAGAAGACCCTGTTCGCTATAGGTGTGCTCTGCGGTGGCTGTGGGCACGGGAAGCCATGACAGGGGGATGGTTTCGTCCAGACGGGCTTCTGTCAGTTCCAACTTGCTGATTTGTACCTTGATGGCACTTTCGGGATCGGGCAGGGATACAGTAATCTTGGCATGGTCGGCAGCCTGGAAGGCAGTGGGCATATCCTCATGGGTGAGAGTCATGCTCACGGAGCGTCCCTGCTCAAGTTTCAGCGTGCCATAGAAGATAATCTCTGGGGCAGAACCGGCAGAGAAGTATACGCTTGTGGATGTTTCGTCCTTCTTGATGACGGTGGAGTACTCGCCAATCTTTACAATAATGCCATAATCCTCGTAGAAACGGTCGAAGCGCTGCCTTTCTGTCTCGTTCTCACCGAACCTGACAGAGATAAGCGAATTGCCCACCCTGCAAGGTATGGTAACGCTGGTTGCCTTGTCTGTCTCTACAATGGCCTGTGCAGTACCGATATAGTAGGGTGCGTCTCGACCAATCTTCACATCCTCGCCATAAGTGGCAGTGATGTCGTACTTGCCGGTCTTAACCTCTATGCTCTCTGCAAATCGCCCATCGTAGGCTACATATTCGCTACCAGTACGCTGCACCTTGATGTTGAACTTCTCCGCCACAGGCTTCCCAAGCTCGGAGGGAGTGGCTCGGGTCTGGAGGTCGGTGGTGACCTGACCTATTGCCAACTGCAACTTGCCGTTGGGCAGGTCGGCGAGATCATCCTGACTGCATGCCGAGAAGAACAGCGCCACGAGCAATGACAGCGTAGTATATAATATATTGTTTCTCAGTTTGGTCATATCGGTTAGTCGTAGATAAGTTTCATGTTGTCCAGCACCAGTGTGCTTCCAACACCACCGGTAAAGAAGTCGCCATACTTGCTTGAAGATGCCACTACCAGTATATGTGTGGGAGCCAGCTGCGTGTTCTTGTACTTTATGTCTATGGTCTCCGAAGTCCAGTTGTTTATGGTCCTGCCCTCGGTGAACTGGCCATAGGCTATGACGCGTGGGTCGTCGGTATGGAACAGATTCTGCTCCATGCCGGGTTTGGTGCGGATGATAAGGGGGTATTTCTCACCTTGGAACTCCTCGTGCTCGCCCTCGGCAATATGCCACAAGGCAACATAGATGTTGCACGAATCGGGGCGTCCCTTAAGGTAGGAGTATGCATCGTCGCCAACCCTGCTGATTTCTTCTGACTTATACTTGTAGTCAAAAGACATCTTAGTGGGGAAGGCGGTAAACGGACGGCCGAATCCCAGAACGCCGTTTGTTCCGTCGGTCTTAAGGTATGTGCCTGTGAAAATGTTGCCGGCAGCAAACTTGATGACAATCCACTTGGATTCCAAGTAGGCAGCCTTGCCGCTACCGGTGCTTGTGTCGTCGGTGGGAACGGAATTGCTATTGCCCACTGTGGTAGCACCTCGATTGCCTGTGTCCCAAAACGATGTGCCTCCCTCTGCCCAGGGATTGTAGAGCTTGGCATTGCTGGCGTCTGTACTCCAGTCGTCGAAACTGCTGTTGGGCAGTTCCTGTCTGGCGGCAGTGCTGAAGGTCTGGGCCTCTACCTTGGAGTCCCCGGCTGTGACCTTGTAGTTGAAATCTGTAGATTCTGTCAACCCCCCAATGGTTGTTGTGTAGGTTGTAGCCTTGAGCTCAATGTCTTTGGCATCTACGGTTTTCCATGCCGACTCGCTGGTTGCCTTGTATTCAATTACTGGGGTAACTCCGTTTGGCTTGTTGCCTGAAATTGTCACACTGTGGTTGCGGGCAAATGCTGTGGCTGTGGTCTGGATAACTTCATCTGTGTGATATACAGCCACGTTCCACATCTGGGTTTCTCCCCAACTGGTGTTCACTACGAACTGCCTCATGTCGTAGAAATCATAGGTCTCTACCTTTGTTGGGTCGGGACTGACAGTGCCTCGCGTGCCGCCAAGAATAAACTTCTTGACCTTAATCTTTCTAAGGCTCTGTTCCCTGTTTACGTAGATAATTGCGTTACGTAGATGTGGGTCTATGACTGCATCGCCAATCTGGTTCTCCACCTCGATCTCACGTTTTACAACTTGTGTTACGGTAACGGTCCAGTTGTAGTCCTGATACGTGCGTATAGTGAATTTTACTGGATGGGTGAAGTCTACATAGGTGTTCTGCCCGGCGGCGGGTTTGTTGAAACCTGTCCTTGGGAAGTCCTGGAAACTGATACAGGAAGCAGAGTCGGGGATGATCTGTGGCTCGTCTGTGTAGTTTACGTCGGGATTATATGTGGTACCTGCCACAGATATCTTTGTTATCTTCAGTTTGGCCAGGTTGACGGTATCGCTGATGAAAAGCGTGATTCTGCGTGTCTCCTTGTCAATGCTGGTAGTGTAGCTTGCTCCGCCGTCAGCACCACATTGCCCCTCAACCTCAAACTCGGTAATCTGCCCATGCACAATGGGATAGGGAATATCGTCCTTTATGTCGCAAGCTGCCATGAATATGGTCAACGCCAGATATGCTATGCCCTTAAATATTTTCATAGGTAGTAGGTTGCTCCAAATTTAATACTGAAGAGGTTTATCTTGAAGTTCGCGCCTGAACTTACAATCTTTCCCTGTTCTATGTTGTTTGTGTTCTGCTCACCCCACTTTACGCGGTATCCACCCACGTTCAGCATTACTTCGGCTGCCAGATAGTCGGTCAGGAACACGACCATACCGCCACCCAAACCGATCTCCAAGTTGTGAACTCGTTCATAGACACCGGTGAAAGTTTCATTTATGCCAGTGCTGTTCTTTCCTTCCGAGAAGGTGTAGTTAAACTGAAGTTCGCCAAACAGACCAAATATCTTGCTCTTGCCTATGGGCAGGTATGAGCGCAGAAAGAGTGTGCTCTCGTAGTTGTGCTGCAGGTAATACAAATCCTTGAGACCAATATTGAAGTCGTCACCAAGGTTAAGGTCCAATTCTCCCATGTTGAGGAAATATCTGTGATAGGAGAAACGTCCGCCTACAGCCATATTGTTGGCAAAGAAATATCCGAAATAAGGTCCGGCAGAGAAGGTGTAACCCTCAAAGTTGATGTCTTTCAATACAAGATAGTTCAGGTTGTCGTTGTTCCACTGGTTCCAGGCAACATGTCCGCCCAGCATCCATTGACCCTTGGGGATGAATACCAAACTTGCATCTTCGCGGCTAATCATGCCCCTCTTTTGGGCATAGGACTGCTTTTTCTGTTCCTTAGGTGTCTTATATACCACAATAGGTTTAGCGACCTGGGAGATGGTATCCGGTTGCTGTTCGGGAACGTTAATTCTATTGACGATGTTCTGGGCGGTCATTGCATTTGCAAGGAACGACAGAACTACTCCCAACAAGGCTTTGCTATATATGTTTTTCATTTCTGAGCAGTATACCTTATATATATAATATAAAGTGTATGACATCTGTCCGGTCAAACGGACAGATGTCTTGGTTGGATAAGTTTACTTTATTGTAGGTTCATCGCCATACTCCAGTGAGAAGTCGTCGACGTACAGTGTGCTGCCCGCACCTCCATGGAAATAGTCGCCATACTTGCTTGATGAGAACACTACAAGAAGATGGGTCGGCTTTTTGGTGATGTCCTTGTATACCAGGGGGATGTTTACTTCCTTCCAGTTGTCGCCTGTAGCACCACACTGGGCATCGGGCAAGGCGCCGTATGCAATAACTCGAGAGTCGGTGTTCCAGTCGGGGAAGGTGCTCATGTCGGTGTTGTCCACGCGTATGCTTTCTGTAAGAAGTGCGATATATATGCTGCACATATCCTGGTCGCCCTTGCCTGGCGCTCCAGAAGGCAATCCCTTTCCTGCATTGTCAATAGCCTTGGGGTGATACTGCATATAGCCTTTAAGTGCAGTGGGACGGCAGGCGAAAGGTGTACCCCAGTTCAACCATGCACCACTTGTACCTATAGTCTTGCCGAATACACCGGTATACATACTTGCTGCGGCAAATTTGATAATAACTTTCTTGCTCTCCAGTTTGGCAGCCTTACTTCCGCCATGCTTGGGACTCTCTGTGCTTGTGGTAACGTTGTAACTTGCACCGATTGTGGTAGAACCAGGATTTGATGTGTCCCAATAGCTTACACCGCTCTCGTTGGGATACCAGGGAGCGCCATTCTGATGCCAATGTTCAAAACCGCCATTGTACAGAGCAATCTGGTCCTCTGTGGTAAATCTGACAGGATCGCACACAACTTCATTGTCTCCATCAACATAACGCAGACGGTATTCGTAGGAGGTTTTGGGTGTCAGTCCCTTAAGTGTGGTAGTTACGTTGGTTTCAGCATCTATATCCAGATCCTCGTTGGGAATAACGGACCAGGTTTCTGTGCCGGCCTTTCTCCATTGTATCTCCAGACCGCTGTTCTTGAATGACTCGGTCTTTGCTGTTACAGATGCGCTAAGCATGGCAAAGCTGCCCCATGCGTTGGCCTGGCGTGTAACCAGGGCGATTGCACTCTTCTGGGGAACTTCAAAGGTATAGCTATAGGTGTTGGTGCTTTCATCCACCTCAACCTTTAGACCAGGTTCTGTGCCATCGCCCAAGTCTCCTGTTTCGGCAAGCTTGAAATTCAGAATATAGTGGTCGCGTGCCTTGGCATCATTGAAGTTGATGGTCATGGAGTTGCTTGCATCGTTATTGTTGACAACAGCAAGGGTTGCTGAGAAGTCGCCTGCAGGAATGTAACCAGACTTTGTGGTTTGGTTCATTATGAATTCCAGGGGTTCAATGCCAGAAATAGCCGATTTGATGGTTGTGATTGCAGACTTGAAACTGCTGATGAAATTGCTGTCATAGTTTACACTCAGCTTCACATTGGCCAATGTGCAGGTAATGGAGGCTTTTACAAGACCTTTCGGTACAACGTTGATTTTGGTGCTTCCATAGTAATAGGGAGTGTCGAAACCAGAACCATTGCCATCCCACTTGGCAGAATGTGCCACTACGGTATAGGGACCTGCCAGAAGTTCGATGTTTCCTCGGAACTCACTGTCGGTGGCATAGTTGTCTGTGCTCTTTATGACCTTTCCATAGGCATCCTGTATCTCCACATGAAGCGCTTTTGCATCATAGCCTTGTGGAGCAGCAGCACGTGTGGTGCTGGGGTCTTTGGTTGAGACAAGGGAACTTATATTCAAAGTCAGGTAACCCTTGCTGCTATCAATGTCAATGTCCTGAGTACATGATACTGCCATCATGCCCAAGAAAAGTGTGCATAGGATATATATAGTCTTTTTCATAGATTGTAGTTCTTGTTGTTATTCGCCTACTATGGTTAAAGTCAACTGGCCATCCTTTGTGTTGCCGTTCATGTCAGTTACCGTAAGCGTGAAGGTGTGGTCGCCTGGCAGAATAACCAGGAAGGGGAAGAAGTTGCCAATGGGGAATACATATTCCTTGTCGCCTTCTGCGGGGACACTGAGTTCCTGACCCAAGTCGCTGAACAAGGCTACCAGACCTTCACTTCCCACAACCTCGGTACCATTCTCGAAATCAATACCTTCGTACTCACCACCAAGATCTGCCAGTGCTCCTGTCATGGCAGGACTTGTGGAGGATACTTTCACGATGATGCTCTTGATGCCATTTACGGCCTCAATCTGTGTGTCACCCTTAGATGGGTCGGTAGACATGTCTACAACCATATCGGCAGGCAGGGTCAGTGTGATAGCATTGGGGTCGCCGCCATCACCGGGAGTGTCAGGAGTGTCTTCGCCACCGTCTCCGGGTGTGTTGCCGCCTTCTTCGCTGGATACATTGTCCTCAACTTCCATTTCAAAGGTTTCTTCGCTTTCCTCGAACTGAATGTCGGCTTTCAGTGTTATGCCAGAAATCTCACCTTCGGTACTCTCTACAGGGCGGAAGATCAGCTCAATGGCATCGCCGCCGGAGAAGTTGGGATTGTCATTGTCGTACTGCTCGGTAGCGGCTTTCTTTGTCAGCTTGTTGCTGGTGACAATTCTGTCGCCCTTGGTTGTTGTACCAGTGAAATTGGCAGTAAGTACGGATACATTCTCCTCAAAGGTCATGTATGTGATTGCTGGGTTCAGTCCGTCTTTCTCTGAAGTATAGGCAATGGCTGAAGACGTACCATCGTCAATGGTGATTGCCCATGTGGAAAATGCTTGAGCGAAGTCGGGACTGAATGTCACCTTGAAACTGCCATTAGCCATGCGGCAGGTAACGGTGGTCTTGGTGTCTATGTCCTTGAGGATTTCAAAATCCTCCTTGCCGGAATAGTAGGGAGTGGTCATGATTTTCTTCAGATTGCCGGGAGTGTGTGCAACGGCATAGTAGTTGCCAACAGCCAGTTTGATCTTGTTGGGAACTTCCGATGCTTTATCAAACACCATAACTTCTCGGGCATCCTCTGTGTAGATGGTTACAGGAAAATCATCGGTTTCTACTGCACGGGTACTCTGGGGCTTAAGCTTGTCCACATTCAAGGACATTGTGCCCTGCTTTGAATTCAATGTGGGAAAATCTTCATTCATGCAGGAGGACATTCCAAAGGCTACAAATGTACCTAATATTATTTTGGAGATATTCATAATTCTAAGTCTTTACGTTTGTCTAAAAATATTTGTTGTTACACCCAGTCTACAGGTACATCAATGTCGTACTCCTTGTCGTTGGTGTCCTCTATGATGTTTATGTCAACTTGCACCTCACCAGATGTGCTGGGGGTATATCGAGGCTTAATGATCATTTTATAAGCCTTGTTGCGCGACAGGCTGAAAGACCCTGTCTTTGTGTCAATCTGTTCGCTGTTCTCGTTCAGGTACTCGGGCTTTGTGGTGGTTGTTATGGTGAAGTTTATGGTTTCACCCCTGTTTCCTTCCTTGAGCTTGACATACCAAGGTTCGGTGTCGTCCTTCAGCCATGCAATGGTTTTGCTGCCAAGTGCCTCTGTGCCGGTAAACACCACATTGTAGTCGGCGAAGTAGGTGCTCATGCCCTCTTCAAAATCAACAGTGATTCTGCCGCATGTGGGTGCACATACCACATTCACGTTTTCTCTTCCATCGGCCTTGATGGTGCCTTCCTCCTTGCCATACACGTAGAAATCGTTGCGCGACGCCTCAGACTCATTGCCATAGAAAGCCTCCACGGTATATCCACCGATGCTCATTGTTATGGGCATCTTCTGCGCTAATTCAGAACCTTTGCAGTTCAGTTTTTCAATACCGTCTTTGTCTATTACTCGAACGGTATACTTGTCGGTATCCTCGTAATTTGCTTCGTTTACAGCACGGGTGCTCTCTGAAAAATCTGTGTTTGGACTTAATGTGAGGGTAAGCAATCCCTGGCGATTTTCCAGAGAGGGCTCTATTTCGTTGCCCTGACTACATGATACTAACGAAATGCTCAGCAGAGATGTCAGACCTAACATCAATGTTGTTTTCTTGGTTGTTCTTTGCATTGTAATATGTGTTTGTTTCTTTTTCAACTATAATAATGTGTGCCTATGGCGTATTCTCCTTGTCCTTTTTGTACGGTGAGCCTGCTTGTAGTCACAATTTCACGTTGCAAATTTACCGAAAAGCATCCATAATCAAGATTTATTTCGGTAAAATAATCATGATTACCGAAAAAAAATCAAAAAAGTGCCGTTTCATCGTTGAATGTTATCGTTGTAGAATAGCACAAGCATACTCAACTTTTCCTCAATATGCATTAGATTGTATACCGAATAATACATATTCTTGTGTGCTTTTTGCCTTCTTTCAAAACTGTTTTTGCTCTTAATTTCAGGTATATTATTACCTTGCAATGAAGGTGGCTCCATACAATTCCTGTTGTGTATGCGAATGTGCTCTTATAAACAGCGGGATACACGATATGTAACCAAATATCCCATTGCAGAGGCAGAATCTGCTTGTAATTAAGAAAGAATAACGTAAAGAGGCGGGGAACTATACAATTTTTTTGTAACTTTGCACGTTAGATATGAAGATATTCGGTATAGGAATGAACTACCGCGACCATGTGGTAGAGATGCAGACAAAGGCACCAGGAAAGGCAAGTGCCGGGTCTGAGGGGTATGATGCCCCAGTCGTGTTTACCAAGTGCGATAGCGCTTTGGTTACACGTGGACGCCCCTTCTTTATTCCCGATTACACGCATGAATGCGAGTATGAAGCGGAACTTGTGGTGAGGATTTGCCGTATGGGACGTAGTATCAGCGAGCGTTTTGCACACCGATACTACGATGCAGTAACTGTGGGAGTGGATTTCACGGCTCGGGACCTTCAAAGAAAGCTCAGGGCAGAGGGACTCCCCTGGGACCTGTCAAAAGGTTTCGATGGAAGTGCTGTAGTTGGAGAATTCCGCGATTTCAACGGAAACGCCTCCCTGCCCTTGGACGGTTCCACTGGCAGATACGAGGATCACAAGGTAGCACAGATGTTGAAGCAGGGAATAAATTTCCGCCTCGATATTAACGGAAAGACCGTACAGAGCGGTTTGAGTACGGATATGATACACTCTGTGGACCATCTGGTGAGTTATATCAGCCGCTTCTTTACGCTGAAGACAGGCGACCTTATCTTTACCGGGACACCAGCCGGTGTGGGGCCTGTACATATAGATGACCATTTGGAAGGATGGTTGAACGGTGAAAAGGTATTGGAGTTCAATGTAAAATAAACAGAGGTCTTGAAGACAAAGGCGAGACATATATTTCTGGCACTCATCTCATTGCTTTTGAGTATGAATGCCAATGCCCAGGAAAGTTTGACATTCCTGGACTGGGAAGTCATAGCCCAGGATACGCTATGTCCGGTCTATTCTGAGGCAGTGCCTTTGGAAACAGACTACCGTGCCAATGACTATACGGTAGTTTTAGAGTATCCTGCATGGGATGCACTCAATGAAAATGAGACGCGGCTGGCACATAGGTATGCAGACCAGATAGAAGATACCATCCGGATCAGTCATTATATAAGTGTAAGCAGAGGAAAGGGGCAGCTTAACATAAGCTTTGTTCCGATTGTACGTAAGTCCGGCAATTATCTTAAACTTACGAGTGCGAAGATTGTAATCAGACCCAAAGGTCATGTTAGTCACAGCAGGTCGTTGGTGTCGGAGAGAAAGAGGTATGCAGATAACTCGGTCCTGGCTAAAGGCGTGTGGAAGAAGATATACATAACTAAGGACGGTATGTATCGGCTTACTCCACGCCTGTTGGCAGAGATGGGCTTCAAGAATCCCGATAATGTGCATTTGTATGGTTACGGCGGCCACCAGCAATCAGAAGTCATCGATGCAGACAGAGACTTTGATGATCTGGAGGAAGTATCCATGTACAGGGCATCAGACGGTTCTTTGCTGTTTTGGGGCAATGGTTTAGTGCACTGGGACGGAGTCAACCGTGTTTTCAATGCCTATGCAACGAAAGCGGCATATTTCCTCACAGAGGGAGATGTGCGTGAGGATATGCAGACAGAGGCTCCTTATACTGGCACTGTGAACCAAACCGTCGAGACGTGTTTGAGGCATGCATTGCACGAAGTTGATGACTATGCCTGGTTCCGTGGAGGCCGCAATCTGGTTGAAAGTACTCTTTTCTCAGGCGCACATTCCAGAAATTATACCTTTTCGGGAATCAACAGTTTGGGCAACGAGCGCCTGACGGTAGTGTTTACTGGCAATGACGTCTCCACACCGCTTACTATATGGGCAAATGGACAGAGTGTCTCCACAAAGACAATCCCTGCCCCGGGAAACTATATGTACTACTCCGAGGGCAAGTATGCCAATATGGATGTGTCCGAGTGTAATGCAGGAAACCAAACGTGGAAAGTAACGCTGGCGACACAGGGCCCCTTTGCAACTGACAGCCGTGTGCAGGGCCGTTTGGACTATATCGCATTGAACTATACATCGCCATTGGAAACAGACAACGGATGGGTCCTTTTTGGAGGAGGGTATTCGGGCACAGGTCCTGGCACGGGTTCTTCTTCTAATGTGGCCGCCAAATATGCGGGACCAACAAAATTCGCTTCGGTTAAGTCGGCTGCTTCTGCAGACCTTTGTGTAATGCGTCTGCCGGAAAGGGGTGCTCCCTCTGTGCTAATGCCAGCAACAAAGGACGGGGATGCCTATTCGTTTTCCTGTGCAGACGGGACACAGTATTTCGTTGCCTTTGATCCGGCATATGCTTTTCCTGAACCGGATGCCGGTGAAACGGTAGAAAATCAGAATCTCCATGCTTTGGACAGTGTGGACATGCTGATTATTGTCCCGGCGAGTGGCAAACTGACGTCACAGGCACAGCGTCTGGCCGATGCTCATAAGCAGTACAGTGCAATGTCCTGTGCGGTTGTCAGGGCGGACCATATATATAATGAGTACTCTTCCGGCACTCCCGATGCTACAGCATATCGCCGTTTCCTTAAAATGCTGTATGACCGTGGAATTGATTCGGGAACAGCGCCCCGATACCTTCTCCTGATGGGGGATTGTGCGTGGGACAACCGCATGAAATCAACATCATGGCGCACGTACTCGCCGAATGATTATCTGTTATGTTATCAGAGTGAGAACAGCTATAGCGACACGCATTCCTATTGTTGGGAAGACTATTTTGGTCTTATGGACGATGGCGAGGGAGGAAGTCCCACAAGAGATGTCTCTGATATAGGCATAGGACGTTTCCCCGTCACAAGCGAGTCCCAGGCCCGTATAATGGTGGATAAGACCATCGCACATCTGCAGCGCACTCATGCCGGAGAGTGGAGCAATACGGTAGTAATGCTCGGCGATGACGGCGATAACAATACACATATGACAGATGCCAATAGGGTGGCGGATCTTATTGCAGATGCAGCACCGCACCTGAATGTGCGTAAAATAATGTGGGATAATTATATAAGGGAAAACCAAGGTTTGTACAACTCGTATCCGGAAATCCGCTCCCTTATTGCCAAGCAGATACAGGAGGGTGCCATGATGTTCAACTATACGGGGCATGGAGCAACATATCTGATGAGCCATGAGCGTGTCATAACGCTTGACGATGTAAGGTCCTGGAAATCCGACAGGCTCCCTCTGTGGTACGTGGCGGCTTGTGACATCACTCCTTTTGACAGCCAGGAGGATAATCTTGGTGAAGCGGCGGTGTTGAACGAAGGAGGAGCAGCAGTGGCTTTTATCGGAACAACACGTACGGTGTACAGTACGCAGAACTATCATCTGAACAGTTTCTTTTCAAAGTATCTTTTTGAGCGAGGCGAGGATTCCCGTGTTAATTCTGTAGGAGATGCATTGAGATTGGCAAAGGGAAGTATGGTAAGCGCAAATAATGACGGAAGCCAGCCTCAGAACAAGTTGCAGTATGCCCTTTTGGGTGACCCCTCCCTTAGGTTTGGCCTTTTTAGAGAGAAGGTCAGTCTGGATAGCATTAACGGGCAGTTAGTGAACGGCGAGGTCAAATTAAGTGCTGGCAGCCGTATCAGATTGAGCGGCCACATAGAGGACGCAGACGGCAGTACAGATGCAGGCTTCAACGGAAAACTCTTCTTCAGGCTATACGACAATAAGGCACTGGTTACAACCAGGGGGAACACTGGCGACAAGCCGTTTACGTATACAGACTGGAATAAGGAGATAAACAGAGGTGAAACGAATGTTGCTGACGGTATTTTTTCAACTTCAATCATTATTCCAAAGGATATAAACTACAGCGACGAGAATGGCAGAATAGTGTTCTATGCTATTAGCGATGACCGTGCAAGCGAGGCCAATGGAAGTAACGAGGATTTCCTTGTTGGTGGCATAAACCAGGAACTGGAACAAGACACCTTGGGACCGGAGATGTTTGTATATCTTGACAGCAAGGACTTCGTTGATGGCGATGTTGTCAGCGCACGCCCCATCTTTGTTGCGGAACTATATGACGAATCGGGCATTCAGAACAACGGCAACGGTATAGGCCATGATCTGCAATTGTGCATAGACGGAGATCCGCAACAGACCTATAATCTGAATTCATTCTATACTTCAACAGATGGAGACTTCACCAGAGGTAACGTCTGCTTCGCGGAATTCCCGGAACTGGCTCCAGGAGCACACACCCTTAGTTTCAGAGCCTGGGATATGATGAATAATACATCTTCAAGGACCCTGCGTTTTGTTGTTGGCGAGAACCTGGTACCGGAAATAGTTTCTCTGATACTGGAGTCGGACGTTGTTTCCGGACACACTAATTTCCATGTCGGGTACAATTTCCCTGGTCTTGAGTGCAGTTTCACGCTGGAGATATTCTCCACGAACGGAGCGTTACAATGGCGGCAGCAGATAAATGCCTCCTCTGGAAGTGGAGTTGTGACTGTACCATGGAATGGATGCAATGGTGATGGTGCGATACTTAACAATGGAATATACATATGCCGTGTGACTGTGTCTTGCGATGAAGGCAAAAAAAGTCAGAAGGAAAAGAAATTCATATACAGAGGCAATAAATAGCCTCAGAATTCAGTTATTACACTACGTATGAAAAGAATAATTATATCCCTCGTAGGCGCTTTTATGGCCATTGCCGCCATGGCGCAGAATGCGGATTTGAGCGAAAGGTTCAATCCGGAAATATATGGTGTGACATCACTCGCAATTGCCCCTGACGCGAGAGCCGGTGCAATGGGTGATATGGGTGTGGCTACGGATGCCGATGCAAACAGCCAGTACTGGAACTGCGCCAAGTACCCATGGAATATAGCGCGTGCCGGTGTGAGTGCGTCGTACACTCCGTGGCTGCGCAAGATAGTCACAGGCATCAACCTTGCCAATGTGTCGGGTTTCTACAGAATCGGAGACTATTCGGCACTAAGTGCCTCCTTGCGCTATTTCGGTATGGGCGAAGTAACCACAACCGCAGGAGACTATAGTTTCAGCCCCTATGAAATGGCCATTGATGTGGCATACAGCCGTTTGCTCACCCAGACTTTCTCTATGGGCGTGGCTATGCGATTCATCCTGTCCAACATGAACTACGACCCGGCTCAGGAGGCTGCCAGCGGCAAGGCTTTTGCCGCCGACATTACAATGTATCGCCAGGGCTACTTCTTTGCTGGTAACAGAGAGTGCAGCATGTCCTGGGGTATAGCGCTGACTAATATCGGTTCCAAAATCAATATGGGCAACAGCACCCATGCCGAGTTCCTGCCTGCGATGCTGAGATTGGGTATCAATATGACCGTTCCCTTCAACGAATACAACAAGCTCTCTTTCGGTGCCGAAGTCTACAAGCTGTGCATACCCACAAAACCAGTACAGGGCGAGGACGAATCTCCGGAGGACTATGAGAGACGCCTGGAAGAGGATTACTACTCAGTAAGTTCCATTGCAGGTGTGTTTAAGAGTTTTGCTGATGCACCCGGAGGATTCAAGGAGGAGATGCAGGAACTTCGTTGGAGTTTTGGTGCAGAATACACCTACAACGACCGATTCATGCTTCGTGCCGGCTATCATTACGAGAACCCTCACAAGGGCAACCGTCAATACTTTACCGTTGGTGCAGGCTTTCACATGAGCGTATTCACAGTGGATGCCGCCTACTGCATAGCCACGGCACAGGGCAATCCCTTGGACCAGACAATGCGTTTTTCACTGGGCTTCGACCTCGATGGCATGAAGGACCTCTTCGGCCGAAAAAGATAATTATAAAATATGAAACATATTCTTCCTCTTATTGCAATAATATGCGCCTCTTGCGCCTCTTCCCCCATAACTCCAGAGACTGAGGCCTCTGCTATGCTGAAGAAATCCCGGTTGCATCTGCAGGACGGCAGATACGATGCCGCACGCGACAGCATCCTGAGCATGCGAGAGAAATATCCCACTGCCCTGAAGAACCGTGCACAGGGCATACTGCTGCTGGACAGCATAGAGATGCTGGCAGCACGCGACAGCATGGGCAGTGCAACCGGCGAGGAATGGAAGCGTCTTTCCATCAAGGCTCAGTTCTTTGAGCGTAAGCTGCAGGAAGACATGAAGAAACTGGCGAAGTAATATATCCCCATGCGAAATCTCTCAGACAAGGACCTGGCTGCAATCCTGGACAAGCCCATGTTCCGCCGAATATCCGAGACGGCAGACGACTTGGGGTTGGAATGCTATGTGGTAGGCGGATATGTGCGTGACCTGTTTCTGGAACGTCCTTCCAAGGACATAGACTGCGTGGTGGTGGATCCCTCAATTGTAGAAGGGGGCACTGCCAAGGCCGAATATTGTGCGCCTGGCATTCGTCTGGCAAAAGCGCTTGGACGCAAGTTGGGACGCGGTGCCAATGTGTCTGTGTTCAAGAATTTCGGTACGGCACAGGTGAAATGGCATGGCGAGGAGGTGGAGTTTGTTGGTGCACGGCGCGAGAGCTATTCGCGCGACAGCAGAAAGCCAATAGTAGAGGACGGGACTCTGGAGGACGACCTGGACAGGCGCGACTTTACAATCAACGCACTGGCTGTATGTCTGAACAGCAACTCTTTTGGGCAGCTGGTTGACCGCTTCGACGGACTTTGGGACATGGAGGATGGCCTGATAGTTACCCCTCTTGACCCGGATATTACCTTCAGCGACGATCCCTTGCGCATGATGCGGTGCATACGTTTTGCAACACAGCTCAACTTCCGTATCGAGGACGAGACACAGGAGGCGCTTTGCCGCAATGCAGAGCGCATCAAGATTATTTCCCAGGAACGTATCATCGACGAACTCAACAAGATTATGCTATCGCCAGTTCCGAGTATAGGATTCATAGAGCTGGAACGTTGCGGACTGCTTGAACTTATCTTGCCGGAAATCGCTGCACTGCGTGGTGTGGAGAGCCGTAACGGGCGTGCCCACAAGGATAACTTCTACCATACCCTGGAGGTCCTGGACAATATGGCACGTGCAACGGCTGGGAGGGCTGCTGAAACCTTGTTCCTCAGATGGGCGGCACTTCTTCACGATATAGGCAAGCCCCGAACCAAGAGATGGGAGGAACCGCATGGGTGGACTTTTCATAATCACAACTATATAGGCCAGAAGATGATCCTTCCTCTGTTCAGACGCATGAAACTGCCTCTGGA
>JAEIGA010008086.1_pt1 | contig 15945 bp, 11 predicted proteins | sample 9270691 | NCBI WGS metagenome assembly JAEIGA01 (sample SAMN17057246, study PRJNA624740) | gut metagenome | biome: biome; isolation source: fecal sample | host: Bos grunniens | place: China: Xizang | collected 2019
GTCAAAGGCGGCGGCGCAACTTTGCACAACTGTTAATGCGTTTGGGTCAGCAAGGCCAGTGTCTTCACAGGCTGATATTAACATTCGTCTGAAAATAAAATGAGGGTCTTCTCCGGCACTCATCATCCGAGCCATCCAATACAAAGCTGCGTCTGGATCACGACCGCGTAAACTTTTAATAAAAGCACTGATAATATCGTAGTGATAGTCCCCGTCTCTGTCGTAAAGCACAACTTTTTTTTGAATGCTTTCTTCACAAGTTTCTTTACTAATAAAGATTTCAGAGTTTTCTGGTGGCACACATGGATTTGTATCAGGAGCCCATTTTTCAGGAGTAGTTTCCACTGCAAGTTCCAAAGCGTTTAGCAAACTTCTTGCATCCCCGTTGGCAGTTTCAATTAAATGCTCTAGAGCGCCTTCTTCAAAAGTTACTTTCCAGCGGCCATATCCTCTTTCTTTATCTTGTAAAGCCATTGTGGCAGCCTTTGTTAAATCTTCTTTTGTAAGAGGTTTTAGCTGGAAAACCCGACTTCGGCTCACCAAAGCCTTATTCACTTCAAAAAAAGGATTTTCCGTTGTGGCGCCCACCAAAATGATTGTGCCATTTTCTACCCAAGGAAGTAGGGCGTCTTGTTGGCTTTTATTCCAACGGTGAACTTCGTCAACAAAGAGGATGGTTTTCTTTCCATAGAGTTTATGCTGTTCGTCGGCACATTTTATAGAATCTCGAATACTTTGGACGCCAGATAATACTGCATTCAAAGTGAGAAAATTACTTTTTGTGTGATTTGCGATAACTCGAGCCAAAGTGGTTTTTCCAGTTCCCGGAGGCCCATAAAAAATTACAGAAGTAAGTTGATCTGCGGCAATAGCCCGACGCAAAAGCCGACCTTTCCCAACAATATGATCTTGACCAATATATTCGTCAAGATTTCTAGGTCTCATTCGAGCTGCAAGAGGTCCTTCGTTTTTTTTGTGCTGAATATCAAACAAATCCATAAATCAAAGTATACAATAAATAAAGGGATATTAAAAGATAGGTGAGTTTTGGCGGATTTTGGGAAAATCAAAAAATTACTAGTTATCAAAATAATTTATTTTTCTACAATAATCATAGTATAAGATAACAGAACCATCAGTTTTTTTTCTATATATTTTTTTAGTTAACCAATTATTGTTTTCATCAAGTTCTGTTTCAATGTTGTAAATCCAATTTTCTGATAAATTTTCATATATTTTTGTAATATTTCCAAATGAATCGTAACTGTAAATTCTTTGCATTACTTGATTTTCTATTTCTTCAAGTGTTTCTGGTTCTTTAGCATCTCCTGGTTTTTTTATAATAGCAACATTATATTTTGGTAGGATTTTGTTATTTTCTGAAAATATATAGAGTTCTTCTATGTTTTTATAAAAGATATTTTGATTCTCCAGATGAGAAAAATATGGTTTTGGAATTTCTTGTAAAATTCCATCGTAAAAACATTTTAGTTTTATTGATGTGTAATTTTCTGTGATAAAATAGATTGTATTCAATAAATTTTCTGAATTGTATTTAAAATTCAAAATTTCGGTTTTATTATTTTCTAAGTTTATTGTAGTTATTTTTGTAAGCTTGTATGTTTCTGAGTCAAATAGTATTTCTGTTTTTGCTAGTTTGTTGGTTATAATTACTGAATTTTCTTGAAAGTTATAGTTTTCTGGATTGATCATAACATTGATAAAAAGATTTTGCTTAATTTTATTTGATAATTTTGTGTTGTAGTATGGATTATAAAAGAGTTCTTTTACAATTCTGTTGTCTTCGTATTGAGTTGTTTTTTCAATGAGTCCAAAATCATAATAACAGAATGTCTCTAGTGAGTCGCTAGGGTTTGTTGAATAGAGTGTTAAATGGTTTGATTGGATTTTTCCGTTAAAGTAAACGTCTGGAATAGATTCCTTGCCACCTCCTGCAAAAAGAGAACAAAAAGCAAATAGAAAAAAAGAAATGAGAAACAATTTTTTCATTATGATTTGATAAACTCTCCCATTATTAGATGTAATGATTATGTTACTTTTTTATCAAATTATATACTGAAAATAGTTAAACATAAACAATAAATATTCTGTTTAAAAATCTAATAATTATAAATAGAATAAACTTTTGGAGAAAAAATAAAAATTATCAGAGAATAAATTATCTTATCTGGCATGATTTTACGGAAGTTTTGCAATCTTTTGAAAAATGGAGAAAATGGAGATATACTACAAATATAAACAAAAGGGTAAATTCAACCCGAAAAAGGAGACTTTTCCATGAAAAAATTTTTAGCTGTTTTATTTGTTTTGGCTGTTTGTGTAACAGGAGTTTTTGCTGCTGACACAGATTTCCCTACAGGAACATGGGTTGATGCAAAATGGGATGCATCTTGGGTATTTTCTACAGATAAAGTAGAACTATTTGATAAAGATGGTGAACTTGTTTTCACATTCACACAAAACAACACAAAAGATTTTAAACTTACTCCATCAAAAGATGGTTTGGTTCTTTCTTTTTATTGTGCAGAAACAGAACGTGGTTACAAATTTACAAAACCACTTACATTAAGCACTGACTTAGAAATGGAAATCGATCCTGATTGGACAGACGAAGATTACAAAGTAACAATTAAATTCAAGAAACTTAATTTCTAAGATATTCTAGAATAATTGATATAAAACAAAAATGGACTGACAAAAAACTTCTGTCAGTCCATTTTTTTTGTAAAATTAAAAAAATTATGCTGGTTTATGATTTATAAATCCAACAATGTGGGAAACATTTCCAGCACTTCCTTTTACAGGAACAATTCTTTGTTGATATTCTTTAAATTCACCATTTTTAGATAGCATTCTAAATTCTGTATTTACTTCCTCAGAAGAACGCACAGCCTTACTTGCTTTTTCTAAAACATCTTCCAAATCATCTTTGTGAATTGTTACACATTTGTCAGTTACAAAATCATTGATATTTTCTGGAACTTTGTCTGTAAAATCGTTTTCGTCTGAATAATTTACAATTGCCTTGCCGCTATCAAGATTTAAAATATACAAAATATCACAAGTTGATCGGAACATATTATAAATCATTTCTGTTGTTAAGCCGATATCTTGAATTTTATTGTCTTCATTTTCTAGATTATTTTCTGTTTTCTTTGTAAAAGAATCTGACTTTAAGATAGTCTTAGATTCATAATTTTCAAAGTCTTGATTTAGATATTTTTCCACATTATTGAAAATCACAATTGATCTACAACTTGTTGTTTCTGGAGTGTTGTATCTAAACTGCTTAATTTCATACCATTGATATTTATCTTCGTTATCAAATTGAAGTCTTGCAAAAATCTTATCACTGACGAAATTTTGCTTTTCCATTTCTTGCATTGCAAAATTGGCTTTTTGTAAAACATTTATACAATCTTCTGGATGAACGAATTTATCAACAAAAATTGATATATCTTGGGAAATATCTCCATATAATTGTACAGAACTGAAATCTGAGTTGTTGTTGTGCAATATTGTATGTTTTTTTGTTGAATAGTCAATTTCTAAAACAATATCACCAGTTTCCTTAATTAGGCGGTTATATCTGTAATTATCAAGATAATCTGGGATATCGCTATTTTCTTCGATTTCAGGAGTGAATCCAAATTCTTCTAAATTGATTTCACCATCTCGGTATTGTCTAGCTTTTTCTTCAAATTGGTCAGAAACTAATCTAAAACAATGTTTTATTTTTTCAGAGAAAGCTCCACATTCGCCACTAATAATCATTCTTACTGTCTTTTCATGGGAAAAAGCAGGTTTGTAAACTCTAGGAGTTGTTAGTGCGTCATAAACGTCTGCAATGGCTGCAACTTGGGCACAAAGAGGAATGTCGTCTCCAACTAAACCAGATGGATATCCTTTACCATCGTATCTTTCGTGGTGATACATTGCAATTTGCCAAGCGTATTCGAGATAATCCTTTTTTTCAAAAAAGTCTAATTTTCGAATTATATCTCCACCATGAACGGTGTGAGATTTCATTGTTTCAAATTCTTCTTTTGTAAGGCGACCTGGTTTGTTTAATATTGAATCTGGAATTATGATTTTTCCAATATCATGAAGTGTTGAAGCAGAGGCCATACAATATATGATTTTGTCAGTTAAGCCGTATTCTGGGTAATTTTTTTTAATTTCTTTCAAGAGAATTTCTGTAAAACTTCGGATTCTCTTAATGTGTTGTCCTGATTCCATACTTCTATGTTCAATAATAGAACTTAGGGTATCAATCATTGTTTCATTTGATTTTTGTAGCCTTAAAGATAAATCCCTTGCTGCAGCTTCTAGATTTCTTTTATGATGATTTGCAGAAATTACGTTTTGAACACGACAGTATACGGTTTTTGGAACTATTGGTGTATTTACGATATCAGAAACACCTTTTTCCAAGGCTTTTGTTTCAACTTCTTCAATTGTTTCTGCTGTTACAATAATGACAGGAATAGCTTTTAATAAATCGAGTTCCTTCATTTTATCAATGAATTCCCAACCATCCATAATAGGCATATTCAAATTAAGTAATATTGTACAGATTTTTGAAGGATCTTGCAGAAGTAAGTCCAATCCTGTTTTTCCATCTCCTGCTTGTAAAACTTCGTAGTCTTTGCTAAAAATTTTGGCTAAAAGGAGTCGTGTGATGCGATTGTCGTCTATTATCAAAATGCTTTTGTTGGAAATCATTATTATCATTCTAACTCAATATTTTGAGAAGACAAGTAAAATTTTCTAAATATGAAGACTATGTTTAGGGATTTTAGATTGTATAATTTGTTTTATAAAATTATACAATCTAAATGTTTGAAGTGAAGTGTTGAAAGTCGTACGTATTAAAGGAAAATTAATCCTAAAATACCAACTGGAATTAGATAAAATGCAAAATATTCTAATTTTCCTTTGTTGATTAATTTCATTAAGAATTTTAGTGAAATCAATCCAACTACGAAGGCTGTTAAACATCCAATTATCAAAGGAAGAATGCCCACAGAACTTGCAACATCACCTAAATCTTTTGCTTCTAAAATAAAGGCACCAACAATTGCTGGAATTGATAAAATAAAGGAAAATTCTCCAGAAGTTTTTCTATCGATTTTTGCCATAAGTGAAGCTGAAATTGTAATTCCAGAACGTGAAATTCCAGGAAGAGTTCCAATGCCTTGTGCAATACCAATTAAAAAACCTTTTAGAGGTGTTACAGTATTTGAAACACCTTCTTTTTCAATTTGTTTTTTGCTTAAAATTGAAGAAAAAATTAACAAAAATGCTGTAATAATGAATCCACCACAAATGAATTTTACAGGCAATTCTGGTAAGAATTTTTGAGTGATAATTGCAATTACGCCGGTGGCTGCTGTTCCGAAAATAACGGCTAAAATCATTTTTTGTTTAACAAAATCATCTTCTCGGGCTTTTCCAGATATCCATCTAAAAAATACTGCGAAAAGTTCTCCAATTTCTTTTCTAAAGAAAATGATAACGGCTGCTAATGTAGCAACATGAAGCATAACGTCAAATAAAAGAGGCACATCTTCAAGACCGAAAAGTGCTTTACATAGGGCTAAGTGTCCAGAACTTGAGATTGGTAAAAATTCTGCAAGTCCTTGCAAAGCTCCAAAAAATATTGATTGTAAGATTGTCATAGTGAAAGATATTAGCACAATACTATGAATATGTTAATGGTTTTTAAGATTTTTTGATGGAATAATAAGAAAAATAGAGCTAAAATCAATTTTTTTTTGAAAATTATCAATATATGTGGGCTTTAGGTCTTGCGATATCTTGAAATCAAGGTTAAAATAAAGAGTTATATTTTCAAAAGACTATAGGAGGACAATTTTGAAAAGAATTCTAACAACTCTTTTGGTTCTATGTCTTGCATTAACAATGTTTGTTTCTTGCGGAAAAAAAGAATCAGGTAACGAATTTATCATTAACAACGGTACAGAGCCACAATCTCTAGACCCTTCAAAAATTGAAGGTGTTCCAGAACACCGTATCTACATGGCTCTTTTTGAAGGTCTTGTTTCTTATGACCCAAAAACATCAGCTGCTATTCCTGGTGTTGCTGAATCTTGGACTCGCAGTAACAATGACACAGTTATTACTTTCAAACTAAGAGATGCATATTGGTCAGACGGTGAAAAAATCACAGCTCAAACATTTGTTGATTCTTGGTTATACTACTTAGCTCCAGAAACAGCTGCTGTTTATGCTTACATGCCTGCTATGATTATCAAAGGTGCTACAGAATACAATGCTGGTACAGGTTCAGCTGCAGATGTTGGTATTCGTGCTATCGATGAAAAAACATTTGAAGTAACACTTGTTGGTCCACTTGCATATGCTGTTGACATGATGGCTCACTACTCATTTGCTCCACTTCCACTACACGCTATGAAAGAATATGGCGATGACTGGATTAAACCTGGAAAATTTGTTGGAAACGGTCCTTTCACTCTAGAAAGCTGGACACCACAACAATCTCTAACAGTTATTCCTAACGAAAAATACTGGAACAAAGACGAAGTTTACCTAGATCGTATTACTTTCTTAACAATCGAAAACGAAACAACAGCTTACCAAAAATACAAAGCTGGAGAAATGGACTGGGATACATCAGCTCCTCTAGAAATGTTAGACGAAATCAAACTTCGTGATGACTATCAAACAGGTCCACAACTTTCTTCATACTACTATTACCTAAATAACGAAAATCCTGTATTAGCAGATGTTCGTATTCGTAAAGCTTTAACAATGGCTATTGATCGTGAAGAACTTGTAAACAAAGTAACAAAAGGTGGAGAAATTCCTTCAGGTGGTTATGTTCCTTCAATGACAGGATACGAAGCAATTACAGGAAATACATTTGATTTAGCTAAAGCTCAAGCTCTTCTAGCAGAAGCTGGTTATCCAAATGGTGAAGGTTTCCCAAAAATGACTTTAATTTACAACACAAATGAAGGTCACAAAAAAATTGCTGAATACGTACAACAAGCATGGAAGAAAAACTTAGGTATTGATATTGAACTTGCTAACCTAGAATGGGCAACATTCCTAGATGAACGCCAAGGCGGAAACTTTGAAATTGGTCGTGCTGGTTGGACAGGTGACTATCAAGATCCATCTAACTTCCTAGAACTTTTCCTTACTGGCGGTGGAAACAACGACGGTAGATACTCTAACCCTGAATTTGATGCTTTACTTGATAAAGCAGCAAAAATGCCAGCTGGTGCAGAAAGATTTGAAGTTCTAAGACAAGCTGAAGAAATCTTGATTACTCAAGACCAAGCTATCATTCCTTTCTACTTCTACGTAACAAAGAATATGATTAATCTTGATCAATGGGAAGGATGGTATTCAAATACTCTAGATATCCACCCATATGTTGGTCTAAAAAGAAAATAATTAACTAATTATTTTATCGTGAAACCCCATTTGTTTTGGGGTTTCAAAGAAAACAGTTTTAGGTTCGGTTTGGAAACCTAAAACTGTTTTTAACTATAATAAATATCCAAACAAAAAAACAAAACTCTGCTAAAGAGATTTTTAGCTCCAAAACTTGTCGGTTGTTTCAGCTTGTTTTGGATAAGGATTGTATCATGGGACGATTTGTGTTTCGTCGGTTTATAAGTTTAATTCCGACGATGTTTCTAATTATTACTTTTAGTTTCTTTCTTATCCGCCTAGCACCAGGTGGTCCTTTTTCAAGTGAAAAAAAAGTTACCGAAGAGGTAATGCAAAATCTTCTAAAGAAATATCACATGGATGAACCTCTTTACAAACAATATTTCCGTTATTTAGGGGATATTTGTCGTGGAGATTTAGGTCCTTCTTTTAAAAATAAAGATTTTACAGTTAATGAGCTTATTTTTCAAAGTTTACCAAACTCAATTACACTTGGTGTAATTTCTTTGGCCTCTGCATTATTTTTGGGTGTTCTGGTTGGAACCCTTTCTGCGTTAAAACAAAACTCATGGATTGATTATGCTAGTATGTCTGTGGCAACGGTGGGGATTTCTGTTCCGACCTTTGTTGTAGGTCCTGTAATTATGTTATTATTTGCTATGAAATTGGGTTGGCTGCCAACTTCTGGCTGGATTACAGGTCGCAATGCCGATGCTAGAACAATTATTATGCCAGCTATTACTCTTTCTTTGCCATACTTTGCTTACATTGCTCGTTTATCTCGAGCTTCTGTTTTGGAAGTTTTACGTTCTGATTATATTAGAACTGCTAAGGCAAAAGGATTAAAACAAAGTCAAATTATGTATAAGCACGTATTAAAAGGTGCTATGCTTCCTGTAGTTAGTTATTTAGGTCCTGCATTTGCTGGTATTATTACAGGCTCTGTTGTTGTTGAACAAATCTTCCTAGTTCCAGGACTTGGAAAATTCTTCGTTCAATCATCATTAAATCGTGACTATACATTGATTATGGGTACAGTTATTGTTTACTCATTTATTCTTGTAGTGATGAACTTTGTGGTTGATATTGTCTACGGACTTCTTGACCCAAGAATTTCATATAAATAGGAGGCCTTTCTAAAATGTTTAAGTTTAATAAAAAGGCCGATGAAGCGGTCAACGAATTTAACCAAACAATGAAACCTGTTTCTTTGTGGGATGATGCATGGAAACGTCTTAAAAAGAATAAAATGGCTATCATTAGTATGTGGGTAGTTTTAGCATATTGTCTAATTTCATTGTGTGCTCCAATTTTGCCAATTTATCCATATGAAGAACAAATTTTGGAACATACAAATCTTCCACCTTCATTTAAACCTGCTGGTGAAGTTATGATTCAACAACGTGAAAAATATTTTGCAAAAGTTATGGCAAAGGAAAAACGTACAGAATATAACGAAGCAGAAGCCGCTGAAATTGCACAAATGAAGGCTGATGTTGAAACAAATCCAATTCATCAAAGACGTTATATCTTAGGAACAGACGCTCTTGGTCGTGATATGCTTTCACGTACAATTTATGGTGGTCGTATTTCTATTTCGATTGGTATTATTGGTACAGTTACTGCATTGCTTCTTGGTGTTTTAATGGGAGCTATTGCAGGTTATGCAGGTGGCTGGATTGATAACTTGATTATGCGTTTTGTTGATATTATGTACGGTCTTCCATACATGCTTATGGTTATCATTATGATGGCGATTTTAGGACGAAACATCTTTATTTTGTTTATCGCTATTGCATTGGTTTCTTGGCTAAGTATCGCCCGTGTTGTACGTGGACAAATCATCAGTTTGAAAAACTCTGAATTTGTTGAAGCTGCAAAATCAATGGGTGCTAGTTCTGCTCGTATTATTTCAAAACACTTATTACCAAATACAATTGGTATTATTATTGTTTATTCTTCACTATCACTACCTTCATTTATTATGAATGAAAGTTTCCTATCATTCCTTGGTCTTGGGGTTTCTGCTCCTTTGGCTTCTTGGGGATCTTTGGTTTCTGATGGTGTAAAAGGTATGGAACTTTACAGTTGGCAATTAATTGTTCCTGCTGTAGTTATGACAATTTTCTTGTTTGCTATGAACTTCTTAGGCGACGGTTTACGTGATGCCTTTGACCCACAAAGCAAAAACAAAACTTAATGGAGGAATTATATAATGAGTGATAATAATACAATGACAGATGAAGTAATCCTCCAAGTTAAGGATTTGAAAACTTATTTCCATACTGATGAAGGAATTGTAAAAGCTGTTGATGGAATCACATTTGACTTACACAGGGGTGAAACTGTTGGTATTGTAGGTGAATCTGGTTCTGGAAAAAGTGTTACAAACCTTTCAATTATGAATCTTGTACAATCTCCTCCTGGAAAAATTGAAGGTGGAGAAGTTCTTTTCCATGGCGAAGATTTGCTAAAAATGGACGATAAAACAATTCGTGACATTCGTGGAAACAAAATTTCTATGATTTTCCAAGATCCAATGTCTAGTTTGAATCCATTTTTGAGAATTTCAACTCAAATGATTGAAACAATTCAACTTCACCAAGGGCTAGATAAAAAAGCTGCACGTGAAAAAGCTATTGAAATGCTTACACTTGCCGGTATTCCAGCAGCTGCAGAACGTATTGACTGTTATCCACATCAATTCTCTGGTGGTATGAGACAGCGTGTTATGATCGCAATGGGACTTTCCTGCAATCCTGAAATCCTAATTGCTGACGAACCAACTTCTGCACTTGACGTTACAATTTCAGCCCAAATTCTTGAATTAATGCAAGATTTAACACGAAGACTTGGTACAGCTGTAATTATGATTACACACTCTTTAGGTGTTGTAGCTGGAATGTGTGATACAATCATGGTTATGTATGCTGGACGTGTTGTTGAAAGCGGAAAAACAACAGATATTTTCAAAGATCCAAAACATCCATATACACAGGGATTGATAAAATCTGTTCCACGTCTTGATAAAAAGAATGAAGACAGACTTTTCAGTATTCCAGGACAACCACCAAACGTAATTGATTTGCCACCATGTTGTCCATTCTATCCACGTTGTGAAAAGGCTATGGATATCTGTAAAAAGAAATATCCAACTGTGGCAAAATTTGAAAATGGTCACTGTGCTTCTTGTTGGCTTTATGCTGATGAAGCTGTTGTTTCAAAAGGAGAGGAAGAGTAATGAGTGAAACTAAAAACCTCCTTGAGGTAAACGACTTAAAAATGCACTTTGCAACAGGTAGCAAAGGTCTTTTTTCTAAAGAAAAAAATTATGTTTATGCTGTTGATGGTGTAAACTTTTCTATTCGACCAGGAGAGACTCTAGGTCTTGTAGGTGAATCTGGTTGTGGTAAATCTACAGTTGCTCGTGCTGTTGCACAAATCTACAAACCAACAAGTGGCGAAGTTTTACTTGATGGTAAAGATTTAACAAAGATGAGCAAAAAAGAGCTTTTATTAGCTCGTAAAGATATGCAAATGGTTTTCCAAGATCCATATGGTTCTTTGAGTCCTCGTATGACAACTGCAAATATTATTGCAGAACCAATGCATATTTATCGAAATCGTGGTCTTCTTGAAATGACTGACGAAGAAATTGATGAACGTGTTGAATATTTGATGGAACTTGTTGGTCTTTCAAAATTCTTTAAAAACCGTTATCCACATGAATTTTCTGGTGGACAAAGACAACGTATTGGTATTGCTCGTGCATTGGCTTTACGTCCAAAATTGATTTTGTGTGATGAACCAGTTTCTGCTCTTGACGTTTCTATTCAAGCACAGATTTTGAATCTTTTTAAAGATGTTCAAAAGAAACTTGGCTTAACATATTTGTTTATTGCTCACGATTTGGCTGTTATCGAATATATTTCTGATAGAATTGCAGTTATGTATCTTGGAAAAATCGTAGAAATCAGTGATTACAAAGATTTGTATGCAAATCCATTGCACCCATATACAAAGGCATTGCTTTCTGCAGCTCCAATTCCAGATCCAGAAATTGAAGCAAAACGTCAGCGAATTATTCTAAAAGGTGACGTACCTTCTCCAACAATTCAAAGACCTGGTTGTTATTTCTATGATAGATGTCCAAACAGAATGGAACATTGTAAAAATCACCAACCACAATTACAACAATGTGGAGATAGTGCAGAACATCATGTTGCTTGTTTCTTATATCAAAAATAATTTTTAATATTTGATATAGACATTTTTTTGAAAACCCTGAACTTGCAAAAAGTTTGGGGTTTTTTTGTTTTTAAATCTAAAAAATTCAAAAAAAAACTAAAAAGATGGATTTTTTTTAGAATTTACTCAAAAAAACAAAACTTTTATCTATATAACTTAGTATAAGGATTTTCGAAAAGTAAGGGAGCTTTTAAGCGAACTTAAAGCGAAAATGTCATAGAAAACTTTTGCAAGTTGATTAATAAAAAACTTACAAAATATTTGGAAATAAAAAAGGAATTATAATTAATAATATTATTGGTAAAACGGTTTACATAATAAAATAAGTATGTTATTATAAAAATATTAAGAAAAAAAAGAAAATTTTATTCATGGAGAAAGTTTATGATTAAAAAAGTTGTTGCAAAACAAAAGCTCAGACTACAAGGTGTTGTAAATGGCTAAGATTTCAAAAGTTCTTCAGCATGATACAACTGATTGTGGTGCTGCTTGTATTTCCATAATACTCAAATATTATGGAAAAAATGTTCCAATCAGAAAAATTCGTTTAGCAGCAGGGACAGATACCATTGGTACATCTGGCTTTGGAATTGTAAAAGGTGCAAAATCTCTTGGTCTTGATTGTAAAGGCATTATGTCTACTGAAAAAGAAAAAATCAATGATATTCCTTTTCCTGCAATTTTTCACATCAAAGAAAATCTAGACCATTATGTGGTGGTTTATAAAACATCAAAAAACTATGTGTATTTTAGTGATCCAGCTGTTGGTCTTCGGAAAGTAAAAAGAAAGGAATTTTTAAGCTGGTGGTCTGGAGTTTTTTTTATTCTTTTTCCATCAACTGATTTTGAAAAACAAAATGAAGAAAGAGGTGTATTATCTCGATTTATCACTTTACTAAAACCACACAAAAAGCTTGTAATCGAAACTTTGGTTGCTAGTTTGTTACTTTCCTTATTTGGTATTTTTGTTTCATTTTATTTTAGGTTTTTGATTGATGAGGTTTTGTATTCCCAAGTGCGTTCTACACTTAATCTATGTTCAATTTGTTATTTAATTGTGATTGCCTTCCAAGCAATAATAGGATATTGCCGTAATCAAATTATTTTATTTTTAGGAACAAAAATTGATGTGGCATTATTGTCAGATTTCTTTTATCACTTACTTCATTTGCCATTAAACTTTTTTTCAACTAGAAAAACAGGAGAAATTCTATCTCGCATAAATGATGCAGAAACTGTGAAAAATGCAGTTTCCTCCACAACTCTTGGAATAATTATGGATTCATTTATGTTTTTAATTGGTGGTTTCTTTTTATTCAAAATGGGAATGGCTTTACTTCCAGTTTCCATAGTTCCAGTTGTTTTATCTGCCATTGTTGTGTGGATTTATTCAGAACCTTTCAAGCGAAAAATAAAATCAAGAGCTGTTTTGGAAGCTGATAAAAATGCAGCAATGTATGAAAGTATAAATGGGATAGCCACAATAAAAGGTCTTGCCACAGAGGAAAAAGCCTATTTACGAGTTGAAGAAAAAATTGTAGCTTCAGCAGAAAAGGGGCTTGAACTTGGAAATATGGGGAATTTTCAACATGGAATTCAAGACTTGCTTTCAGGTATTGGAATCCTTGCTTTATATTGGGTTGGAAGTCTTATGATTTTTGACGGAAAAATTACTCTTGGCCAGTTGATTTCTTTTAGTACCTTGTCAGGATTTTTTCTAGGTCCATTGAAAAGACTTCTAACAATGCAACTTCATCTTCAGGAAGTAATGATTTCAGCAGAACGACTTACTGACATAATTGATATGGAAGTAGAATGTGCCAATGAAGAAAATCTAGAAGAAATAGAAAAACTAAGTGGGGATATTCAATTTAAAAATGTTTCCTTTTCCTATGGAACAAGGGAAAGAGCTGTAGATGAAGTTTCTTTTACAATTCCTGGGGGAAAAAAAGTTGCATTTGTTGGTGCATCTGGCTCTGGCAAAACAACTTTGCTAAAACTTTTAATGAAATTTTATAAATTGGAAGAAGGTCAAATCCTAATAAATGGCAAGGATATTTCAGAGATAAAAACACCTTCCTTTAGAGAAAAAATTGGTTATGTTCCTCAGGAAAGCTTACTTTTTACAGGAACAATTAGTGAAAATATTGCTTGGGGATGTGAAAATCCTTCTCAGGAAAGAATTGTTGCCAGTGCTGTGTTATCTCAATCCTATGATTTTATTCAAAGACTTCCAGATAAATTTAATACCTATGTTGGAGAGCATGGTTCAACCTTATCTGGAGGTGAAAGACAAAGACTTGCAATGGCAAGAATATTAATGCGAAATCCCCACATGCTTATTTTAGATGAAGCCACCGCAAGTTTGGATAGTATTTCAGAACAAGCAATTATGGACACGATTTTTAACCGAGTAAAGGGAAGAACCGTAATTATGGTAGCTCATCGTCTTTCAAGCATAAAAAATTGTGACATAATATACGTTTTTAACAAAGGAAAATTAGTTGAACAAGGAAAACATGAAAATTTATTAGAAAAAAATGGTTTTTACAGCCAATTATGGAGAGCACAAAATGAAAAAAGTAATGGTTTTACAACATCAAAACAAAATGGTTTACTCAAAAGAATTCCTACAGCTAAGAGTGCCATCGGAAATTAGTGTTTTATTTTATGTCATCATTTTATTGTTAGTTGTTGTGATTTGTATCGTTTTTTTTGGAAAAATTGATGACGTAATAAAAGTAAATGGAATTATAAGAACCCAAGAAAATGTTTCTTCGGTAAAAAATGTAATTTCGGGAAAAATTATAGAAAAAAATTACAAACCTGGTCAAAAAGTTGAAAAGGGCACTTTTTTGTATAAAATTGACCCAGCAATTTATGATTCCCAACGAGAAAATCTTGTTGCTGAGCAAAATAATTTAATAGAAAGACTAAGTGGACTTGAAGAATTATTTATAAGTTATAATCAAAATAAAAATCTAGTTGATAAAAAAAATGTGGTTGCATATACAAGATTCGAAAGTTTTAAAACAAATCTAGAAAAGTTGATTATACAAACAAATATTTCTTATGAAACCCTAAAAAATGAAGAAAATCTTCCTGTCAGTTTGAGAAATCAAAAAACAATTACTCAGTATAAAATGAATTATGATTACAATCAAAAGACAGTTGAGAGCTATAAAGCTGATTTTCTAAAAACAATTAATCAAGAAAAAAATGATTTAGAGTTATTGCTAGTTAAAAATCAACAAGAAATCCAAAAATTAGATAGTCAATATGAATTTTTAAAAGTTTATGCCCCTGTGGAAGGTTATGTGCAAGAAATATCATCTTTAAATCTGGGGGATTATCTTGAATCTGGGGCGAAGGTTATTAATATCATTCCCAATGATGAAAAGAATTTTAGAGTGGAAATGCAGATTTCACCGAAGGATATGGGGAAAATAAAATCTGGATTAAGAGTAAAATATAGAATTTCAGCATTTCCATTTTTTGAATACAAGGGAGCAGAAGGGGTAATTACAGCTGTTGACCCTGATATTCGTACAGGAAATAACGGTCAATTATATTACATTGCATACGCGGACATAGATAGGGTTCAGTTTGAAAATCGAAAGGGAGAAGTTTTTCCCATTAGAGCCGGATTGGAAACTAGTTCCAGAATAGTTTTGGAAACAGAACCAATTATCACATTTTTTCTTAGAAAAATTGATTTTCTATATTAGGAAAGGCTATGAAACGAGTTGTTTTAATCTTTGTAGGTCTATTGATTTTTTCTTCATTGGGATTTTCTGAAACAGAATTAGAAAAACTTTGGACGCAAGGGAAAAAATATAATAGCGATTTATATATTGCTGACTTTTCTATTGAATATGCAATTAGTTCCCTCGAAAATAAAAATAGTTTATATCCATTTAGTTTGAGAACAAATTTTAATTCTTCCTTTAGTGATGGATATTCAGATTTAGAATGGTATACAACAAATTCCAGTGGGAATATATCTGTTGTTAAGGAAAATCCCTTTGGTAATTCTTTTTCAGGAACATTAAGTTATGGAATTTCAAGGGGAATTTTGAATATTTTTGCGGAAAAAATAGACAGAGATAATATTGGATATTCTCATAATCCTTCTGTTTCATTCTCCATAGAGCAAAGTTTATATCCTGCATTTTTCCAAGGTGTAAAATCAGATCCGAATGTTGAATTGTTACGAAAAAATCTAGAAAC
>JAEIGA010008087.1_pt1 | contig 15944 bp, 10 predicted proteins | sample 9270691 | NCBI WGS metagenome assembly JAEIGA01 (sample SAMN17057246, study PRJNA624740) | gut metagenome | biome: biome; isolation source: fecal sample | host: Bos grunniens | place: China: Xizang | collected 2019
AAAATAGTTAAAACCTCTAGATTTAGATAAGTCTATCCATACCTTATTAACATCATTAGGTTCAATAAATATTTGAAGGGGTCTAGAAAAATCTAAAACATCTATTCTTACCATAGATGTACCTACTACATCTTTAAACTCGACAACAAAAGAATCTTTCTCTACTTTAACGTTTCGTGATGTAATATTTTTGTTTCCCACTTCGTGTAACTCTAGCAGAACTGATTCCCCATCATATTTTCCTGACACCGTATCAATTAAATAACAAGTAACTTTTGAATCACCTATATGCTTACTATATTTTGGTATATCTATAGTTGTCGCTACCTCCTCTTGCAAAGAGATAGTAATATTTGGGGTGTTTTTATCAATGCACGATGAGAATAAGAATATTAATAGATAAAATATTATGTATTTCATAAATTGTATAGAAGAAGTGAAGGGTACAAAGTACCCTTCTGTTCAATTATAGTATCTTATTTGTGACAAGATTGCCAATCTCCTTGGTAGCGTAAGCAACAATAATAAGAACCATCTATTATACATTTAAGTCCTGCTCCCCTAGACGCACAAGTACCTTCACTTACTGATCTATCACAACCACCTCCACTTGAGCAACCACCTAAGATTTGTTTCATTTCTACTCTACTTAATTTTCCTTCAATGCTTGAAAGACTAAATTTAACGTTTTTCATAATTTATAAGTTTTAATTTTTGTGCTCAACCGCAATGCACTATTATACTTAACTAACTATAACAGCGGTTTATTCTTTACTGAATTGTTATAGGCTTTTATAAATGTTCCTCTATTAAACCAAACAAAGGTGATATAATACGAGAAATGATAGTTCTTTTATCTGTTACAATTTTTGCTATTCCAAGTAATTCTCCTGTAAAATCAACTGATTTTCCTGAAGAAAATACTAAATTCCTTGGCAACACAATCTCTGCTATATACGCATTATTATTAGGTACTAAGGAAAGTGAACTCACTGTACCATACAAATAACCATACTCCATGTATGGATGCGCATTACTTTGTATTAATACAACTTGACCACTTTTTATTTTTCCTGCTCCATCTAAAGGAATTTGCATTTTCCCTATAAAACGACTTGCCTGATTAGGGACTACAACAAAAATAGGTTCTCCACTCTTAACAAATTGATTACATGTCCAATACGAGCTAAAGGACACAACTCCGCTAACATGCGCCTGTAATAAATATTTTTGTTTCCATTCCTTTACAGCAAGACATAACCCTTTATATGATGAAATCAAGTCTTGAACAAGTTGATTATATTCAACTGCATATTGGAAAGATAATTTAGTACTACTCTCATCTAAACGAGAAAACTCAACTTCTTCCATTGAAATTGTTGTTCTTAGTTGTTGTACAACCTCTTTCTCATTTAATAGATTGCGCTCCGCAACCTCCATATCTACATATGCAATTAAACCTTTATCATATAGATGCTTCTCCCTGTTATAAATATTAGTTGCAATCTCTAGATATTGTTCTTTTAAATTTAGTTGTTTTTTAAGATTCTTAATATAATCTCTTTTACCTCCTTGTTGCTTTATCAATGAGGTCTTCTCTTGATCTATTAAATTCAAAGATGTAAAATTATTATATGCAACATAACTTTGTAAAAAATCCGAATAAGAAGGATGAACATCACCCAACGAAAATGTATCAACTAGTAACTGTTCTGGCACATATACATCATTAAATAGAGTTGTAGTTGACAATAATGAATCTAGTAAAAGAATATCTCCAACTGATGCTGAATTCTCCAATTCTGCTATTATATCTCCTTTAGATACAAGATCACCATTGTTTACAAATATATTTTTTATTCTTTCACTTATTTGAGCAACATTCCAAACAGGAGGATTATCTGAAGTTATAGAGATCTCCCCTTCTATAGTATCAGAATATGAAATTAAACAACAGCCAATAATCAATATAATTAGAATTATTCCATATACAAATAATCCATATTTTATAAATTTACTTGGAGAGGCATAAAATATCTCACTTACCTCTGGACTTTGTATATCTACAGATGAACTCTCTTGTTGAAGAGATTGTTCTACATTTTCATTTTCCATATTACAACTCTAATTGATTTTGGACCAATCTATAATATGCAGCTTTCTTTGCACATAATTCTTTATGTGTACCAATTTCTATTATTTTTCCTTTTTCTAGTACGACTATTTGATCTGCATCTCTTACAGTACTAAGTCTATGCGCTATTATAATTGTAGTACGCCCATTAAAGAATTTTTGTAAATTGTTTAATATTACAGACTCATTATTCGCATCTAAAGAATTTGTTGCTTCATCAAATAAAACAATTTTTGGATCTTTATATATAGCTCTTGCTATAAGCATACGTTGGCGCTGACCTTGACTTAATCCATGCCCATCACTACCAATTCTAGTATTATATCCATTAGGAAGTGAATTTATAAAGTCTTCTATATTTGCCATTTTACAAGCCATAGATAGTCGTTCTCTATCTAGAGTTTCGCCATTAGTAGCAATGTTATTTGCAATAGTATCAGAGAATATAAAACCTTCTTGCATTACTATGCCACATGAACGTCTCCATTTCTTTTTATCGTAATAATCTAGGTTATTCTCGCCCAATAAAATATTTCCTCGTTCTACAGGATAGTAACCTAATAACAATTTCAATAATGTTGTTTTCCCACTACCACTACTTCCCACAATAGCAGTCTTCTTATTTGCAGGAATTCTAAGATTTATACCATCTAACACCCATTCTCCAACAGAACTTTTATCATAACGGAATGATATATTGTTTAAGTAAATATCATCTCTAAAGGCATTCTCCGTCAATGGTACATTTGCATTATCATATTCACTTGGTAATAATCTTACTTCGTTTAAACGCTCTAAACTTAATTTAGCGTCTTGGACTTGTCTAATAAAACTAATTAGTTGCTCAACTGGACTATTAACTTGACCTATTATATATTGTATTGCAGTCATCATACCAAGTGTTAATTCTCCTTCTATAACCAAATTTGCGACTACTGCAGTAATAACTAGGTTTTTTGTTTGATTAATTAAAATGGCCCCTGAACTCTGATATTGACCTAAAGCCATGCTTTTTACTTGTAAACGATATAATATAGTCTGTACACGTTCCCAACCCCACCTCTTAACTTGCTCGATACCATTTAATTTAATCTCTTGCATACCATTAATCAACTCTAAGACATTGTTCTGATTAACAGATTGATGGTAAAAGTTTTTTGTATCAAGTTCAGCACGATATTTCATAAATAGCAAAACCCATAATACATAAAGAATACTTCCTATTGCGAAAATTGTAAATATAAGAGCGTTATAAAATAATAAAACAACAGAAAATATAACAAGACTAAACATTGAGAAAATTATGCTTAAACTTGAATTTGTAAGTAAATCCTGTATTCTAGTCTGATCTCCAATTCTTTGAATAATATCACCTGTCATCTTTGTCTCAAAAAACGACATTGGCAGATTCATCAAACGAATTAAGAAATCAGAGACCATTGATATATTAATTAATGTCCCAATATGTAACAATATCCAACCTCGCACAAACTCAATAGTACTACTACTAATAACTAATATCATTTGAGCTATTAATATTAAATAGATATATGATATATCCCTTGTTGATATACCAAAATCAACAATAGATTGTGTAAGAAATGGGATTACTAATTGTAGAATACTACCTATTAGTAATCCTATAATAAGTTGTACAACTAATTTAGTATGTGGTCTTAAATAATTAAATATATATGAAATCTTTGAAGGTTCTGTTTCTTCAATATTTTTATAGAATTCAGGTGTTGGTTCCAGAAATAATACAATACCACTTTCACTATTTTTATCATCACCAATTTTCCAATATTTACAGAACTCCTCTTTTGAATATTTTAGTTTACATGAAGAAGGATCTGAAACATATACAGTTGTCCCTTTTCTTGTTTCTCTTACTTTATATACAACAACAAAATGATTCTGATTCCAATGTATAACACATGGTAGAGGTGCTTGTTTTAAAGTATCGAATGAAACATTTGCACCCATACTACGATAACCTATTTTCTCTGCAGCCTCGCTAATACTCAAAAGAGACACACCCTCATTAGTGATATTGGTTGCTTCTTTAAGTTTATATGGAGAAAAGAACTTTCCATAGTGGGCAGAAATAATTCTTAAGCACGTCGCACCACAATCTGTTGAATCTTGTTGTTTAAAATGAGGAAAATTTAACATACTAAATTAATTTTCATCTCTATCTCTAATAATAGAAATCTATAAAATTGTAATTGCTTTTGCTAATACTAACTTCTTAACAATCTCTTCAGTTAATTTAAAAAGTTTTATTCGAGAAACTTCATCACTAAAATCTTCTACATAAGATAACATATGATTCTTTAAATCAAATAATGTTTTTCCATTATTTAACTCTTCTAAAACTATCACCTCAAATTCATCAATATCTATCAAAGTAAAACCACTAGAGGTACATTCTGGGATTAAAAGATTATATAGAGTTCCTGAGCTCATTTCCCAATTATTATAATATTCAATTCCTACACGTTCTCTTGCACACATTAAACCTCCAAAATCGTAAGAAGTTTGTATAACACAAGAATGTTTAGATTTTGTAATAATAGAGTCTTTTGCCGAATTGAAAATACGCTCATATGTATTTAAAACTTGCTTATCATATTGCTCAATTTCATCAATATTACAAGAAATTATATGTTCCTTTATTTTAGACCTTAACGTTTTATAATCTTCAAGAAAACTAGTTTGTTCTTCTTTGTCAAATACATTAATAATGTTATTTACGTATGTATCTAATTTTGAAAAATCTATTCCGAAATTTTCTTTGATAGGCAAATCACTAATAGATTGACCTTTATTCGTAAACGTTTGAAGGATACGTTCATAAAAATCTGGATAAAGTTGTTTTAGTTTTAATGCCATAAGAACACAAGTAACCTTATCTCTTTTAAAATGACCTAATAAATGAATATAATCTCTTTTAAATGGTACCTCTTGAATGCTTCCTACATATTGATAACCTTTATCCTCTATTATATCATGGAAGATTAAACCTGTTGAACTTTTTCGCTGCTTCATCATCGTATAAAGCAAGTGCTGTTCAAAAAAAACATTGAATCTATCAGCATTCATTAATGGTAAAGAATCAATATTTTTATTGATATAATCAAAAGCCTCGTTTGTGTAATCTTTAAAAAGCTTTATATCATTACCACCTAAAATCCCTGCATTTATAGCTCTAATTGGAATTCTTGTTTCAAAATCCTCTCTTACAACATTAGGTAGAAATGAAAAATGTTCCTCAATTTCTTTTTGAGTTTCTGTATAGTAATCAGTTGCGACCTCAATATTTTGACCTACAACATCATTATTTAGAATACTCTCATCTATCCTATTAAATAAAAAAACATCACCATCTACGTGTAAAAATGGCTCATTTTGCATACTATATGTCCATAACTTAGGTAAAGCCCATAAAGCCTTGTGTGGAAGAGAATAAGATTCTGGGAAATAAACTACATTATCATAAGGCAATCCCAATTCATTAATTAAAAAGTTTGCTGCATGTTTATTTGCATACAAAGTAACTGATTTATAAAGTTTCTTTAATTGTAAGCAACTTAGTGCCCACGCCATACAATGAAACTCTGGTTTAACCCAACCTATAGGATTTTTATATAAATCAATATTCTCATCAACGTATAAAGTTTGTATTATATTCATTTTATTTTTTACTAAGTTCTTATATGTTATTGTAAAAAACCTCTATAGAATATTAATTAAAGGTTAATAAAATATTTTAAGTCTTCAATAGAATAATATTCTCTTTTTAATTCACGACCGTCTAAATATATAGTTGGAGTTCCTGTAATATCTACTTTTTCTGTCCAATCATACATTTCTTTTATTTCATTTTCTTTAGATTTATATACTTTAGTAGGGAATTTTTCTTTAATTTTTTCTAAACAATATTTTTTACTATTATTCTTATACCAAAATGTCATTGCTTCTGATAGCATTGTTTTATTCGCATATTCTTGAATGAGAAGAAAATGCTCTATTATCATATATGCTGCATTATCTTTTCTATCTGCAGATGTAGCAAAAATAATCTTAACTTGTATATCATTACTTAATGCCAATAGTTTGTCCAATGAAATATGCGCATTTGCACATGGTCCACAATATGGATTACATACAGCTATTATACTATGAGAATAATCCTCCTCTTTTCCTAAGATTAAACCATGAGGAATTTTATCCATTTCTAGAGAGTTACCTAATAAACTATTAAAACAAATATTGTTAAACTTAACGCGTTTAAGATTATTGTTGTCTTTTTGTAGCTTTGATACCTTCTCCAATAATCCTTTTTCAAAATAACAAATGATTGATGATATTATGAATGATATACATACTAATATTGCATCATTTATCGTAAGAGGTTGTATATTGTCTAGATATTTTAGTAAAGAGACTATTCCTTGTACTAACAATACAAATTGGACAACTAAGCACAATAAACACCATTTTTTAACGTATAACCATTGGTATAAAACTGAATATATAACGTAAAAAATAGCTAAAAATGAGATGTAGTTTATAATAAAACCGTTTGGATTGATTATTGAACAAATAATGTATCCTACAAAATAAACAAGACCAATATCACTCCAATTTAATATTGAAAATAATTTTGCTCCTTTACTACTAGTTACTGAATGACAATCTCCTTTCGAGACAGAAGAACAAATTCTATCTATTAATGGTACTTGTCTTTTCTCCTGTAGTTGCAATAAGAATGATGCTGCAATCCCTATATAAGACGCAACTAATGAAAATAATCTAGATATATTAAATTGATAACCCGTAGCTAAAAACAACAATACAAAGGCCAATACACTAACACAACATGGCGCAATCAAATGCTTATATTTATTTTTATTATACTGATTCTCTCCTGAATTCTTATCAGGTTCTGCAATTAAAACAATTTGATTCCATTTTTTAAAAAAATCTAACAAAGAAATCTCTAGGTATTCTTGTTTTTCATTTGAAAAATATTTTACAGATTTCTCATTGCTCTGAACAACAATTGTAAAGAATGTATTTTCACCTTCAGTAATAGTTGTCACATAAGGACATGGAAGCTCGTGTATATCATCTTTACGAACTTGTATTACAGCATTTGGAATATTCCACTCTCTTAAAGAATCACTTATACATAAAATACTACTTGGTTCTGGATGTTCCTCAACCTTTAAATTAATATCATGTTTTGATACTTTGACATTCAAAGCTCCTACATATGCATTTAATACGTTTATAGTATTCTCATACTTGTTAAAAGTCATCGTTTATGGTTTGTTTAAGGTTAAATTAATACATTAAATTTCTTTCAAAAATTGATGTGACCTCCGAAAGTTTTTTGTCTAACTTTCGGAGGTCATATCAATTTTGGGGTGGCAAAGGTAGTGATTTATATAAAATACAAACAATTGAAATTATATTTTAACATTAAAATTTTATATTTTTTAGAGTTTATTAATAATTTACATCTAAATCTATTTTTTAGGATATTTTTTCAGGTCTTTATAAAGTAAAAATTTTAAAATTTAACTATGCTCTTGTTTATAATAGTAATAGTTTAGGACATAACTTGTATTTTCATGTAAACGATAAGACATATATAGTTAGTTAAGTTTTTCCAATAACTACCATAAATAATTTAAAATAATAAAGTTATGCAGTAATTTCACCCCTCTATACCGAATTTCACCCCAAATTTTGCGCCAAATATCCCATTTTATCGTAAAAATACACGAGTGCGGGGGTATAGTTGTATTTTTGCACCACGTTAAATTAATTTATTTATGAAACCTAACAGACATTTTTTAGATTATCTACAAACAACCATCAGACGCGACTGGAAAGAGCCTGCTATGACAGACTACGATGATGGTGGTGAGTTTACATACGGTGAGATGGCAGAGCGCATTGCTCGCATTCACGTTTTATTTAAAGCAATGGGCCTTAAGAAAGGCGACAAGGTAGCACTTTGCGGTAGAAATAGTAGCCACTGGGCTATAGCAATGCTTGCAACTGTAAGTTACGAAGCTGTGGCTGTTTCTATTATGGACGCATTCACTCCTGAAAGCATTTATGCCCTTGTTAAACACTCTGACGCACGCATATTTATGGTAGGCGACGTGGTTTGGAAAAACCTTAAAGAGGAAGAACTAAACCAAGTTGATGCTATTATTTGCCAAAATACATTAGAACTTTATTTCGGTAAAAACGAAGAGATTAAGAAAGCTCACGCTTCGTGGGACAAATTATTTGCAGCTGAGTATCCAGAAGGTTTCGACCCTACAAAAACTACTTACGCAACAGACAATTTCGACGAACCTGCTATTATCAACTACACTTCTGGTAGTACAGGCGACCCTAAAGGCGTGGTGCTAACACACAGAAACATTAGTTCAAATGTTACCTTCGGACAAGACAAAATTCCTAATCAAGCTGGTTGGAACGTGGTATCTATGCTTCCACTAGCTCACATGTTTGGCCTTACATTTGAATTCCTTTATCAATTGGCAGGTGGCTGTCATGTTTACTTCTTGAACCGCACACCTTCACCTCAAGTGTTATTGAAAGCATTATCAGAAGTGCACCCTTACATGATGCTTACCGTGCCATTGGTAATAGAAAAAATCTTCAAAAAATCTATTTTCCCAGCTATCCACAAACCTGCTGTGCGCGTGCTTTGGTACATTCCAGGCATCAATAAGATTATTAGAAGAAAGGTTTACGACAAACTTATGTCTGCCTTTGGTGGCAACCTAAAATATCTAATCATTGGTGGCGCTGCACTTAACCACGAAGTGGAAAAATGCTTAAAACAAATCAAATTCCCATATTGCGTAGGTTATGGTATGACAGAATGCGCTCCACTTATTGCCTACACCCCTTGGAACGAATTTAAAATACGTTCTTGTGGTAGAATAGTAGATAGAATGCAAGTGAAAATCGATTCTGAAGACCCTCAAAAAGTGGTTGGTGAGATCATGGTGAAAGGTGAGAGTGTAATGACTGGTTACTATAAAAACCAAGCTGCTACAGACGCTATTTTCACAGAAGATGGTTGGATGAAAACTGGTGACCTTGGTGTAATTGATGCACAAGGCAACATCTTTATCCGCGGTAGAAACAAAAATATGATTTTAAGTGGCAATGGTCAAAATATCTACCCAGAAGAACTTGAAGATAAGGTAAACAATATGCCTTACGTGATAGAATCTGTGGTTGTGAGCAGAGGAGATAAATTGGTTGCACTTGTTTACGCCGACACAGCTGCTATTAAGAAAGAAACAGGAAAAACTCCAGAAGAAATTATGGAGATGAACTGCGCTAAAGTAAACAAACTTATACCTCGTTTCTGCAAGATAAGCAACTTTGAACTTGTAGCGGAAGAATTTGCTAAAACCCCTAAAAAGAGTATAAAACGTTTCTTATACAGTTAATTCTAATTTTAAAGTATCATCACTCTGAGGAGCACTTTTATTCTGCTCCTTCAGACAACTTTGGAGCGAGATGCATAAACATCTCGCTTACTTTTTTTACATAAGTCTTAGAGATAGGAATCTTCTTTATATCAGGAATTCTAAATTCTATTTCTAGTTCATCCGCATTTCTGCGCATTGCAGTAACGTGTTCCATATTTACAATAAATGATCTATGGCAACGACAAACATTTGTACCAACAAGAATCTCTTCCATACGCTTCATAGAGTTTCGCAGTAGAAACTTATTCAACTTATTTTGGCTAATATAATTTATCTCTACATAGTTGTCGGCTGATTCTATATAAATCAAACTATTTGCAGACAGCGAAAGCTTATTTTCCCCCTTTTCATCGGTAAAATTTATTACTCCCACTTGTGATAATCCCAACCCTTCTAGCTCCAAAACTCGTTGTCTTAAACTAATATTGTTTATATAAAGCCAAGATACTAGATAAGGAATGAAAACCACTAGTAAAGTATTAATATTTACCTCTCTAAAAACTGTTATAATATCATCATATTTGAAAAATTCTAGACTTGGAGTTATCCAAATAACATAAAGTGTGTAAAAACCCGAAAGTATTACCACCTCCATTATTAACCAAATAATATATTCTAAATAGCTTAAAGATACTCTTTGTACAAAAATATACATCAATATACGGCTAAGAGCAATTACACAAATACCCACAAATACAAAAAGGCAGGAATATAGAAAATACCCTACTTCTGTAACATCTACCCATCTTGCAGACTCAAATGGTTTATAAAGATTTACGAATGCAAGTGAGAAGATAGCTGTGAACAGAACAGATTTTATCATGTTCCATTTATCTGTATAATAATCCTTTATTCTAGTACTTTTTATGTTTGCATTCTCTGCCATCGCTGTATTTTTGGAATTAATTGCTTGACAAATATAATAAAATTATGAATAAAATCACTAATTTTGCCTATTATTGTAAAAATGACTATATGAAAAAGCTCTTCTTTATAGACGCATACGCATTAATATATAGGGCATATTTTGCCTTTATAAAAAATCCTAGAATCAACTCACAAGGACTTAATACTTCTGCCATTTTAGGCTTTGTAAACACAATAGAAGACATTCTTAAAAGGGAAAAACCTACTCATATGGGAGTGGCGTTCGACCCCGCAGGACCTACATTTCGCCACGAAGCGTTTGAAGCCTATAAAGCACAAAGAGAATCTACTCCAGAAGACATCAAAAAAGCTGTTCCTTATATTAAAACCTTGCTTAAAGCATACAATATTCCTATCTACGAAGTGAGTGGATATGAAGCAGATGACGTAATAGGCACTCTTGCTAAACAAGCTGCTAAACAAGGGTTTACAGTGTATATGCTCACTCCCGACAAAGACTACGGACAGCTTGTAGAAGAGAATATTTTTATGTATAGACCAAAGCACTCTGGTGGATATGAGATATTGGGCGTGGAAGAGGTGAAAGCAAAATATGGTCTTGAAACACAGGAACAAGTTATTGACCTGCTTGGTCTTATGGGTGATAGCAGCGACAATATTCCTGGTTGCCCAGGCGTAGGCGAAAAAACTGCAGTAAAACTCTTGCAAGAGTTTGGTAGCATAGAAAATTTGCTTGCTAATACAGATTCTTTGAAAGGTGCACTTAAAACCAAAGTAGAAAGTAATGTTGAGCAGATAAAGTTTTCTCGTTTTTTGGCAACTATTAAGACTGACACTCCTATTTCTTTAAACGAAGAAGAACTAGTGGTAAAAAATCCAAATACAGCAGAACTTCTAAATATCTTCCAAGAACTAGAGTTTAGAACACTTATTTCTAAGTATTCTGAAGGCACTGCTGCGCCTGCCCTTCGACAAGCTCCAAAGAAATCGGCAGAGCCTAAACAACTTTCTCTTTTCGACCTTTTTGAAGAAGCAGACACACAAGCAGAAATTGCCGATGAAACCGCCATTTCTGATAGAAAATCTATACAAAATACACCACATAATTACACACTTGTAGATTCATCAAATTTTGCCGATTTCATCGGGAATTTAAGCACACAAAACACATTCTGTTTCGATACCGAAACCACAGGTCTAGATGTGCATAATGACAGACTTTTAGGACTTTCATTTTCATGGAAAGAAACTGAAGGTTATTACATTCCTGTAAACGAATCTAATAAGAGTGAAATTTTAGAAACTCTAAAACCTATTTTTGAAAATCCTAATACAAAAAAAATAGGTCAAAATATGAAGTTTGACCTGATGGTGCTTGCCGTGAATGGTATAAGTCTAAAAGGCGAACTTTGCGACTGTATGATTGCGCATTATTTGCTTCAGCCAGAGTTAAAACACGGTATGGACTACTTGGCAGAGGTGTACTTAAACTACGAAACTATCCACTACGAAGATTTGGTAGGTGCAAAAGGCAAAAAACAACTTACTCTAGAGAATGTGGAGGTGGAAAAAGTATGTGATTATGCCGCAGAAGATGCTGATATTACATTTAGACTTTGGAATATTCTTTCTGAGAAAATACAGCAAGAAAAACTAGAACACCTTTTTTACAAGGTAGAAATGCCTCTAATGAAGTGTCTTGCAAAAATGGAGTTAAACGGTGTGAGAATAGACTCTAACGCCCTAAATGCTTCTGCAAACAAACTTAGAGAGGAGATTTTGAATATACAAAATGAGGTAACAGAGATGGCTGGCGAGGAGTTTAATTTAAGCTCTGCCAAACAAGTGGGTGAAATACTTTTCGACAAACTTAAAATAGTAGAAAAGGCGAAAAAGACCAAAACAGGACAATATGTTACCTCGGAAGAGGTGCTAGAAAGCCTATCTGGCAAACACCCTATCGTGAAAAAAATACTTGAATATAGGGGCATAAAGAAACTTCTGAGCACATATGTAGAGGCTCTACCAGAACTTGTCAATCCAAAAACAGGCAAAATACATACTTCTTATAATCAAACAGTTACTGCCACAGGACGACTTAGTTCTAGTAATCCAAACTTACAAAACATTCCTATTCGTGATGAAATGGGAAAAGAAATCAGAAAAGCATTTATCCCAGACGAGAGTCACGTTTTCTTTTCTGCCGACTATTCTCAGATAGAGCTTCGCATTATGGCACACCTAAGTGGCGATGAGAATATGGTAAATGCCTTCAATGCAGGCGAAGATATACACACTGCCACCTCAGCAAAAATCTACGGAGTAGAAATATCTGAGGTAACAAAAGATATGAGACGCAATGCTAAAACTGCAAACTTTGGCATTATTTATGGTATTTCTGCTTTTGGCTTGAGTGAAAGACTCGGAATTTCTCGTACAGAGGCTAAAACCTTGATAGAAGGCTACTTTAAAACTTATCCTCAAGTGCAAGAATATATCACAAACAGCATAAACAAAGCGAAAGAAAATGGCTATGTAGAAACTATTTTTGGCAGAAAACGATACCTTTCCGACATAAATTCTGCAAACAGCGTTGTGAGGTCTTTTGCAGAAAGAAATGCTGTGAATGCCCCTATTCAGGGTAGTGCTGCCGACATAATAAAAATTGCTATGGTAAATATAGACCGTAGATTTGAAGAAGAAAATATTCAGTCGCAAATGATACTTCAAGTGCACGACGAACTAAACTTCAACGTGCTTGAAAGTGAAATTGAAAAGGTAAAACAAATTGTAATAGAGGAAATGCAAAGTGCTTATTCTCTGAGAGTTCCACTCATAGCCGACTACGGAATAGGTAAAAATTGGCTAGAAGCACATTAATAGTGACAACTTTTTACTATCTTTGCAAATTGATAACTTTAAAATTGAAACATGAAGAAATTATTATTCATTGCTTTAACTTTTGTAGCATTATCAAGCACAGCGGTTGCGCAAGAGATAGAGCCTATTGAGTACGGAGATTTTGAGAGTTGGACTTCTAGAACCATTTATGAATCAGGCATCATTGGTGGACAAACTAGAACAGTGTATGTAATAGGACCAAACAACCACATAGATGGCAACATTCCTTATATTTATGGTCCTGAAACTCAATGGAGTTCTTCAAATGTGTATGCTAAAGTAGCTGGCATCTCCAAGGGTAGTTGCTCTGTGGAGCCTGAAGTGCGCGGCGACGGCAGATGTGCTAGACTAGACACTAAAATGGAAAGCGTGAAGGTGCTTGGCATTATCAATGTGGAAGTGCTCGTTTCTGGAAGTTTCTTTTTAGGTAAAACATACGAGCCTATTACAAACACCAACGACCCATACTCAAAAATTGAAATGGGTATTCCTTTCACTAAAAAACCTAAGGCATTAATACTAGACTACAAATGCCTTATTTCTTCAAACAACTATGTAATGAAACACCCTGGGGTGGGTTCTTACCGCCTAAAAGACCGTCAGGACAAGGGTGAATTTATAGTTTACTTACAAAAACGTTGGGAAGACGAAAAAGGACGCATATATGCAAAACGCGTGGGTACAATGCGTTATCAACTAGACCACAACGTGCCAGAATGGCAAGACAACACTCGTTTCCCAATTCATTATGGCGACATTTCAAATACTGAATATTATAAAGATTTCATGCAACTTACTGGCGAAGATGGTCTTCTATACAAGGCTATGAACAGCAAAGGTAAAATGGAACTTATTCGTGAGATAGGTTGGGCAGAAGAAGATGAAGAACCTACACACATTATATTAATGATTACTTCTGGTAATCAAGGGGCGTTTATTGGTACTGTAGGAAACACACTTTGGGTGGACAATATTAAATTTGAGTATTAAAACAAACCTTATACTATAAATAATTAATAATTATGTCTTTAGAACAATTCAATTTTCTACTACTTCTAATGGCTATAACAGGTCTAGTAGTATTCGTAGCCCTTTACTTTGTGGAAGCTGGTTACGGAAAAATGATTAGCGACAAATGGGGTCCTGCTATAAATAACAAAGTGGCTTGGGTAATTATGGAATGCCCAGTATTCTTCGTAATGCTATATTTATGGGGCATGAGCGACAGAACATTTGAAATTGCTCCACTTATTATTTTCCTTATTTTCCAATCTCACTATTTCCAACGTTCATTTATCTTCCCTTGCCTACTTAAAGGCAAAAGCAAAATGCCAATCACTGTAATGGCAATGGGATTCTTATTTAATATGGTAAATGGTGCAATCCAAGGTTATTGGATATTCTACCTTTCTCCTGCAGAAATGTATACAGCAGATTGGTTAACTACTCCACAATTCATCATCGGTACTTGCATTTTCATCATTGGTTTCATTATAAACCTACATTCAGATTACGTAATTCGCCACTTACGCAAACCAGGCGATACCAAACACTACCTACCTAAAAAAGGTATGTATAAATATGTAACCTCTGCAAACTATTTTGGTGAAATCCTAGAATGGACTGGTTTTGCAGTGCTTACCTGGTCATACGCAGGTGCTATCTTCTTATGGTGGACTTGCGCAAACCTAGTTCCTCGTGCCAACTCTATCTACAAAAGATATAGTGTAGAGTTTGCTGATGAGTTTAATAAAAAGAAACTTAAAAGAGTTATACCTTTTATATATTGATATATGAGTAAGTTATTTACTGAATATAAATTAGGTCCTATTACACTTAAAAACCGTACAATAAGAAGTGCGGCTTTTGAAAACATGTGTTATGGAAACAAACCATCACAAGACCTATTCAACTATCACACTAGCGTGGCAAAAGGCGGTGTAGGTATGACTACAATTGCATACTGCGCAGTAGATCGTTCTGGTGTCTCTTTCGACGGTCAACTTTATATCTACGATGAAATAAAAGAAGACTTAAAGAAACTTACCGATGCCCTACACGCAGAAGGTTGTAAAGCAAGCATCCAACTTGGTCACTGTGGTAATATGACACACCGTGCTACATGCAAATGTATGCCTGTAGGTCCAACATTTGGTTTCAACCTATACTCTCCTACTTTCTATCGTAAACTGAAAAAAGAAGAGATTCAAAATATTGTACGCAAATTTGGCGAAGCTGTAGATTTCTGTAGAGAATGTGGCTTCGACTGCGTAGAAATACACGCTGGTCACGCATATTTTATTTCTCAATTCCTAAATCCAAGCTTAAACCGTCGTAAAGACGAATATGGTGGTAGCCTTGAAAACAGAATGAGATTTATGAACGAAGTGCTTGCCGAAGTAATGAAACACGCAAAAGACGATATGGCTGTGGTGGTAAAAACCAATATGCACGACGGCTACAAAGGTGGTGTTTCTATGGAA
>JAEIGA010008088.1_pt1 | contig 15941 bp, 14 predicted proteins | sample 9270691 | NCBI WGS metagenome assembly JAEIGA01 (sample SAMN17057246, study PRJNA624740) | gut metagenome | biome: biome; isolation source: fecal sample | host: Bos grunniens | place: China: Xizang | collected 2019
CAACTCTTTCCGTTCGACTTGAATGTGTTATGCACGCCGCCAGCGTTAATCCTGAGCCAGGATCAAACTCTCTAAAAAATTATATACTAAATCCTCTCGGACTTAATACCTTCTTTAGAGCTAATCAATCTTAGCTTTACTTACTCTTTTGAGTTTCTCAATGTGTTTCTTTCATTAACGAGAATGCACAATTGTGCTTTCATTTTGTGTTGTTCAATTTTCAATGATCAAGTGCTCGATGTGCGAGCCTATATATTCTAACATAGCGAAAATAAAAAGTCAAGCCCTTTTTTAAAAAAATTTTCGAAAAAATGAATTATTGTGCATATTTGATAGAATAACTAGATAAAAGGGGGGTGTTTTATGGCATCTATTTTAATAAGAACAGCTATAATTTACATTCTGCTTGCTTTTACCCTCAGAATTACGGGAAAGCGGCAGCTTGGAGAGCTTGACGTCGGAGATCTCATAACTACGCTTCTAATATCCGAGCTTGCGGCAATTCCTATTGACGACCCGGATATTCCTTTGTTTAACGCTATTTTACCTATACTTTTTCTTTTGTCTGTAGAGGTTATAATATCAACACTGAAAAACAAATCCGAGAAGGTGAAACGCATAATTGACGGCGATGAATCCTTTATTATATATAAAGGTAGACTTTTACAAAGCTCGCTAAAAAGCAATCGCATATCGCTAAACGAATTTCTTTCCTCTATGCGCTCTCAAGGGATTGGCGACATAAACGAGGTAGAATATGCTCTGCTTGAGCAAAACGGAACGATTTCATTTTTGAAGAGCGACAGTCCTCAAATGTCTCACGCTGTTGTAATAGACGGCACTGCTATTAAAAAGACGCTCTCGCTTCTTGGGTATGATAATAATTGGCTTGATAAGATTCTACACGACAGGGGCATAAGAATAGATGAAATTTTCCTTATGAGTATTAATGATTTAGGTATAATAAATATAATAAAAAAGGAAGAAAATCAAGATTCAAACGGATAAATCAAGAGGGCTTATAAATATGAAAACTAAAATTTTAGCTATTGGAATTTTCTGCGCCGTGGTGTGCTATAGCATCTTTAATTCGTATTTTCTCGGCAAGGAAATAGAGGCGCTAACGGGAAAAATTGAAGATTTAGAAATTGATGATGAAAATACAGACGCGGCACTCTCACACGCTCTACAAATACGTGAAGAGTTCGGACAAAGAAAAAGCTATATAAGCATCTCGGTAAACCACGAAGACCTAAGCAATATTGAAACGATATTCGCCGAAATGATAGGTCAGCTCGAGGTAGGCTCAGCTGATGACGCAAAGGTTGCAAAAAGCCGTCTGATAGACGCACTTGGTCATCTCAGACGGCTCTCGGGTGTAAATATTGACACTATAATATAATTTCGTTTGTTGACTTTTCCCCGTTTTTCTCGACACGGGGTGTCATTTTTAGGAAAATCATCTAAATTCCGTCATATCTTCCGTGTATGCACGCTCACGCATTACCGTATAGTATTCGCTGGTTATATCATCTGCCGAGAGTATACCCGTCGTGCGCTTTAGCGCCTTAATCAAATATTCGGGATTTAAAAACTCGGATTGGTCGGCAGAAAGTGTGCAATTAATACGAAGAATACCTGAGTCGAGGGTGATGCTTGCTGATTTTATAAGCGGGCGTATATCTACAAGCTTTTCTCCGCTCTTCGTGCTTTTTTCCACCTCGATAACTTCCGAGGAAAGCAGACTTTCGCAGGCTGCCAGAAGCGCTTGGTCTGCATCTTTGGTTTTGATGCAAATGGTATAAGACAGCCATTTCAGGTCGGTGAGCTTAGTATCGGGATAATACGCTTCGCTGATTTGCATATTCTCGGTCATATTTGCGTTAAGTCTTGCCTTTGCCGCTTCGGGCTCTATATAGCTTGACAAACGCAAATCCATATACTCACACACGCTCTCTGCGCCTATCGAAAGAGGCGCAGCAAATACCATTTTGGGTTTTGGATTAAAGCCCTCGGTATAATAGAGAGGAAGAGCCGAGCGAACTATAATTTTGTTCATAGTTCGGACGAGGTCAAGGTGAGAAATATACTTGAGAACTCCCACCTTTTTGAATTTCAGACGGAGAATAATTTTTGAATTGTCTACTTGCACCATCTGTTTTTACCTCCAAGCTTATTCGCTCCGCAGCCGCTACACTTTTCCGCGCAGGAGGGCGTTGTTTTGCCCTCGTAAGCTCTGTCGCGTTCACGGCGCAGGAACTGCTTTGTGACACCGATATCTATAATATCCCAAGGCAGAACCTCGTCAAGACCGAAACCGCGCGTCGTGTAGAAGGCGGTATCAACTCCGCACCTTTCAAATGCCGAGATAAATCTGTCATAGTCAAAAAATTCATCCCACGCATCAAGATATGCCCCCTCCTCTGCCAAGAGTGCCATAGCAGGCGCGAGTTTTCTGTCGCCTCTTGCCAACACAGCCTCAACGAGTGATGCCTTTGCGTCGTGATAGCTGTACTTAATACGGCGGTCGGTTATCGAAGCTTTGAGATGCTCCTGCTTTTCTCTTAGGCTCTCAAGGCTATCCTGCTTCTCCCACTGAAAAGGAGTAAACGGCTTAGGAATAAAGCAGGAAACGCTCACGGTAACGCCGATGCCCCTTGGACGCTCGGGCTTAGGAAGCTTAAAATATGCGCCTACAACCTTGGTCGCAAGCTCGGCTATTCCCTCTATATCCTCAAGAGTTTCGGTCGGAAGACCGTTCATAAAATAAAGCTTAACGTTGCTTTTTCCGCCCTTGAAGGCGATGCCCACAGAGCGCATCAGGTCCTCTTCGGTTACGTTCTTGTTTATTACGTCTCGCAAGCGCTGGGTGCCCGCCTCAGGCGCAAATGTTATACCGCCCGTTCTGACCGATGAGACCTTCTTCATAAGCTCCTCGGAGAAGCTGTCTATTCTGAGTGATGGGAGTGATAGGCTTACGCGCTTTTCATCGGTCCACTCAAGAAGGCTGTCAGTGAGCTTTGGCAGCTCGGAATAATCGCTGATTGAAAGAGAAATAAGCGAGATTTCCTCGTAGCCCGTGTTGTCATAAAGACATTTTGCGCTTTTGCAAAGGACCTCAGGCGACTTTTCTCTTATAGGTCGGTATACCATTCCTGCCTGACAAAATCGGCAGCCGCGTATGCAGCCTCGGTAAATTTCAAGAACTATTCTGTCGTGAACGGTTTCGATATACGGCATTACAAGCTTCTCGGGATAAGGTGCTTTATCAAGGTCTTCTACTATACGCTTTCTGATTTTTTTCGGCACGTCTGGATAAATGGGAGTATATGCCGCTATCGTGCCGTCCTCGTTATAAGAAACGTCGTAAAGTGATGGAATATACACACCCTCGATATGCGAAGCTTCGCGTAAAAATGACGCACGGGTGTACTCTCCCTTGTCCTTCATCGCGTTATAGAGGTTACATATTTCAAGAAGAACCTCCTCTCCCTCTCCAACGTTGATAAGGTCGAAAAACGGAGCTATCGGCTCTGAATTGTAGACACACGGACCGCCTCCTATAACTATCGGGCATCCCTCTTCTCTGTCCTTCGCCCACAGCGGAATACCTGAGAGCTTCAGCATAGAGAGCGCTGTAGTGTAGCACAGCTCGTACTGCAAGGAGAATGCTACCATATCAAATTCGCTCACCGGGTCACCGCTTTCAACAGCGGAAAGAGGAATAGAGTACTCCTCCATTTTTTCCTTCATATCAACCCACGGAGCGTAAACTCTCTCGCACCATATATCAGGGCTTTTGTTTATGACGTCGTAAAGTATTCTGACACCGAGATTTGACATTCCTATCTCGTACGTGTCTGGAAAGCAAAAGGCGAAGCGACACTTTACCGCGCTCTTATCCTTTATTATGCTGTTATATTCTCCTCCAATATATCTGCCCGGCTTTTGCACCGAACGCAGAACCGAAGAAAGCTTCTCGTTGTGCATTGTATATTCCTTCCTGTGCCATACCAAAAACTGAACACGGGTATGGGCATCTGTAACGCGCCGTGCCCCCAGCTTTTGCAAGAGGCACGGCTTAGGCTTTTATTTTTTGTGTAAAAAACTGTTATTCCTCGGGCTGATTTTCCTTTTTCTTTCCTCTTAAAAATTTATACCAGCCGAAAAATCCGCATACCGAAATTAAGATTATCTGCCAAAGAGTAAACACTATGGACGGTGCCGCACCCGTCTGTCCGAGAACCGAAAGAACGGCTGCAACGGCTATTCCGATGCTCATAGCATAATATCCTAGGCGTTCGGTCTTCTCTATATGATTTTTGTAATCCTTGGAAAGCAGAAGAACGTCTATCGCGCTCATTTTATCACCGTAAGTAACAACGCCGGCGCTTACTCTGCCGTAGAGCTTATCTTCACCCGTACCCGGAGCAAGACGCTTCATAACGCGCATACAGTCAGACCCTGCGGAAAGCGTTTTAAGCAGTTCGTTTGAAACGTTGGGGTCGCGAGTGTAAATAAGCGGAACTATTTTCTGCTGCTTAAGGGTAGGCAAAATCATTGTAAATTCCTCTGAGAAGGAATATCTGATATAGAATTTTGCAATCACCTCGCCATCCTCTGCGGCATACATAATCTTGGTGGTGTCAATACCGCCCTCTGCTCTGATGGCGCCCTCGGGGATTGCGACACCGTGGCGGCGCATATACTCCTCACTGCCTGCAGAGATGCGTTTTGCGTCAACGCTGCCCGAAAGTCCGTCGGTTTCTACCGTGACGGAGGTTGCACCGCTGTAACGCACGCGCTTATCAAGCGAGTTCGTAAAAATGTAATAAAGAGGTCCGCCTATAACCGAGAACAAGGCGCACATCTGGCGCATAACGCGTTCCATATTATCACTGTCACCGTAAAGCATAAAACGCTTAAGATTAACGTCGTCAGGACCAAAGATTTCGGTGTCCTCGAATGCTATTACGTCGACCTCGGAGAAGTCCATATAGGTCTGCTCTCCCACCGCCGTGCTTTCTCCGATAGCCGCCGCGGCCTGCGCGCCTGAGTAGGCAAACTTATGAGAAAGAATGGCTGCTGTGGGAATTCCGAGAAGAAAAACGAGCGCAAATGCAGATGCCGCAGACAGCATATTGTAGCCTGAAAGGAAAAATGATACGAGGGCTGTTACAAGTGCAACGCCCGAGCTGACCGAAAGATATACGAGTGTCTGCTTCGGTTTTTCGGCAGTTCTTGAGGTTTTATCAAAGAAATCTGTAATAAACCCTGCGCGGAATATGCGCGCGGTCTTTGATTTGTATTCATCAATCAGACCGTCAAGGGCGATATTTTCCTCAGGAAGAGTTCGTGTCATCTTCTTATCGAAGATGCGCTTTTCCCTATTCTGAGATATAAGCTTGAACGATTCAAAATCAGTATTTGTACGGACAAAGCTTCCAAGAATTGCCGACACTACGGAAATACCGAAAAGCGAGCCGAAGAGCGCGTAATTACTGTACGAGCCGAAAATTACGACAAGCGAATATATTATATCCACAATAAAGCCCGCCGTTACGAAAAGCTCAGGGATAGGCTTGCCTGCGGCAAGATTTTTGAACGCTCTTACCGTTTCAGGTATTGCTAAAACGAAAAGGCATGCCGCAAAGAGCAAGTCGTACATAGCAAGCGCGCCCGTTACCTCTGAGCCCGCAAGCACGGTGTCTAAAATCACACCGAAAGCGCTGAGAGTCTCGTAAATAACAAGTAAAACGAAAAACGCAATCGATGCGAAAAGTCTTATTTTAACCGACATTATTGTATCAAGGAACTTGTCCTTAAATGCGTCGCGCTGAAGGGGGTGAGTAAACTCCGATGTTTGTCTTTTTGCAGTGTCGGGTGCTTTATCGGATGCGCCCTCGGGAGCTACTATAGAGTATTTTTTTCCCTCGGGTTTAGCCGCGTAATCGACCACGCGAAGCTTATCCCCTACGGGATCGGGAATTGTATAGGTCTTTTTTTCCTCGTGGATAGGCTCTATTATTTCTTCGTGAAGCTCCGTTTCGGCTTCCTTTGGCTCTTCGGGCGTCTCGTCTGCCGCAATAAGTCTTTCAATTTCGCGAATCTCGTCTTCAAGAGTTCTCTCGCGAACCTCGGGCTGCTTCTCGTCCTCTACGCTTTCGCTGAACTTAAATACACTCAGGCGCTCGCTATCCTCGTCCTCGGTAGGATGCGACATTTCGACAACGGTGCCGAGAGAATGGCTGTCAAGCTCTGCCGTAGGATCGATTTCTCCCGCTTTTTCCGCCCGTTTAGTCTCCGATGCACCTCCAACGGCTACGGTTGTCGCGCGCTCCTCGCGCGGTTGCTCGCGACGCGGACGAGGGTCGTCTACCATACGGTAGGTTTCGCTCGCCTCGGTAAATCGCGGCACGTACGTCCTCCATATAGACGTAGGCGTGTCGGGGGTTTCGGGGGTATCGTATTTAGAATCTATAGCAAAAGCGTCGGGTATATTAAACTCCTCGGTCGATTGCTGTGAAACTTCCTTTTTAGGCTTCGCAGGAGGACTTTTTTTGCTCGGCTGTGTCGGTACCTCTTCTGCCTTGATGGCGGGTGCGTCCTCTTTGGGTTCATCGTCGAACACGGCACTGCTTGGCGTGGTGGGTGCCGGCTCGTATTCAAAAATAAGGCCGCCTGAGCTTTCGTTGATGAACTCGAATTCGCTCTTTCCGTCCTCCTTTTTGTTTTCAAGGGTTGAGGCAGGAACTTGCTCTATGTTATTCAGCACTTCCTCGATGCCTTTTGCATCGGTCTTTTTGTTATCCAAATTATTTGCCTCCTTTTGAATTTCTTTGTTTTGCCGCTATTGCCAGAATTACCGAGGCGGCGCAGGACACGTTCATCGAATCCACTCTGCCGTACATCGAAATGGACACGGTGAAATCGCACTTCTCTCTGACGAGCCGAGATGCGCCCGAGCCCTCGCTGCCCATAACTATCACGGCAGGGGAGGTCATATCGGTATCAAAGCAATCGCCGCCGTTCATATCGGCAAGATAGAACCAAAGTCCTCTGTCCTTAAGCTCGTCTATAGTCTGCGAAAGGTTGGTGACCTTTGCAACTCTCATATGCTCTATAGCGCCTGCCGAGGATTTGGCAACCGTGGTGGTAAGTCCTACCGCGCGGCGCTTAGGAATAATAACTCCGTGCGCTCCGCAGCACTCAGCGCTTCGTATAATAGCTCCGAGATTGTGAGGATCCTCAACGCCGTCAAGCATTACGATAAGCGGAGGCTCGCCGCGCTCTGCCGCATAAGCAAGAATGTCGTCAACGCTTGAGTAGTTGCGCTCGGCAGCTATCGCTACTATCCCCTGATGGCGCGCGCCTGCCGAAAGCTCGTCAAGCTTTGACCTTTCAGCCTCGCGTATCTGAATTTTTCTCTCTGCCGCCATACCGATGAGCAGGTTGATTGAGCCCTCGCGCTCACCCGTCTGCACGAATATTTTTTCTATATCTCTGCCGCTTGCGAGAAGCTCCTTTACGGCGTTTCTGCCGCTGACTACGCACTCGTCAACCTCTCTGTCGGCATATTTCTCAGCACGGGGGCGGTTGTTTCTGTCCCTGTACTTATCCTTTTTTCTGTAATCCATTATTTGCCTTTTCCTTTGGAATTTATAACCTGCTTTAATTCACAAAACGCTCTTTTCGGTGCAAAAATGACAGCCAAAAGCAATCTCTTCAGAACGAAAAACGGAATAAGAAGCTTGTGCCTATAATAGAAAGGAGCGTTAACCTTGTACCAATCCATAGAGGGAAAGATGCGTCTTATGACGTACCTGAGCTTTGCACAGCCTTTTTTACCCTCTCCGATTTTCAGAAGCTCATTTTTAACTCTGTTGGACACGTTTCCGTACGTGCCGGACGTGCAGAAATACGAAAGAAGCTCTGTTTCCCCGGCGGTAAGTAAATCTTCACCGCGAACAAGCGCGAGCGCACCGTCGGGCGAAAATATTTTCTCGCTCAGCTCTCGGGTTTGCCTCTCGTACTCCAAAATGCCAATCTTTTTAAATTCTGCGGAAAGATAACTCCAATCAAGCTTATCTCCCTTTGCGTTTATGAAAACGTATGTATCAACAAGCGAGCGAATACCCGTTCCGCCGATTGAGAAATGCTTGTTCTCGTGTGCCTTGAGGTATATATAAAAGTCCTCGTCGGAGACCTTAAGAGAATATTCCGAGCCGAACGGCTCAGCCCTATCAATAAATCCGTCGAAATACTCGCTGAACGCTTGGCTTTCAATCTCGTTAAAAAGCGCCGTGTGCATCTCAAAATTATACACGGGCGGCTTCATATACACGTCGTGACAGCTTCCCTCTCCCTCGACTGAAAAGCCGAGAGAAGTCATAATTTCCTTGACCTCGGAGCGTCTTAGTGAATCTACGAGTATATCGTTATCCGACATCTGTCTGTAGCCGATTTTGGGATAAAGCTCCTTTATGATAGCTCCCTTAAGCACGAGATGACGTATTTTTGCCTCTGAAAGACGGCGCAATATCTCACCGCGCTGAGCATCAAAGAGAAGCGTATTTCGAACAGAAAGATTTATAGCCTCACGCGCTCTGTCGCTCGGCTCAAGGTTTAAGAGCGCTGATGCAACAAGCGCCTCCATACCGTTATTCTTTGCATAGCCAAGCACGTCCTCTGCCGAAGCTAGATAGGACTTTTCGGGACGAACGCCCGAAAGCTCACAAGCCGTTAGGTATATAAAAGACGCGGCAACGCTTGAAATACGATTATTTTCCGCCATTTTTCCTGCCGCCTCCCAATTTAAAAATACGCCTGAACAAAGCCGTGAATTTATGTAATATATATCGGATAAAGTAAGTATCGCAGCCAAGGTGCGCGTAAAGCTTAAACAAAAAGCTATCACGCATAATTTTCTTATCGCCTCTTATAATCCCCGTGAGAACACCTATAATCTGCCCGTCCTTTACACCACTCTCGCGAAAGGCGCGGTTGTCACCGCAAAGAACGTATCCGTCCTGTCTAACCTTGTGTATTCTATGGAGAACGTACTGTCCGGAATCCCTTTTATAAAGAGGAACGTCGTATTTTTTGAGCGCGGACGAAGCTCGTTCGATAATAAGCACGTCTCTGCCCTGCTTTATAAACGGCAGCATACTGTCACCGACGTTCGTGTAAATTATTCTGCCGTGTATGGAAAGCTGCTCTTCGAAGGTGGAGGGATTATTCATCTATCGCACCTATTTTTCTAAGTGCTGATAAAACCTTGTCTACGTCACGCTCTATAATCTCCCTGTCTGCATCGTATTTTTCCAGCATAGCGGCGATTATCTCTTCGCGCGTTGTGCCCTCCGAAAGCATATTAACGATAAATGCTGCCGTGGGGTTTGAGCGGACCATACCGCTGAAGTCACCGCCTACGGAAACCATAAGCTGCTCGTTTTCTGTAGAATGAGTTATAAAGGTGCTTTTGAGTTTCATTTTTCGTTTCCTTTCATTCTGCCGTAGGCAACCTCAGCGGCAGATTCGTCCATATTACATCTGAGAATAAAAACCCCGACAGATGAGCGAAGCTTATCTATAAGAGCGAGTGTCCTTGCCATTTTTTCTTTACTCGGTATACGGTAAGTTTGATTGTAAAGATGCACGAATGCATCCGCGCCTTGACACTGTGCGATACTGTTATTCTCCGCTCTCTCGATTACCGCAATGGCGGACAGCGGAGCAGACAAATTCTGACCGAGACCGTGCTTGCCGCACCAGGGAGTGCCGTAAACTCTCACCTCGCCGTCAGTAAATCTTAACAGTGGCTTATCATCGTTTATCATTTCGACACGGGAGCCAAAGTGCTTACGCCATATGGCAGCGTGAGTGGATTTACCCGTTCCGCTTTTGGCGGTGAAAATATATCCCGAGCCGTCCATAGAAAGTGCTGAGCCATGAAAAAGGATTGTATCAAAATCAATAAGAGCCTCTGCAATTTTACGGTAAAGAGCGAGCGTTTCAAGATATTCCGAAGAAAATTCGTGGGGACACAGACCTTCAAGCTCGCGTTCCTTCGCTGCCTTTATACGCTCTGAGGCTATATCACCGAGGGTTATATTAACTTCGGTATCCGGATTTGCGGCATCAACAATAAAGTCCGAGCAAAAATCCAGCGTGGACTGATAATTTGCGCCGACCCTGATAAGCGTATCGGCTAAACGAACGCTGAAATTTACCATAACCCCTCCAAATTAAAAATATTTTCGCACGCTGCGTAAATACACATAATAATTATAAAATAAATTGTGAAGTTTGTCAATCTTTTTCGACAACAATTTTAAAATTCGATGCTTTTTCCATTTTTAGTACTCTTTGTTAGAGCAAATCCACTATTTAACCTTCCCAGAAAAACCAATCCTCCGTCTTTTGTTTTCTCGTCAGTGACAAGAGATTTTTTTAAAAGCACTTGCTGAGTGTTTTCACAGCAATTTTATCTTTAAACGGAATTTCTCTTATCAGAACTTGAGCGGATTTTTTATGTCAAATTTACGTATACTGCGGAAAAACCGTCGTTTTTAACTATTATTATTTACATTTTTGTCATTTTTGGACGCATTTTCTTAAATATAACCTGCATTTAACTTTTGCAAAAAACGTTACAGAAACAAATCATTTATTCTTATTTCAGGTGCGGCATTCGTTTGTTATAACCTTAAAAAATACAAATTCTATCTAAATTTTTATTAAAATATCATTTTTCCCTTTACTTTTTTGAAATTATATGTTAAAATCTAGACAGAAGCATTTCAAATAACCTTGCCGCCTTTTGCGGCAGAAAGGACGTTGTAATAAGTACAGCCGATATTTTTCTATGACGGGTTCTGTTAATCCCGACGCGTGCCGTGCAGCTACGGCTCGCGAGCTTTACTCTACCTGTGAAAGAGAGATAAGCGCTTTCCGCTGTATGACTATTACAACACAAAAAGTCAAATGAAAACTCTTATTTTAACCTGCAACACCGGACAAGGTCATAATTCCTCGGCTATGGCGATACGCCAGGAATTTTTAGACAAAGGCGTAGAGTGCGAAATCGTCGATGCCCTTTCATTTTTTTCCAAGGGCATTTCCGCAATAGTAGATAAGTGCTTTACAAGCATCTACCGACATATACCCAAAAGCTTTGACAAAACCTACCAGAGAGCAGGCGGAAAGCACGGCGGAATGTGGGGAAATTTCACCCACACAATTCTCAAGCCCGCATCAAACAAGCTCAAAAAATTCCTGGACAAGAATGAATATTCCTACATAATCTGCACGCACATCTTCCCCGCCATAATGGTGACGGATATCATTAAGAAATGGGGTCTTTCAGTTCCCACCGCCCTTCTTGCCACCGACTACACCGTGTATCCTCTTATGGAAAAGGTGGACGTAGGCTCGTATTTCCTTCCTCACGGGAAGCTCAAAGAAAACTACGTAAGCTACGGAATACCGGGTGAGAAGCTTGTTGATACGGGCATTCCCGTAAGACGCACGTTTACAAATTTCGATTTGTCAAAGGAAGAAGCAAGAGAGAAGTTCAACCTCCCAACCGATGCAAAGGTAGTGCTGATAATGGGCGGAAGTATGGGCTGCGGACCTATTGAAACTCTTGTAGGCTCCGTTGCCAGCTCCGCAGAGGAGAACACGTATCTTCTCGTATCCTGCGGCTCAAACGAAAAGCTTTACAAGAGTATAAGCAAAAGCGCCTCCGACAGAGTGCGTCCCTTCCGTTACTCAGACGAAATTCCTTCCATGATGAAGGCTGCGGATTTATTTATAACGAAGCCCGGCGGAATAAGCATAACCGAGTCTGCGATAATGGGGTTGCCTATGATGCTTATCAACTTCATCGGCGGATGCGAAACCCCGAACTACAACTTCTTCGTGGGCAACAAATTCGCGTTCGGAGCAGATGATATAGCGGCCGCCGCAAAGACTGTAAAAGAGGTTCTTTCCGACGGTGAAAAACTCCGTGAGGTATCCGAAAATCTTCGGGCAAGCTTCGGAAAGAATTCCGCTTATGAAATAGTGAATTTTGTAATGAATAAGTCAGAGGTAACAATTTAAAATTATCAGTCTGAACAAAAAGCAAGAATAAAGGAATGATATACTCTCCAGAGGTCATACCCATTTGGAAGACGTATTACAAATTTCCTTTATTCTTGCTTTTTTGTGTTTTAGACCTATTTAGATTTAAGTTTTACTATTGCTTTACTGTTTATTTGTTTTTTTATTTTTTGTATCTTTGTTTGTTTATATATCTTCGTTTGTTTTTATGCCTTCGTTTATTTTTTTGTGTCGTTGTTCCTTTATTTTTGCATATTTATTTGTTTTTGTATCCGTTCATTTTTGTAATGCGTTCGCATTTCACGCTTGATTATTTTATAATTAAAACAACAGGATACATAGTTTCCGCTCGGGAATCTATTTCGTATACACCGTTGCCAAGCTCTCTGAAGCTCACATCCGAAAGTCTGCCCTGCGGGGTGAGCTGTTTTATGCTCTTAGGAGTCTTTTCAAGATAAAGGCTGACGGGCTCGGCAGGGTCCGTGCCGAGATTTGTGATACAAGCGAGAAGCTCGCCGCTCGGCATATATCCTGCACGCAGACAGAAGTCATCGTCACCTGCGGCGTATATGGGAAGAGCTCCCGCTTTTTTGAAATGCTCTATGAGCTGCTCCTTTCTCGATTCGTTGAGGAACGAGAATGACTCGGTGTAATGGTATTCGGTTTTCGGAGAGCCGCAGAACACAACGGTCTTTTTGCCGTTTTCTCTCTCTAATTCGGTAGTTGCAGGGGCTAAGTTGCGATGTCCGTTATCGGTACGCACGACGTTGTAGGTCAGAGCCTTCGTTTTGTCCGAGGTGGGTGTGAGCTTTTTGTGGTTCTTCTGCTTCTGCATAAGGCCTCTGTCGCAGGTTTCGCCGTGCACTATGCCGAGGTCCCACTCGGAAATCTCAACGCCAAGCTTATCTCCGTATCCGCGCGAGATAAGAATTTCAGCCGCAGCGACGTCGAGGAATACGTTATGCTCGAACACCTCGGCTATCTTACCGTCGGATATGTACTCGGCAACTCGGCTTTCAACGTATACTGCGTCGGTGGGATTGTCAGAGAAGAAGAAGGGTATGCCCATACGCTCGATATTCTGCGTTATAAAGAACTGGTCAATGGGGGGGAGATGTAAATCAATCAGGTCTTGCTCCGAGAACAAGGAGTTAATGCCGACGAACTTTATATCCTTCGAAAGCTCTATGAGCTTCTCGTAATAGCCCTTGTGCTCGGCAAGAATGTTTCTGTAAGCCTTGCCCGAGGCGGGCTCGTATACTCCGCCTCTCGTGAGCCACATTTTAGAGCCCTGTACACCCTCAAGAATCGAAGCGGTGAGGTGCGAGTGAAGATACCTTGCGCTCATACCGTATCTGTTCTTCGGTATAGTATCGTTTTCGGAAAGAATTATATCTATGCCGCCGGAGCGAAGCTTTGAGGAGCAGATCGCGGCGTGAAATATTCGGAGGGAAAATCCTCTGTTCGATGCCGGGGCGTAAACGCCGTTTGGCATTCTGACCATAGTGGGATTGCCATTGCCTGCAAAGGCTTTGTTTATCTCGGCCGCGAACTCGCAGAAATATCCGGTAGTGCAGTTCATGCCCTGAATATCAGGATTAATCTCGTCAATAGCCTCACGCATAGCGCGCGCAGCGTTAACAAGCGAATCTCTCTGGGTGTCCAAGAAAATCATATTGTATTTATCGGTTTTGGGGTGCGAGAAAATATACTCAGTGAGCTCCTCTCTCGTCATATTCTCGCCTGTGCGGCGGTTAAATTCAGCTACGTGTCTTGGGCAGGCGCAGCCGTGACCTACTTTGTTTATAAGGCGGAAATCGTCGTCTAACATAATCGCCGCTGGATTTTCCTTTGCAATAGCGCGCACTATTCCCTTTAAGTACTCGACGAAGCGCTCGTCAAGAGGGCAAGAGGTGTACACGTCCTCACCGTTCTGTACGCCTACGTATCTTTCGTACGGGCTTCTCGTAATAGGCCAGCCGTGACCGAGCGAGGACTGTATAAGAACGCCCGATTTTACACCCTCTCTGTCAAGTATTTCCTTATACCAACGATAGCTCTCGCAAAACGGAGTGACCTTATCCCAAACGGGATCACCCTCGGGCACAAGGGACGCGCAGAAAAGCGGAATTTTATATACTCCGCGCTTAACGTCGTCTATAATAGCCGCCGCGTGCTCCTCTACTCTATCGGGGTAAAAGGGAGTTATGGAAAAGGAATAAAACTCTCCGCTATCTTTCTTAAAGATTGACATTTTACTGCTCCTTAAAGTGTTTTTGCCGTTGATTTTTTCAGGCTAATTTCATCATATCATAATCAAAATAAAAATCAAGTATATATATCACGAAATTTTTTCGTGATTTCAAATGAGCCTATCTATCATTTTAGCCCGCTTGTGCGGGCTAAAAACGTCAAAAAACTTGACACGGGGTGTGGCTTTATCTTATTTTCGTAATTTTTGCCGCTACAATTTTCGGTGGATAGCTGAGCATTACCTGACCGCTGTAGAGTATCTCTACCGTATCTCCCGCCTTTAAGTCGGAGCGAGAAATGCCTCTGCCGTCTTTATTGAAATATTCGGTAGCATCTGCGGTTATTACCCAGTGCTGACCGAAGGTATATTCGCTCTCAAGCACGGTAACCTCAACGTATTCGCCTATATTATCAATCAGCGCAATCATTCTGACGCTGTCGCCTATTTTGTCTTCACTACTTTTATATATGCAGGATGAAAGGCCGAGGCTGCACAGAATGAGCGCGGCTATAAAGGTTGTCTTTTTCATATTGTCCTCATTTATATCAAACGTTACAGTATTATTTTATCACGCATATTTGATTTTGTCAAACACTATTTTATTTTTCCCCATTTACCGCCTTTTACTTGAAAAGTTCTCTTTTTTTTGCTATAATTATTATATTCACACATTTGCGGTTTGCTTTTCGAAAGCCAAGTGAATAGTGGTTTTAACCTTTAAACATCTTTTTAATTACTCGGAAAAGCATATCGCTATCGGTGTATTCCGATAAATACTTTATTCCAAAGTAGCACTCACACGCCGTTGCGGTTTTCGGAAACTGCAAAAAATACGAAGCACCTCGCTTCTCTTGGAGGATATTATGAAATCAAGGCTTCTAGCTTTGCTTATAGTTCTGTCGCTGATGCTTACAGGCTGTCAGGAGCTTCGAGGAATATTCCAATGCTCAAAGAGCCACACTGATGCGGACGATAATGGAAAATGCGACGTTTGCGCCTCTTCAGTTACTGTAGAGATTGACATTTATGCTATAAACGATTTACACGGTAAGATGTTTGATACAAGCGTGCAACCCGGCGCAGATGAGCTGACTACGCTCCTAAAGAGTGCAAAGCTTGTAAATGAAAATTCAATATTTATTTCATCGGGAGATATGTGGCAGGGTAGCTTCGAGTCCAATCTTACTCGCGGACTTATGGTTACAGATTGGATGAACGAGCTTGGATTTTCCGCTATGACGCTCGGAAATCACGAATTCGACTGGGGTACCGATTATATAGAGAGCAATGCCGAAGCGGCAAACTTCCCCATTCTCGCCATAAATCTGTACGAGAATGCGAGCGGCGAGCGTCCTGAATGGTGCGAAAGCTCCGTGCTTATCAAGCTTTCCGGAGTTAAAGTCGGTATAATCGGTGCTATCGGTGACGTTGAAAGCTCTATTTCCTCGGATAAAATAGAGGACGTTGGATTCAGCGTCGGCACTGATTTGACAAATCTCGTAAAAGCCGAGTCTGACAAGCTTCGCGCCGAAGGCGCGGATATCGTGGTATACTCACTGCACGACGGAGCCACATCAAACAG
>JAEIGA010008089.1_pt1 | contig 15941 bp, 11 predicted proteins | sample 9270691 | NCBI WGS metagenome assembly JAEIGA01 (sample SAMN17057246, study PRJNA624740) | gut metagenome | biome: biome; isolation source: fecal sample | host: Bos grunniens | place: China: Xizang | collected 2019
ATGATTCAGGACATCATGCCCGGAACAGAGGAAAAGCTTATGGAAGGTTCGACTGCGGCATATGTCGGAATCGACCCTACAGCTGACTCACTCCACATCGGCCACATGGTCAGCATCATGATCCTGAAGCATTTCCAGAACTGCGGTCACAAACCGATCGCTCTCGTAGGAGGTGCGACCGGTATGATCGGTGACCCATCTATGAAGTCTCAGGAGCGTAACCTTCTCGACGAGGAGACTCTGAACCACAATGTAGCCTGCATCAAGGCTCAGCTGAGCAAGTTCCTTGACTTCGAGTCAGAGGCAGCAAACAAGGCCGAACTCGTGAACAACTATGACTGGATGAAGAATTTCACTTTCCTTGATTTCGCCCGTGAGATCGGAAAGCACATCACAGTCAATTATATGATGGCAAAGGATTCCGTGAAGAAGAGACTCTCGGGCGAAGCTCGTGACGGTATGTCTTTCACAGAGTTCACATACCAGCTTCTCCAGGGATACGATTTCCTCTACCTCTACGAGCACAAGGGATGTACCCTCCAGATGGGTGGTGCCGACCAGTGGGGCAACATCACCACAGGTTCCGAGCTCATCCGCCGTATCCTCGGAAAGGAGGCTTTTGCACTGACTTGTCCTCTCATCACCAAGGCTGACGGAGGAAAGTTTGGAAAGACAGAGAAGGGCAATATCTGGCTCGACCCTGAGCGCACTTCACCATACCAGTTCTATCAGTTCTGGCTCAATGTTTCCGACTCGGATGCAGAGAAGTACATCAAGATATTCACAATGCTTACAAAGGATGAAATCGATGCAGCAATCGCTGCTCACGCCGAGGCTCCAGAGCGTCGCGAACTCCAGAAGCTCCTAGCTAAAGAGGTAACAACTATGGTTCACGGAGCACAGGAATACGAAAATGCTGTGGCAGCATCTCAGATGCTTTTCGGAAATGCTACAAAAGAGGCTCTTATGAACCTTGACGAGAAGACTTTCCTCGCTGTATTCGATGGCGTACCTACTTTCGAGGTAGCTGCGGATAAGTTCCCTCTCGGAATCATTGACCTTCTCGCCGGTGAATCGCAGGTCTTCCCTTCAAAGGGTGAATGCCGCAAGATGATTCAGGCCAATGGCGTCAGCATCAACAAAGAGAAGGTGGCTGACATCAACGCTCAGATCGGAAGCGAGTCATTCATCAATGGAAAGTACATCCTTGCTCAAAAGGGAAAGAAGAACTACTTCATTATAAAGATTGCTTAATGGAAAAGAATATTGAAAGCACCAGGCAGCTGAAGGTTGCCAAGGAGATTCAGAAGGTGATGGCTGAAGTCATCCGCAGCAAGGGTATGGCGGCTTTCGGCGGAGCCCTTGTTTCTGTGAGCGGCGTAAAGATAAGTCCGGATCTTTCTATAGCGAAGATATATGTGAGCATCTTCCCTTCGGATAAGGCCGAAGCTGTTATGGGAGTTCTGGAAGAGAACTGCAAGGCACTTCGCGGTGAGCTTGGCAGCAAGGTCGGAAAACAGCTACGTATCGTGCCGGAGATCGCCTTCTATCTCGACAGCTCCCTTGACTATGTAGAGCACATCGAAGAACTATTGAAGAAATAGTAAAACAGCATAGTGATGGAGAAGACATGCCACCCCCGGCTAGGGGGTGCCCGACCATAGGGAGGGCGGGGGTCTTCGTAATCACTATGCTGTTTTACGGAAAATCGTACAGCAGATGAGACTAGCACCGTTCATAGCAAAACGATACCTTTTCGCCAAGAAGTCACACAATGTAATCAATATAATCTCGGCGATAAGCGCTATCGGTATGGCTGTAGGAACGGCTGCTCTGATCATAATTATGTCAGTTTATAACGGGTTCGACTCGCTCATCAGATCTATGATGAGCAACGTCGAACCCGATCTTCTGATTACCCCGGCCACCGGAAAAGTCTTCGTACCTGAGGGAGAGACATTCGACTGGATATACGACCAGACATCCGTAAAGAACATATGCTGCGTACTTCAGGAACAGGTATTCATAAATTATGACGGACAGCAGGGACTTGCCCTTGCCAAGGGAGTGGACTGGATCTATGAAGAAGAATCCCCTCTCCGGGATCATATAATTGACGGAGAATTCAGGCTCCATCGAGGAGATATACCTCTTGCCAGCGTAGGATCCGGCCTGGCATACGAAATGGGCATAAGTCCGCGCTTTGTTTCAGGAATAGAGATATATTTTCCATCCAGGACACGACGTCTGTCGCCGACCAGTCCCCTATCATCAATAGAAAGCATAAAAGTCTGGCCATCAAGCATCTTCTCAGTCAACAGCGATATTGACGGAAACTTAATGATTCTCCCGATCGAACAGATGCGTGAACTCCTTGAATATCAGAATGAAGTCTCTGCCGTAGAGCTCAGACTTGCTGAAGGATATGGAAAAGAAGAACTAAAAAGGCTTCAGAAAGAGATCAGTACAAGACTCGGGGAAGGCTTCGAGGTCAAGGACCGCTTCCAGCAGAACGAGTCTCTGTACAAGATGATGAAATACGAAAAGGCTGCCATCTATATGATACTGATCTTCGTCATCATCATCATTGCATTCAACATTTTCGGCAGTCTGTCAATGCTCATTATCGAGAAAAGGCCGGACATCGACACCCTTAGAAGTCTTGGAGCTCAGGAAAGCCTGATTAAGAAGATATTCGTACTCGAGGGATGGATGATATCGCTCATAGGTCTTGCGGCCGGTCTTATCATCGGCATCGGATTCACATTGATTCAGCAGCATCTGGGCATAATAAAGATGCCCGGACAATTTCTTGTCCAGGCATATCCTGTAATCCTGTCTTGGCGGGATATAGCCCTTACCGTCGCAGGAGTCGCCATAATCGGCTATCTGATCGCCCTTCTTCCTGTAGCTGCATTCTACAGAAAAGAAAAACACTAATTCTTGCTCTTTACGTACTGATCGATTGCGGCTGCAGCCTTTCTGCCGGCTCCCATTGCAAGAATCACAGTAGCTGCACCGGTAACAGCATCACCACCCGCGAATACACCTTCTCTTGTAGTGGCACCGTTCTCATCAGCAACGAGACATCCGCGGCGATTAGTTTCAAGTCCTGCTGTAGTCCTTGCAATCAATGGATTAGGCGAAGTTCCAAGCGACATAATCACTGTCTCTGTCTCGATTTCAAACTCAGAGCCAGGTACTGCTACCGGACTTCTTCTTCCACTCTCATCAGGCTCGCCAAGCTCCATCCGGATACATTTCACAGCCTTCACCCAGCCCTTCTCATCACCGATAATCTCGACAGGGTTGGTCAGCATCGCGAATTCAATGCCTTCTTCCTTTGCGTGATGCACTTCCTCGCGACGAGCAGGAAGCTCCGTTTCTGTACGACGATATACGATGGTTGTATGCGCACCAAGTCTGAGCGCTGTACGTGCAGCATCCATCGCTACATTACCTCCACCTACGACAACTACCTTCTTACCGGCGTGGATCGGAGTCATATAATCTTCCCTGTATGCCTTCATAAGATTGTTTCTTGTCAAGAACTCATTAGCCGAGAAGACGCCATTCAGGTTCTCTCCAGGAATACCCATAAACTTAGGGAGTCCGGCACCGGAACCTACGAAAACAGCAGCAAAGCCTTCCTCGTCAAGAAGCGAATCAATAGTCACAGTACGACCAGCGATCACATTAGTCTCGATCTTCACGCCGAGAGCCTTTACAGACTCGATCTCTGCTGCAACGACCTTATCCTTAGGAAGACGGAACTCAGGGATACCATATTCAAGCACTCCTCCCGGACGATGAAGTGCCTCAAATATAGTCACATCGTATCCGAGCTTCGCAAGGTCGGAAGCGCAGGCAAGACCAGCCGGGCCGCTGCCGATGACTGCAATCTTATGTGCGTTTGAAGGAGCAATCTCAGGCTTCACACCACCGTTCTCACGACTCCAGTCAGCCACAAAACGTTCGAGCTTTCCGATAGCCACAGGTTCTCCCTTCACACCGAGAATACAGCTTCCCTCGCACTGGGTCTCCTGAGGACACACACGGCCACAGATAGCAGGCAGTGAAGAATCTTCAGCTATGACAGAAGCTGCAGCAGCGAAATTGCCGGCAGCCACCTGAGCGATGAAATTAGGAATCTTGACACTTACAGGGCAGGCAGCTACACAGCGGGGATTCTTGCAATGAAGACATCTTGTAGCCTCAAGCTGAGCCTCCTCCACATTATATCCGTAGCATACCTCCTCAAAATTGGTAGCACGTACCTTCGGATCCTGTTCTCTGACAGGAACTCTTGGAATCTTGTTTGCCATTACTTTCCCCTCCCGATTCTGCATTTGTGATGTTCATTCGCCTCTACCTCCTCAGACTTATACATTCCCTGACGGCGCATAGCCTCATCAAAGTCAACGTCATAACCGTTGAACTCCGGACCCTCGACACAGGCGAAACGTGTCTTTCCGGCTACTGTAACACGACAGGCACCGCACATTCCGGTTCCATCCACCATCAATGTATTGAGGCTGACAATGATAGGAAGTTCCAATTTCTTTGCGGTAAGCGTAGCGAACTTCATCATAATCATAGGTCCGATGGCCACCGCCTGAGTATATTTCTTTCCGTCCTCATTCACAAGCTTCTCGAGCATTGCAGTGACAAGTCCCTTGAAACCGGCAGAACCGTCATCAGTACATAGATACAGATTGTCGCAGACAGCCTCCATTTCCTCCTTGTAGATCACAAGATCCTTGGTCTTGGCGCCGACGATGACATCGACTGCGATGCCTCTATCGTGAAGCCATTTTACCTGAGGGTAAACCGGAGCTGTTCCCACTCCTCCAGCTATGAAGATATATCTCTGGGCCTTGAGCTCTTCCTCCTGCATTTCGGTAAAGTCCGAAGGTATACCGAGAGGTCCCACAACATCCTTGAAGGACTCTCCCTCCTCGAAGGAAATGATCTCAGACGAAGAAGCTCCGATCTGCTGTGTCACAATAGTGACAGTACCGGCTTCCTTGTCATAGTCACTGATGGTAAGCGGAATACGCTCGCCGTTTTCAGTTGCGCGCACGATGAGGAACTGTCCCGGAAGGGCCGATGCAGCAAGACGCGGAGCATAGACCTTCATACGACAGATCGTCGGCGTGAGCATTTCTTTGGTTATGATTTCGTACATATCTGTAGTTTAGTTGTTGTGTCCGTGCGAATGACCGTGGTTGTGAGTATGACCGTGGTCGTGCGAGTGACCGCCTTCACGTTTTCCGCTTACTGGATAGCCGAGTTTCTCGATGGCAGCCTTGAGGGTTTCCTCACTAGTCTTCGCTGCATCATACTTGAGCGATACGGTCTGATCTTCGAGACACACGTGAAGATCCTTCACGCCCTTCTCGAATGCAATGTTTTCCTGAACTTTCTTCACACAGTTCTCACAATGGAGATGCACATTGAATGTAACCTCCTTGATCTCGCCTTTCTTCTTTGCAGGCTTCTTATCGGTGAGGACTGATGACTCAGCAGATGTAACTGTCGATGCAACAGATGTTGCAGCCGAAACGGTCATAAGGGCTGCAATGGTAAGGATGATTGTCTTTTTCATATTTTACAAATATAATGTTATTTTACTGAATTTAAAAAGATTCCTCGACAAGCTCGGAATGACAGGGGTCAAGCTTGGAATGACAGGGGTCAAGCTCGGAATGACAGGGCATCAGCCTTTCTTCCAAAGAGTGAAGCGGAAGCCTATGTGTGCCTTGATTCCCATCAGCGGTCCCCAGACGCAACTTGCATCGAATGAAGGCTGGAATGCATTCACATAGCCGTTCTCGTCCTTGACCGATCCGAGAATTACACTCTTCTGTCTGAAATTTGTCAGATTCTCTGCTCCAATATATACATCCCATCCTTTGAAACGACGGGTTACCTGTGCATAGAGAAGCGGATATACAGGAGTACGACCGTTCTTATAAAGAAGTTCTCCGTTCTCGTCTTTAAGATCTTCCATAAAGTTATACACGCGGCACGAGCCGTTCAGGGATGCTGTGAAGTCGAAGATCCACTTGTTAAGGTTTGTAGCGTACTGGAGATTGAGGACTCCCTTGAAGCGGCTTGTCATAGGCTTTTCCACAAGGCCCTTTCCCGCAAGCTCGATTCTGGCATCGGTATAACGGAATGTAGCTGTGATATTGAAACGTTCTACAGGATCCACTGAGAAATCTATCTGATAATTATCTGTATATGAACGTTTTCCATCAAGAGCATAGAAATGTATCTCATTCATTCCGTACTCATAATCCACCACCATCTGCTGTGCAAACTGAGTGCGGAAATAATCAAAGCTCAGGTAAGTGTTAGAAGATGCTCCGAAAGGCATATAATAAGTGATATTTCCTCCCATTGTCCAGGCATCCTCGAGAATATGCTCATTATAAGCACCGACATATTCCTTACCGGTAGAGAAGACGCCAATATTGTCCACAAGCGGAGTCGAATATCTGAGACCGCGGCCACCATTGGCACGGATGACGATCTCATCCACAGGAATATATTTCAATGTCACTCGCGGAGAGACCTTGAATCCCTGCTGGTAGAACCAGTCTCCGCGAAGACCAGCTATTGCTGTGAACTTATCACCTGCGTGATAGGTATACTCTCCGAATACTCCGGCATTTGCAAGATCGGTAACACCCTCCTCCTTTACAGGTCCGGTCCACATTTCCCTTCTCAGTACCTCATCATATCTGTCGAATGTTCCATTAAGTCCGAGAGTAAACTGGTGAGAGTCATTTATCACATTCTGATACAGAAGGTTTGCATATGCGGAATGCTGTCCTGCATCATAAGTCCTTGTTCCGAAACCGGAATCCATATTCTGATAATTGTAATCTGCGATGAGGGCGATATTCTGAGTGTTTTCCGGATTCAACGGAACACCTATCTTGAAATAACCGTTGAGAGACCTGTTGAGAATATCCGAGCTCCAGCGATTCTGTATCGCCTTGATCTGACCGCCGTTACGTGTATCCTGGATTGCACGTACACCGAAACGGATCTGAGTTCCGTTGTCTGCCTGATAGAGCCAACGGTTGGCAAGATTGAACTGGAGCATCTGAGGTTCGTCGAGGAAACCGTCATTGTTCATATCGTGAGCCTCGATGTTGCCTGAAACGTGACCGAGGATAACAGTGCTCCACTTATAACCCATCTGGAGAGACGAGGCTATATTGAAATCCATTTTTGTATCGCTCATAACGGCAGCATTCAGGAAGAGCGGTTTCTCATCTGTCGGTTTGCGATGTTCCATATTGATCTGACCGGTCATACACTCTACTCCGTTGATCACTGAAGACGAACCTTTCGCGATCTGAATGCTCTCAAGCCACTGTCCTGGAACATATGAAAGTCCGAATGGGGCTGAGAGTCCGCGCATCACAGGACGGGTCTCATCAAGCATCTGTGTATATACTCCGGAGAGTCCGAGGAGACGGATCTGACGGGCTCCGGTCACAGCATCCGAATAGCCGACTGTCACACTGGCTGAGTTTTCAAAACTCTCAGCGAGATTACAGCAGGCCATCTTGCAAAGACCGGCAGCAGAAATCACTTCTGTACGGATATCCTTTCCTTTTGAAAGAAAGTTGCCCGCCTGACGGGATACGAACACGGCTGCATCAAGACTGTCAGCACGCTCCCCATAAATACCTGTAGTATCTATTGTCTGGCCTGTAACCTGTGCAAAAGAGTTAAATGCAGATAAAATGACTGCAAGAAGAATTATGATTGTCTTTTTCATTTTAATATCTGGTTAATGATTGAATAATAGACTGACTCATCCCGAATAGTATTCAGAATGTAAAAAAATCTTTTATCAGATTCTCCAGACACTTAGAAGAGACTGTATGTCAGGCATTCGCCCAAGACAGGAAACGGATGCCGGACAATGGGATATGAGATGAGAATGACGCGGATGCACTTCAGACTCGAATATATTCGAACAAATACAATTGCTATAAAGGATTGAGCTCAGATTCTCTATGCCATTCCTTTCATCAGACACGGCACCGGTCAAGGTCAGAACCTGATAATCACTTGAACAGCAGGATTTTGATTGTATATTCTCACCAGCGCCAGTCTCACAGCAACTGTGCCGATGCGAGCAGCAGGACCCTTTGTCACAATGATGCTCGGGATGAATATCTTCACAGTCAAGCCCCTCAACGAAAGTAACTACAAAACTCTCTCCGCTGCCGCTGCAGGTATGTATATCGAATCCTATGATACTCATCGAGTACCAGACTATAAGCAGTAGTGCTGTAATCTTTATAAGAAACCCTTTCATTCCAATCCGCAAATATACGAATTTGCGCCTTAATTCCAAATATAAAATTCACTCTCACAACGAATTAGCATTCTATGTCAGCACAGAAACAAGGATACATTTATATAGGCATAAGTTCTTTTAAAGTCTTGCCTATGAAATTTATCAGATTTTTGTAGTAACTTTGAAATTATTTTCGTCAAATTAGCAGTTTAAACAACTTTTGAATAATCTTAAAATTTATCAATATGAAAGATTTTGTAAAAATGACCCTTGCCACTCTTTTGGGTCTTTTGATCTTTGGATTCGTGTCGATGTTTATGTCGATCGTAATGATCGGTGCAATTGCAGATTTAGGAGAGACCGAGCCTGTAATGCCGCGAGAAGGTGTTCTCCAGATCAATATGGCAGATATGACTCTGAGCGAGCAGGCACAGGAGGCGGATCCGTTCGCATCACTTACCGGAGGAAATATTATCAGCTCGGTAGGAATCTACGACGCAATCAAGGCTGTTAATGCAGCTGCGACAGATCCTGCAGTGAAATTCATTTATATGAAGCCGGACGGAGCAGCTGGCGGAATTGCCCAGCTTGAAGAGTTCAGAACCGCTCTGGAGAATTTCAGAAACAGCGGAAAGGCCATCGTTTCATATATTGAAAATCCAAGCAATGCCAGCTATTATCTGGCATCGGTATCAGACAAGATTTATATGACATCATACGAAGGGGGTATGAATATGTTCAACGGACTTTCATCTCAGATGATCTTTCTGAAGGACATCCTCGACAGAATCGGTGTGAACGTACAGCTCATCCGTCACGGAAAATACAAATCAGCTGGAGAGATGTATATCAGAAATTCCGCAAGCCCTGAAAACCTCGAGCAGAACACAGAGATGGTTGAATCAAGCTGGAACAGCTGGGCAGAAAAGATTGCCGCATCACGCGGAATATCTGTAGAGGCACTCAACGCCATATTGAACAATCTCGAGCTGAACTTCCCTTCAGACTTCCTCGCAAAGGGTCTCGTAGACGAGCTTCTTACTAGAGAAGAACTTCAGCAGCAGCTATGCGATCTCTACAGCGCAGAGAAATTCGAGGACATCAAGGCTATCCGGTTCCCTGAATACGTAAAGGCAAAATCAAGCTCTACCAGCAAGGCTGATAAGAAAGTGGCTGTCATCTATGCAGAAGGTAATATCGTGGACGGCAATGAGAAGCAGCACGTGGCTGGAGACAGGTTCGCAGGCATCATCGAAGATGTTCGCAAGGACTCTACAGTGAAGGCAGTAGTGCTCCGCGTAAACTCACCGGGAGGAAGCGTACTGGCATCCGAGAAGATCAAGAACGAGATCGACCTTCTGAGAAAGAGAGGCGTCCCTGTAATCGCATCTTATGGAGACTACGCGGCATCTGGAGGATACTGGATTTCAGCAGGTTGCGACAAGATCTATTCAAATGCAACCACTCTTACAGGATCGATCGGAGTATTCAGTATGATTCCGGATATCAGCAATGTCATTGAGGACAAGCTCCACGTGAACATCACACCGGTAAATTCTAACAAGCATTCCGATATGATGTCAATGATGCGTCCGTTAGACAAGGCTGAAATTGATTATATGCAGGCTTCTGTAGAAAGAATATACGAAAAGTTCACAACGCTTGTGGCAGAAGGACGTGATATGACAGTGGAAGGAGTAGATGCTATAGCGCAGGGACGCGTATGGACTGGAGCAGACGCTCTTAAGATAGGTCTTGTGGACGAGATCGGAACCATCGAGGATGCCATTAACTATGCAGCACTCTGCATCGATGGAGTAAGCAGCCTTGATGAGGTAAAGGTGGAATCATATCCTAAGCCGATGACAGCAATGGAAACCCTCCTTGAGACATTGACAGGAGACACCAGCATCTTTGCTGATACTCCTCTTGAAAATGTTGAAGAGGCTTTCAGGAACTGGAACGCATCAGAAAGCGGTAAGGTTTATGCAAGATTGCCATATGAAATCAGCATAAGATAATGTACAAGTTCGAAATATGCGCTAATTCTGTAGCCAGCTGCATTGCGGCTCAGGAAGGCGGAGCAGATCGAGTGGAGCTTTGTTCCGGAATACCGGAAGGAGGCACCACTCCTTCTTTTGGTATGATACGCAAGGCCCGTGCATCCATTGACATAGGATTGAATGTAATCATCAGACCGCGTGGAGGAGATTTTCTTTACAGCGAAGACGAGCTGGAGGAAATGACTCACGACATCAGGATAGCTGAAGAGCTGGGAGCTGACGGCTTGGTGTTCGGCTGTCTCACCAAAGAAGGGAACATCGACAAGAAGGCAATGTCAATATTGATGGAAGCTGCCGGAAATCTTCCTGTGACCTTCCACAGGGCGTTCGATCACTCCGCAGACCCTCTCAAGGCACTTGAGGACATCATAGAACTCGGCTGTGCACGCATCCTCACATCGGGATGCAGACCCACTGCCCTGGAAGGAGCTGACCTGCTCGCCCAGCTTGTAGAGAAAGCCGGAGACAGGATCATCATTATGCCAGGCTGCGGTGTCAATGAAGACAATATTGCTGAAATAGCAAGGCTCTCCGGCGCAAGAGAATTCCATTTCTCAGCCAGAGAGCCTGTAGAAAGCGGTATGCTGTTCCGTAACCCGGATGTCGCAATGGGAAATGAAGAGAATCCTTACGGAACCGTCCGCACCACTGCGGCAAGGGTAGCCGCCACTATAAAGCCTTTGAGGTTCTGACAAGGCTTTCTCCAAGGCCGATGCTGTAACCCTGCGAGAAGAAGACCACCCTGTTGAAAGTGTCTGCCACCAATATCAGCGGCAGTCTGCCTCCCTTATCCAGTTTCATTTCCGAGGCTATCATTTCTCTCATCTTTCCATCAAGGTCAATTCCATACCTGACAGTAGACGGAAGATTGAAATCCTGTGCACGGAACTTTCTGTAATCATCTTCCGAAGCAAATACCACGAGGATGTTCCTGCCCCACTCTTCGAGTTCTGAAGCCACGGCTGAGATATCCATAAATGCGTGGTTCACAGGCTCTGTACCGTAATCCACAAGGGCTACTGCAAAATAGCCGCGGCCGGTAGTCTCGAGAACTGACGATACCTTTGCAGCCGACGGATCTGAAGCAGGCCCATCAAGAGAAAGATACTTCATCTCTGAGTCGAAGCTTCCGATTACACGTAGCTGGTCGGCAGCATCCCTCATCACGAGATTCACATCTGTAGTCCTGCCTTCCTCGATTGTAAAGAATTCAATATCGGCAAGTACATTACCAGCCGACATCCTCGAACCGCTCACGAGCATATAATATCCGCAGTCCAACTCGGCTTTTCCACTGAAAAGACTTGACCAGGTATCCGCCTTGCCATAGTTCTGAAGTACGAAAGATGTTCCGTCGAACTTGGAAATTGTAAAGTGAGTCTGATATTTCGGATCATCCAGAAGCGGGATCTCATCATATTCCAGATGCAGCCATCCTTTAGGGGAGGCTGTCTGCTGCGCAGCATCGAAATCCACATCATATTCCTTGAATTCCTCAGTATCGAAATATTTGATGACGCGGGTCACCGGATCCATCCAGGCAGGAACACCGAATGTACGGCACATTGTAACAAAGAATATTTCACGTGATGCCTTATCCGCAAGCCTTGTCTCCCAGACACGTTTAGGATCCAGCTGTACATATCTCAGGCTCAAATCATCATACATCGAAAGATTATCCTTGCACCACTTCACAAAAAGAGGAGTATGGAAAACTATAGTATCTACAAGAGACTGAGGTACATTGCCCTTGAAATATTCCCTGTAAGGCCTGAGCAGCTCAGTATCCACTCTCGGGCACCAGATATACTGCGACTGCTCACCTGAATCGAGATTATAGAGGTAGTCGTCAAGGACATATTTCGGGGTATCCCTCAAATCCTTCTCAGTCAAGGACTCCAGTATATGCAGAGCTGATGAGAAGCGGTCATTTTCTTCTGCAGCCTTAAGGAATGCTGTTATTTCAGAATGATTTCCCCTTGAAGCCACAAGAATAGAAGCGACGCGCTCATCCTGATCAGGCCATAGTTTCTTGAAATCCTGCGCATAAGCCATAGCACTCTCATTATCGAAGAAGGTTGCCACATAGGCATTCCTGAGCGAATCCTCATACTCCATACGACGTGTATTCTCTGCTCTCTGCTCAGGTGTAACATCCGGAAGCTGAGCATTTTCCACAGGAGGCACAACCTCCATTTCAATATGTGGAATCACTGCACCTTCTTCGTATTCCAAAACAATGGAAACTTTCGAATCCTCGCCATATCTCACTTTTGCAAAACCGAACTTTCCATCCTTTGCGGCATATATCATCATATCACCAAGTCCGGCAGTAAGCGAGGCTTTTCCATCAGAATCCGAATATTTGGTCGCAACGGTATTGAATTCAGAATAGTTATAGATCTTGAACTCCACCTTTGCACCTTCGGCCACAGAGCCATCCTGATCCAGCACATTCACCTGAAGATCAGCCGATTCCGGAGCATAATTGCTTATGACATTGATCTCTGTATGGATAGGAGTCATCCTCACCTTGTCTTCAGGTCCGTCATAGCGTCCGAATACGTTGGTATGCATCAGCATTCCTCTGCTGGCCGGAGAATTGAACCATCCCAGATCAAGTACCGGCTCCGGTTCGCAGGCACCAAGGAAATACCACTCACCATCCACCCAGGCCTCCACCCAGGCGTGGTTGCTGTCAGTATGAGCCCATCTCGGAGTATAGACCTGACGGGCAGGAATTCCGACCGACCTGAGTGCCGCTACCAGCAGCGTCGATTCCTCTCCGCAACGGCCGTATGCGGTCTTTACCGTAGCGAGCGGAGAACTGGTACGGCGGTCCGAAGGCATATACACCGCCTTCTCGTGGCACCAGTGGTTAACTTCCAGAACCGCATCATACATCGACATTTCCTTTACCCTTGGAGCCAGTTCGTTATAGAATACAGCACGGGCTGAATCAAGATTTTCGTTGTTCACTCTGACCGGAAGAACAAAGTGCCTGAGCTCACGTTCAGGGATATTCTCTCCCCAAGGCATCTCCTCCAACGCCTTCTGTGTCATCCTGTAATGATCCAGATAATACTCAGGAGACTGATTGACAATATCTCCCAAAGGCATATAGGCATAAAGGAACTCCATTGCTTCCAGTTCCTTCTGCTCCAGTCCCATAGCCCCAAGCTCGACACCTGCCGCATCCAGAACATATGCGCGGGACGCAAGATCCTCCCTGACCATATCGCGGTAAGAAGCATCGTCTATGAAATGGGAAGTACAGCCGGAAGCTATTCCTGCTGCCAATGCAAGAATGAATAGCGTTATTCTTTTCATATGATTTCTGTTATTCTTATTATCGATTCCGTCGAATCTGAAATTCTGTATCTATTATCGATCCTGACGCAGGCCACAGCAGCAATGTGCTGATTATCAGCCATTCCTTCGGTCATTGTATCCACCACCATCACAGATGCTTCCTTGCGCACAGGATCGTACTTCAGATCCGCGAAAAAGTCACTCACCTTCTTCTTGCCACGCATTCCGAAAGGCACCAGCCAATCTCCATTTCTCCATCTGCGGAGTACAAAAGGAAATCTGAGTTTTCCTGCATCCATCATTATCACCCCCGTCTGCCTGAGGTCGATATCCTTCTGGTTCTGAATGAGTCTGATTTCGAATAACCTGCCGTTGAAATGATATCTACCCTCTCCCCTCACAGGCATTATAACCTCCTCAGATAATATATGATCATCTTCCAATGGTTTGAGAATCAATTCATCTCTTCCCGTCAGCAAAGCATAACCGGCTGATTCGAACCGTTTTCCCGGGATAGTGCGCGATGACTCCAGAAGATTCTCGATCGAAGCCAGAGTCGCGGTATTGAATCCATATGGTTCCAATATATGATAAAGGAGATATTTCCAATGCTTATTTTCTAACAAAGCTTTGGTATCGATGCGATTAGCATTGACTACTGCTGAGGCTGCATTCCTGCACCAATCTTCAACGATTTCTCCAGCCTCTGAAAAATACCCCATCTCACGATTCATTGTCCTGACAAAGGACGGATTTATTTTCCCGAAAATCGGGAAGACTTCATTGCGTATCCTGTTTCGCTTATAATCACAACCGGCATTGGTGCTATCCTCCCGATAAGAATGTCTGTACGCAAACATATATCCCTCGATCTGCTTGCGGGTGCAGTCCAGCAGAGGGCGGACAAGTGGGAGATATGGAGCCGCAGGAAGAGCTGAAAGCTTATTCATTCCGGCAAGACCGTTTATCCCAGCTCCTCGTAAAAGATTAAGAATCAATGTCTCAGCATTATCATTTGCATTATGGGCAACGGCGACAGCCTTATATCCATACTCCTTGCAGAGAGTTGCGAACCAGTTATAGCGAAGGTCGCGGGCTGCCATTTCAATGCTGATTCCGCGTTCCTGGGCCACTGACTCGGTATCAAACGACACTATGTGACAATCCACACCGTGATCCGCGGCCCATCGGCTCACGAACTGCTCGTCACCATCACTTTCTTCACCTCGGAGATGGAAGTTGCAATGGGCGATTGCGAAAGGAAAAGGGTCTTCAAGGGAGGCGAAAAGTTCCGCCATACACATAGAGTCAATTCCTCCGCTGACGGCTAATAAGATTCTCACGTCGCTGCGCTCCTCAGAATGACAAGCAATGATGTGGTCCTGAGAATGACAAGCAATGATGCGGTCCTGAGAATGACAGCAAGGGGCTGACCAGTCATTGATCAGCCCCCTCAGTTCTTTCATTGTTTCTGCAAATCGTTTCTGCATTACCTCTTTCTAGCAATAGTGTATGTAAATCCGAACAAGAGAGATTCCTTGAACTGGACCCTCTGCTTTGTCTGTCCGTCCTTCTCGCTGTAGATCAACACCTTGTCATCATATATCATATTGGTAGTCAAGGTCAGAGAGAAATATTTCGCAATCTTCCAGTCAAAGCGGTTATCCCAGTTCACACGGATATTCTCAGGATGATCAAGGTAGTTCGAGAAGAGTACAAGCTGTGAAGTATACGCGAAGTTATCATTCACCTTCACGGCAATATCCGCCTTTACCTGAGCACCGAACTCGAAGCGGGCGCTTCTGTATTGGGTTCCGTCGTCCGGAAGATTTTCGGTGACGCCCACCCACTCTTCCTTGAGATCCATACCATAATTCTTTCTAAGTTCAGGATTTCTGACGATCACGACACCTCCGGTGAAAGGGGCTATATTGAGTGAGAGCCATTTCCAAGGCTTGAGGTCGATACCAAGAGCGAGATTGGTATAGGCAGGAGCAAGGAAACCTGACTTCATTTTACGAGCATCCTTCCACAAGGCTACCTGATCCTTATAATTCAGATCATTAAGTCCTGTACCTTCCGGATACCTGTCAGTAGGGACAGAAGGAGTCAGATAGTCGTATCCTGTCGAGAACTGAGACTTGAAGTCATAGTTGGCTGAGAATGAGAAGTTTCTCATCTTCTCGTTCTTGTATCCGAACTTACTTTCGAAATAAATACGGTCATCGCTCTTCTGG
>JAEIGA010008090.1_pt1 | contig 15941 bp, 25 predicted proteins | sample 9270691 | NCBI WGS metagenome assembly JAEIGA01 (sample SAMN17057246, study PRJNA624740) | gut metagenome | biome: biome; isolation source: fecal sample | host: Bos grunniens | place: China: Xizang | collected 2019
ATTACAACTATGTCTGAGGAAATTACGACCAAACGAGGCCGTGGTAGGCCACGACTTTCAGAGGAGGAGAAGCGTACTCGGGCTGCGATGCGTAGGTCGGGTGAGCTGCCTATTATTCCTCGCCCGGATAAGCAAATGGTCATAGCTGATGCAGGCGACAACGCTCGCTATTTGGCTCATGCTATGATGACCATGAATCTGCCGAAAATCGACAACTCTGATCCAGAACAGGTGGAGGAGCGTATTCAGTGGTATCTCCACCACTGCATCGACAACGATATGAAGCCTACCGTGAAGGGCTTCTGTAATGCCCTGGGTATTAGCCGGAATACTCTGTGGAACTGGAAGTGCGGCAACCACCGTGCCGGTACCCACGAGGAGATTGTTGTGAGGGCTTACGACTTGCTGGAGGAGATGTGGGAGAACTATATGCAGAACGGTAAGATCAATCCTATGGCTGGCGTGTTCCTGGGCGTCAACAACTTCGGCTACCGGGATGTGAAACAGGTGAATCTGACGCCTGTGGTGAACCAGGAGCAGGAGACTATCGATATGGCAGCCATCGAAGCTAAGTATGCGGAGCTGCCGGAGGATTGACAAACTCTGGAAGATGTGATATAACATCTCCGTGTCGAGGTAATTATGCGATGTTTGGCTTTGGGCTTGGCATCGTGGACACGCTATGCAGCGCTTGCGGTTTAGGGCCCGTGAGCGCTGTTTTCTTTTACGACTTTTGAGGTCACGACTTTCAAAGCGGCCCACGACTTTCACAACTTTTGCAGGAAATCTTGCAAAAATCCTTCACGACTTTCACGACTTTCAAGAAATCCTGCAAAATCTGGGGGGTCACAAACGTGACACTTCAAAAAAAGTTTAGGAAATAAGCAAAAGTTTAATCGATATTTTCATATCGATTAACCCGTACCGATTTCCGGGGCAGTCTCCACGGGGCCGTGTGTATCATTTTTTGGGGTCCGGGCTGCTGTCCGGGCGGCCAAAATCACAAATAGTCATATTCTGGCGGCCCTGGCTGCCCTCTGGCGGGCGTTTGTGGGCGGGCTAGTGTGTTTGTACCTGGAGACCGGAAAACGGCTTAGAGGGGCGCTGACGGCCCCACAGGGCCAGGGCATGAAAAAACCGGCCCATAATAGGCCGGTTTTCCTGTTTCCAGGGGCTGCTGGCGGCCCGTGGGCCGGTTTTCTGATCGTGGACGGGATCCAGGGTGGCAGCATAGGAAAAGCCCCCGGGAAGCTGTCCCGGGGGCTTATGATTATTCTGTTATTTCGTCCACGCTCCAGAGCGTACACCCGGCAGCGTCGGCCAGCTCGTAACAAGTCCAGAAATCCGGCTCTGTGTCGGATTCTATGATTGTTTCAAAGTCCACGTTGATTCCGTCATTACTGGCGGTTAAAAGCCATTTTTTCATTGTTTGATCCCCCTATTAAAATACCCCCGGATCAGCGCCGGGGGCCGTTGTTTACTTGTATTTTTTCGTTATATCCAAAATGACGAGAATCGGCAGCAGAAAAACGGCAGCGCCGATAGTTACTAGAATTGTCGCCATGTTGCACCCCCTACCATAGAAAATAGTCTGTAATAAATGCACCCACGGCCAGAATCAAAAATACGCCCGGCAGATAAAACATTGTTGCAATCATGTTTATATCCCCCTATACCACATAGAAATATGATTTTTGAATTTCCGGGGCGTATCGATAGGACGCCACGCAATCCAGGCCGACAATATGCCGGGATTGCATTTTTTCTTTTTCGGCCTCTGTCAAAAGCCTGTCCAGGGTTACACGGGTTCCCGTTTTCCCGGTTTTCATTTTCACGTCGGTAAAGTCGATTATATCGGCCTTTACGCTGTCCGGCAGCAGCTCCAGCATTTTATACATATTCATTTTTACACCCCCGGAATAGTGATAGAGGCAATAAAGGAGTTGATCTTTTCGGCCCCGGCCGGATCTGTCTTTATTTCAAAGTGGTAAAAGCCCGGCCCACCGGATAGTTCATAATAGATTCCGTTTTCATGCAAATAGCGGCGTAAATCGTCACGCAAGGATATGAAACGGGTTTCCAGGTTGTAGAATTTCATGGTTATTTATCCCCCTTTAGATATTCCAGTATTCTTCCGCCCATTCGTCAATAGCATCCCGGGCGTCATAGCTTAGCGGGTACTCTGCGTATTCTGTCCACCAATAGAGCTTGACCATGGCAGAGGCGGTATCAATGTAAATATTAGGGCCACCAAACGCCACCATGATTTCACAAGAACGGTATTCTCTGTCGGATCCACAACGATATTCAATATCGAGAATATCGCTCATATAATCCCAGATCGAAAGCTGCTCATAGTCGCCAATGTCGGCCACTGTGTGGCAGTGTGGGCAGCGGTATTTGTCGCCCACGTTGTCCGGGAAGCGGATTTCTTCCCCGCATTCCGGGCAGCGATGAACGGCCCCGGCTGCGTATGCTTCCACCTCTAGCGCAATGTGTTTGCAATGCTGGCGGTTTTCTTTTTCTGCGTTGCGTTCCGGCTGCGCTGCGCCGGGAATCTCCACGCACTTGATAAATTGGCCCCCGTCGTCGGTATAGGTTCCCACGGATACCGGCTTTCCGTTTCTGTGGGTTTTCATGGCCTCTGCTGCGCTTACAATGTTTCCGTTTACTGCGTAAAATTTTCTCATGGTATTTTCCCCCTTTAGATTGTGCCGCCCCTGGCCGGGTGCGGCGTGTATTTACGATAAATTATCGTATATTTACGATACACTAAATATATACCCTTTTTCCCTATTTGTCAATCGTATATATACGATAAAATATAAACAAAAAACAATAGTTGTTTTTGTGTACAATTCTTAAAAGTTTTGCACACCCATTGTCACGGGTTCCGCTGATCCCGGGGCGCTGCTGCCTCTGATCAGAGGTGCTGCTGATCCTGGCGGGGCTGGCTTTTCCGGGCGTTGTCCCAGGGAACCGGGGCGGGGGATATGGCCGGAGGCCGGGTGGCGGGGGAAGCGTCTGAGTAGAAAATTTTGTAAAAAGGCATTGAAATATCGCAGAAGGGGCTTGACAAATCGTAAAATAGCGATATAATATAGACAAATACCAATCACGGAGGTAATTAAAATGAAAACAAACATTAAAGAAGTCCTCAAAGGGTTGATCGCAACCCGAGGTTATAACCAAGCAGCAGTTGCAAAGAAAGCCGGATGGTCTAACCAGTCCTCGCTCTCCACGGCAATCACTCGTGAGAATCCGAGCATGGAGACGGTGATTCGTATTCTGGATGCGCTGGAGTACGATCTGATTATCCAGGATCGCAACAGTGCCAGTAAGTTCGTAGTTAAGAAGGAGGATGAATAACCATGGCAAAGCGTAAGCCGAAGCGTAAGGGTTATGGTCGTGTGAGTACGAAGGGTCAAGGTAAAAACGGTAACAGTCTGGAGGATCAGCGTAGCAAACTGGAGGAAGCGGGCTGTGACGAGATCGTGTTGGAGGTTTACACCGGCACGAAGATGGATCGCCCGAAGTTCACGAAGTTGTTGGAGGAGCTGGAGGAGGGTGATACCCTGGTGGTGTGTAAGCTGGATCGCTTCGCTCGTACTGCTAGAGAGGGTCTGGAGATCGTCGAGGAGCTTATGCAGCGTGGAGTGAAGGTTCACATTCTGAACATGGGTCTGATCGAGGACACCCCGATGGGCAAACTGATCCTCACTGTAATGTTGGCTTTCGCTCAGTTCGAGAGAGATACCATCGTGGAGCGCACCCAGGATGGAAAAGCCATCGCCAAGGAGAAGGAGGGCTATACTGAGGGTCGCCCTCGTCGTGAGATCCCGGAGGAGTTCGAGGAGTATCTTAGAAGAAACGAAGCCGGTGAAATCAGCGTGAGTGCTGCTTGTAAGGAAATGGGTGTAGCGAGAGCGCACTGGTATAGATGGAAGGAGGCGGTTTGTGGATGAAGTTTGATTCTGAGAAAGTTTGTGGTGCGACTGCTGGGCTTGGGTGTTACTACCGAGGGGATGTGTCCGACATTGTATCCCAGGTAATCAGTGGTGACGGTGAAGCACTGGAGATTATTCTTAAATCGTTCTTGGGGATTTGTGGTGATAAGACTAAACAGCGATTACGGGATGTAATAGACGGTTCACGCTTTATGGGGCTTAGTGCCGACAGTGATTTAACTAGACACGGGGTAGATTATAGCGATACTCCGATTCGAGGTAGGCACTATGTCTACTGTTGGTTTGATTTCACTGGGGAGCTGTTCTATATCGGTAAAGGTAAGGGAGATCGAGCGACCAACCTGTATAGCCGAAGTTCTGAGTTCAAGGCGAGAGCTGAGGGTGGCTGTTGTCGGTATGTGGCCTACAATCTTGACGAAATTTACGCTTTCGATCTGGAGCAGATTTTGATTTGGGAAGCACTGTTTTCGGGCAAACAGCTATTAAATGTAGATGGTGGGAACGGTGCCATGGCTATACAGTATTGTCGGCACGACCGGGACGCTTTGCTGTGGTATTGGGATCGTGAGGGTACGATTGGTCGCTTTTCTGAGCTGACTGGAATCGAAGTGATTTACGACGCCCGAAACACTGATGTAAACGAGAAGATTGATTCTCGAAAGACATGGTGGGAAGGTTTTACCGAAAGAACCAATGATCCGGTGGTTTTGGAGGAAATGCGTCGGGCCGAGGAGAAGAAGCGGAAGCAGAAGGGGTATTATGCAACCCGACAGGTGAAGAAAAAGCAAGAAAATAGCCGCCGAGCATAAAACGAGAGAAAGGGTAATAAGAATGGGCACGATAATCTTAGTGATCGTGGTAGGCGTAGTGATGCTACCTGTGTTAGTGATAGCAGAACTGGTGAAGGATCGGTCGGGCAGGAAGCGCCGCAGGAGAAAGTGAGGTTTGTATGGAAAAACTAGATAAGGTGATCGCCGGGCTGGAGCGGTGTACCGTGAGTGATTGCGGGAACTGCGTGTATAATGGCAAGAAGTGTCTGGGGCGGCTGACTGGGGATGCACTGGCATGGCTGAAAGAGCAGAATCGGCTGATTGAGGAATTGAGTTCTAACATCCCCTGCTGCGATAACTGCGAAGGTAAGACTGTGCTTGGCGAACGTACTGACAAGTGTGTTTACGAGATAGAGGGTTTCGACAGCGTTCTCTACTGTGCGAAGCGAGGTATTGAGAACTGCTTCGGCTATCGGAAGAAAATTAAGGAACTGGAGGCAGAGCTGTTTGAGCTGAGACAGACACCGAACGACTGGGGTGAGTATCCCCCAGAGTTTCCAAGGGAGGGTATGTGATGATGGAAACGACAGAAATGATTGAATGGCTGCGTAATCTGGTAAAGTGCACCGAGCATCCGATAGCCGAGGGATTCTCCCGAGTTGCTGATCGGCTGGAGGAACTGAGTGCTGAAAACGAGCGTCTGCGGATGCGTGAGAAATCGATGTGGAGTCTGGAGGATGTGGCTGGGTATCTGGGAGTAGCTAACCAGACGGTGTACAACATGATCCGTGATGGACGGATTAAGGCTTACAAGGTCGGTCGGGAGTGGAGATTTCGTCCAGCCGATGTAGAAGCACATATCGCACTGGGATGTAATATCCGGGAGGAACAGGATGGCAAAGCTGGATAAGGTAATCCGTGCCGATGAGGTGAAAGTGGAACTGAAGAAATTTCGTTCCTGGTTTGATGTTCCCTTTCAAACGCCGCAGGACAAGCTGGCAAAAGCAGTCATCAAGCAGTGTATCGAGATCATCGACAAGCTGAAGCCGGTGGAAGCCGAGCCGATTAAGCACGCTCACTGGATGTTTTATATGGATGAATCCGGCGAATGGTGGGATAAGTGTTCGGGTTGCGGCGGTAAGATCCGTAATGAGGGTGGTTACTGCTGTGATTTACCACGCTGTCCGAACTGCGGAGCCCACATGGATGAGGAGGTAGCCGGATGAGCGAAAAATGTCTGTGGATATATCGTCCAGGAACGCTAGATTCTCATTTTGCACTTACCACCTGTACGCCAGGGAACTATAACTATCTGTCAAAGATAGGTGCTTCGTTCCCTCGTGTCGGTGTTGCTGATTGGTATAATGGTCGCCTGTGCCCGATTTGTGGCAAAGAGATTAAGATGGATTATCGTTTCGTTGAGGAGGTAGAAGATGGCAAGTAAAAAGCGGCTGATTGATCCCCATGATTTGTGGTCTGACATTATGATGCTTCCCCACAATGGAGACATGATTTCCAGCGAAGAAGTGGAACAGGCCATCATGGATGCCCCCACCGTGGATGCCGTGGAAGTGGTGCGGTGTAGGGATTGCCGATTTTGTAAGAAGTACAGTGAGAAGCACAGTAAGAGGGATTTCTTGATTTGTGATCGCCCGAGGATGGATCTTCGGGAGGTGAGAGCAGACGATTTCTGTTCCTACGGAGAAAGGAAAGACAATGAGAGGTAAAAAGGTTAAACTAGATCCGGCCACGAAAGCATGGTTCCGCACACAGCCGCCGTGGATGGTGACAACGCTCGTGGAGTGCGAGAAGTGCGGGCTGTTCTACAAGGCCAGCCTGGGTCATAAGTGTAAGAAGGAGGCTGAAAAATGTTCGGAAAATACGATATAACATTCTGTCGTGACGAGAATTGTACCCGCACGGATTGCTGGCGGCACCGGGCCAAGCTGGCTGAGGTTCCGGTGGGAATCCCTGTGAGCGTGTTCCTGGAAAGCCCCCGGAATGGCGATGAATGTAGGATGTACTATGGAGATGGTAGGAATGAGAGTAAGAATCGCCGGAACCCTCCCGTGTAGCTTCGTGAACGGCGACGGCGCTCGGTATGTGGTGTTCACCCAGGGTTGCCGTCATGGGTGTAAGGGTTGCCAGAACCCGGAGACCTGGGATATGAATGGTGGCCGTGAGATAAGCGTGAGCGAGATTGCAGCGGATTATCGGAAGCGTAGGCTGCTGGATGGCATAACACTCTCGGGTGGCGATCCGTTCTACCAGGAGGAGGCGTGTCTAGCGCTGCTGGATGAGCTGCCTGGTGTGAATGTCTGGGTGTACACCGGATTCGAGTACGAGGAGATCGCCGATCGGGAGCTGGCCCGGAGAGCGGACGTGCTTGTTACGGGGCCGTTCGTGGAGGAGCTTCGATGTGAAGGGAAGCCGTATGGCAGCAGTAATCAGCGCATAATTAGGAGAAACCCCCGGTAAATCCGGGGGTTTTATTTATTATGTATAAAATAAACAAAAATCGAGTTTTTTTTTTTGTCGATTTGGCGAATTTACACAAAATGGGATTTCGAGTAAAATAACATATCGTCATAAGCAAAAAAAAAAGGATGTACAGGATATGGTGGTATGTGCCCACGGTGATGTGTCTGAATTTTGCGAAAAGCATGAAATGGAAATTCTGGAGTCGTACAGCGGCAGCCTGGAGGAATATAAGGGTAACTGCGCAGTGATCGTAACTGCCGAGGATCTGACCCGGGAGGATTACGATTCGCTGAAGTGTAGTTTGTTTGGCCGAGGGATCGAGCTGGTGTCCGTGAAGTGGCCCGACGATGATGTGATTCTGCGTTTGCTTCGGAATCAGATTGAGCAGCGTGGTAAGCGTGGTGGTCGGCAGATGTTCGGTTTTTATAAGAAGTACGGTCTGATTACGGAAATCCCGGAGAAGATTGCGCTGGCTCGAAGGATCATCAAAATGCGGGATGCCGGTAAAACGCTGCGTGAGATCCAGGTAGAGACCGGTGGCTATTATGAGGACGGTCGTCCGTTGTCGATGAGTACGATTCAGCAGATTATTAAGAATCGGAAGGAGTATGGGATGTGAAAAAGATACCGACGCTGTTTGTTCGGGAGTTTGAGGATCATCGGGTGGTGAATATCACCGATGAGATCACCCCCGGATGCGAGGAAGCGTTTCTGCGTGGTATCGCTACGGTGAAGATCGATGGTGCTTGCTGTGCTATCATCGACGGTGAATTGTACAGGCGTTACGATGCCAAGCATGGTAAAAAGCCCCCGGAGGGTGCGATTCCTTGCTGCGACCCCGATCCTGTTACGGGGCACTGGCCGCACTGGGTAAAGGTAGACCCGGATAATCCTGGGGATAAGTGGTTTGTTGTGGCTGCCAAGAATTACGCACAAGAGTTTGGATGTGAAGTGCTTCCGGATGGCACATACGAGGCTGTCGGTGAGCATTTTAATGGCAACCCTTATGGTTTGGATTTCGATTTTGTGCTTTCTCACGGTTGCAATGTGGTTGAAGTGGAGAGGACATTTGAGGGTATTCGAGCATACTTGGGGGAACGCAATACTGAGGGTCTTGTGTTCTGGCTAGACGGTGAACCGGTATGCAAGATTAAACGCAAAGATTTCGGCTTTCCCTGGCCGGTGAGTGCTGGAGGATCTGAGAATGACTGAACGCCGAGAATTATACGACGAACTGAAAGACAAGAATCATACCGCCCAGAGCGCCCGTAAGCGTGTGGGTGGCAAAAAAAAATATATGCTACCTAGCGATAGATTGTCTGCTAGTGAATTAAAGAAAATGAATGGAGCGATTACTGTGTACACAATGAAAGAGCCTATTTCCTGGATTAAGTTTAAGAGCTACCCCAAGGATATTCAGAAAGAGTATATCCAGTGGTTTGTTGACGAGTTTGGTGCGAGTCGAAAGGTGTTCCTTTCGCTGTTCCAAGTCACAGGCGCACCCTTGTATACCTATTTCCGGGAGCGTGGCTATCTTGATTTGCTGGTTAAGCAAATGACTAGGGACAATGAAGCTAAGTTTAATGAGTGGTTAAAGCAGTACCGCCCCGAAACTGAACAGGAAACACCGGTCGTCGAAGAACCCAAGAAGGAGAAAGTGAAGCCTGTTGAGCAGCCCATGTTTTTCAACACCATTACTGGATGCGAAATGAGCATGGAAGGTAAAGCAAGCGAAATCGGACAGATGTTGTTTAACTTGTTCCGGGATCAGAGGGTTGCTGTGAATATTAGTTTTGTCGGTGCGAAAGAAAGTGAGCCGGTAAATGCGGAAGTGGTATAAGTGTATTCCTCCGAAGAAGGTACAAGAGGAGTTCGGTAATGTGTACCAAGGAATATGGATGCCTCAGATGGACAGATATTGGGAGTCCGACGACGGATTATCTGTTATGAGTCGCCTCTTGAATACCCTGTGGGGACAGGTCGAACACGTTACCATCAAAGCGATGGTCGGTGGAATGTGGTCGGGAGATGTTCCCTGGGCCGTGAAGCAGGAGATTAAGGACGAGCTGTTTGGTATCCGAGCCGCAGCCATTGAAGTTTTCCCGGCAAAGAAGCACCTCGTCGATGTTTGCGACGTGTACCACCTGTGGGTGCTTCCGAAGGGCTTCGAGATCCCCTTCGGTATTCACCCGTTCAAAGACCCTCAGTGTGTGCCGGTGGAGCGGGGTTATGATTATAACATCGTCGAAGTCCGGGAGTGGACGAACAGCCCCGAGCGGGAGGCTATAATGAGTGCCAGTGATACATCGGTGTCTCCTCTGGAGAAAGCGTTCACGGATGCGCTGGTAGAGGCTAAAGGGGCTGAGATTGCGAGGGGATCTAAGTGCTATATGAAGTAATTCGCTGGATTAGCCTCGTAATCCTGTGGGTCTGTATCGGGTTTCAGATTTGGAGTATTCGCAGGAGTAGTCGCACTCTGAAGGAGTGGAAACGGGCCATTGAATGTACGGAACAGATACGAAAAAAGTATTTAGAGAGGCTGGCTGTGCTGGAGGAGGTTCCCGATGAAGGGTAAACTGGTGATTGAATTAGACGGACAATCGATAAGTAGTAGCGGTAACGCTGTGTTTTCCAGTGAAATAGAACCTTACCTTGTGGCTGCTACTTTTCTGAAGTGTCTGGGTATTACTACGCCAGAACAGCTCGCACGTTTGGTGGTAGTTTCGACGATCGACAGTATGCGTCCTTCGTCGTCTGAGAAGTTCGAGCGAACAGAGTACAGAATCCCAAGAAAACCAGATTAAAGGAGTAAAGATTATGACAGTAGAAACCATGAATGTCCACCAGGCGCTGGTGGAGCTGAAAACCCTGGATAAGCGTATCGGCGCTGCCATCCGTGATCCGAAGTGGGTTGTCCCAAACAAGCACAGTAACAAGATGATCGGCGGCGTCGAAGTGGAGGTCTGGGTAGCCGATGTACTGGCGAAGTACCAGAAGGTGACGGATCTGATTAAGCGCCGTGACGCCATCAAGAGAGCCGTGGTAAACTCCAACGCCGTAACGAGGGTTATGGTCGCCGGAAAAGGGTATACCGTGGCCGAGGCCATCGACCGGAAGAATCATGGCGTGGAGTTTCTGAAGCTGCTGGCTCAGAAAATCGTTAGGGATTACACTGAGGCGAACGCAACGGCTGAAAAAGCAAATGGCACCGATCTGGAGCTTCGGGCAGATAACCACGTTAAGAACGTGGTGGGCAACTCCGACGTGAAGGGTGCCACGGCTGAGATTCTGAAGGTTCGCCGGGATTTTGTCGTGGCTCAGACTATGGAGTTGGTGGATCCCATCGGTGCGCTGAAGGTAGTGGAGAAGCTGGATGAGGAGGTTACGTCCTTCCTTATGGACGTGGACGCCGTTCTCAGCACCTCCAACGCTACCACTCAGATCACGGTAGAATATTAAGCCACAGATTTTCTTGTTGCCGTCTGAAAACCCCAAACCACATTCCTTCTATGTTACGCCTCTACATGGATGTGAAATACGATAACAAGAGGCTCCATTGAAAGCGGAACTTTAACTTCCGTGCTTGCTGATTAGCTCATTTGGCTAGAGCGATGGGTTAGTAACCCGTAGGTAGCTGGTTCGAGTCCAGCATTGGTGGAAGATTGCCGAATGGTGTAATGGTAGACACGCTAGACAGAAAATCTGGCAGGGTGATCCCCTGTACGGGTTCGAATCCCGTTTCGGTTGTTTTCGATTGTGCTGTAAAGCTCAAAGCTGAAAGATTAAACAGTAAAGTTCAAGATTCAAAGATTTAGTTCTGTGTAAAGGTCAATGGTCAAAGTTGTAAAACTGAAAGTTTTACAAAATCCTAGAACCCTGGTTTGTCGAGCGAGTGTGTTGTCGTGGGGAATACCACTAGGCTGGACGGTAGCAAGAAAGCTCTTGACTTAGCGACGAAAATCGCCTATTATATCACAAACAACTAAGAGTGCCACAGTAGAGCGCCATCCGACAGGAGGGCGCTCATTTTTTATGCTCGAAAAAGTATTGAATCGAATTAAGGGTCTCCGTCAGCAGACGGTGGAGAGTTTGACCGACGCTCTGGGTCTGGCTATCCAGATAGAATCGACGGAGGAGCAGCGAGAGTGGCTGAAATGGATTCGTCGGGAGGCCCGTGCGTTACGGACGCCGGGTGCGCTGGAGATTGTGCGGCAGTGCTACTTCCAGTCGGCCAAGTATAATTTCGACGATTTTATGATAGCGATGGAGTGGAAGCGAGAGAAGAACGCCCGTTTCTGGCTTCCCCGCCGTAAGGTTCTGGAGGGCAAGCATGGGATCGCTACCCGGATTCAGAATTTCATGGACGACCCGGATGCACTGTTCCTGGGATTCTCCCAGCCTCCCGGCACCGGTAAGACCACGATTATTAAATTCCTGCTGGCGTATATTATCGGTCGGGAGCCGAAATCTGCGAATATGTATATTTCGTATTCTGACGGTATGACGAAGCTCCTCCTGGACAGCGTAAAATCCATGCTGACGGATACGGAGGAATACTGCTTCCACGAGATATTCCCGGGTCTGGGAACCCCTGCGATCAGCGCTGAGTATAAGACGGTGAGCTATCGCCGTGCCGGTGATTTCCCTACCCTGGGCCTCGTGTCTATGAGCGGTTCCGTTACCGGTCGTACCAGAGCGAACCGGTTCCTGGTGACGGACGACCTCGTGAAGAATAAAGAGGAAGCCCGTAGCCCGGAGCGCCTGGAGAAGCTGTACAGTGATTATACGGCGACGCTGACTACCCGTATGATTGGTGACAACGTGAAACAGATCATGCTCGGAACCCGGTGGAGTTCGTATGATCCTCTAGGCCGTATGTACGACGCACACGAGGGCGACCCTCGGTATACGTTTATTAGTATCCCCGTCTGGGATGAAAACGAGATATCGAATTTCGAGTATGACCACCCCGATCGGTACACCACCGAGAAGATCCGTGATATTAAGAACACCATCGACAGCGCTGACTTCGAGTGTTTGTTCATGCAGCACGGTATCGAGAAGGAAGGTCTGGCGTTCCCGTCTGACAGTCTGCGGTACTACAACGGTGTGCTGCCGGATGGTGAACCGGATAACATCTGTTTCGTGAACGATGTGGCATGGGGCGGCGGCGATAGTCTGTCATGCCCGGTGGCCTATGTTTACGGCCAGGATGTATATATTCACGACTGGGTTTTCGATAAGCGGGATAAGAGTGTGACGAAGCCCCGAGTGATCGCCAAGATCCTCCAGCACAAGATTAAGATGGGCCAGACCGAAGCGAATAACGGCGGCGAGGAATATTCTGACGATGTGTACCGGATTCTCCGCCAGGAGTACGGGTACAGCATCAACATGACGCACAAGAAGGCCCCCACGAACATGGCGAAGCTCACCCGGATCGAGCAGCACTCCCCTACTATCCGGAATTTCTACTTCCGGGATAGTAGCTGCCGGGATGATGATTACCGCAGGGCCATGAATGAGCTGACGAGTTTTAGCTTCACCACGAAGAACCTCCACGACGACGCAGCGGACAGCATGGCGATGATGGCTGCGTATGTGTTCGGTGGGATTAAGTATGTGACGGCTGCTCCGAGACCGTTCTGACGGGTTATCACGAGTGTATGAAAATTCGTATATTCTGAGAATTTATACAGGTGCCATATAGTTTTCTATATGACTATTTGTTATATTATAAGTTAGATAGGTAGGTGATTTCTATGAGCTATGGTCGTCGCATTATCTACACAGATGCGACCGAAATTACGGCAGCGAACGTGGCTGATGAGGTGCGTAAGGCGATCACAGTTCACGAAAAGAACCGAGCCGAAATCGATGTGCTGTACCAGTATTACCGTGGTAAGACTAAGATTTTGACGAAGGAAAAGGAAGTCCGGGAGTCCATCAATCATAAGGTGAACGAAAACCGGGCTTACGAAATCGTGTCTTTTCACAAGGGATACACTTTCGGCGAGGCCATCCAGTATGTCCGTCGAGAGAACAGCGCAAGCGATACAGGCGATGATGCTATCGCCGCTGACATTAACGCTCTGAACGGCTATATGTCCGATGCGGACAAGGCAGCGTGTGACAACGAATTGGCTGAGTGGCTGTATGTCAGCGGTACTAGTTATCGTCTGACCCTCCCCAACGAGGCGTGGCTGACAGACGGGGACGAACCCCCGTTCAAGCTGTATGCCCTCGATCCCCGGCAGTGCTTCATTGTATACGGCAACGGTGTGGATCACCGTCCCCTCATGGCCGTGTACTATGTGGAGAAGCAGGAGTCTCACGAGAAGGTTTACAGCGTCTACACCGACAAGTCTTACTTCGAGGTGCAAGAGTTCGGTGGTGTGACCGAACAGGGACACACAATGGGTCTGATCCCGATTATCGAGTACCCTGCGGATACTCCCCGCCTGGGTGTTTTCGAGATCGTGAAGCCTCTCCTGGACGCCCTGGACGAGCTGCAAAGTAACCGTATGGACGACATTGTGCAGTTCGTGAATAGCTTCTTGGCTATCCTGGGTGGACAGCTCGACGAGGAAACCTATAAGAAGCTGAACGAGTGGAAAACCCTGTGTTTGCCCGAGGGTGTGGACGCCAAGTACCTCTCCCCTGCTATGAGCCAGAACGATGTGCAAACGCTGAAGGACGACATTTACCAGAGTATCTTGACGATCTGTGGTGTGCCGAACCGGAATGGCGGTTCCAGTACCTCGGATACCGGCAGCGCAGTTATTATGCGTGACGGCTGGCAAGCGGCGGAAGCCCGAGCCAAGGCCACGGAGCTGGTGTTTAAGAGGGCTGAGAAGGGCTTCCTCCGGCTGATCCTTCGGATGCTCCGGGACACTGTGGGAACCAAACTTCGGCTTACCGATATTGAGACCCACTTTACCAGACGGAATTACGAAAACATCGCAAGTAAAGCCTCCGTGCTTACTTCGATGCTGAATAACGGCAAGATTCACCCCGAGTTGGCGTTCGCCCACTGTGGAATGTTTGCCGATGCGGAAAGCGCCTACCTCCAGAGTAAAGCCTGGTGGGAGGAGCAGGAAGAAAAACAGAAGAAGGAGCTAGAGCGCAATGCTAGTCTTAGAGGAAGTGCGGTGCCCTCAGTGTAATCGCCGGTTGGGCGATCTGAATGGACAGGCACGGATCAAGTGTCCCAAGTGCAAAGCCATGGTGGAAGTGAATACCGACACCAGGAAGGTGTATGTAAGACCCGAGCGCCAGAAATAGAGCGCCAGTTGACCCCATAGGAGGGTTGGCTGGCGCTTTTTATTTTTACTGAGAGAACAGTATAAAACGCAAATGTGGCAGAGAAGCCCTAAATCGCACCATACAGGCAGAGAAGCCTTAAATCGCAAAAGGAGAGAATTTATGAAATTCCAGATCGAAAATTACGAGAGCATGACCCCCGAGGAAAAGGTTGCCGCCCTGGAGGCTTACGAGCCGGATATGAGCGGTTTTGTAGCGAAGTCTGTCGCTGACAAACACGCCTCCGAAGCTGCGGAGTATAAGAAGAAGCTGCGTGAGCGTATGTCTGAGGACGAAGCCAAGGCTGCCAAGGCTGCTGAGGAATACGCCGCCGTGATGGCGGAGCTGGAAACCCTTCGCACTGAGAAGCAAGTGGCTAAGTATGCGAACGCTTACCTCGCCATGGGCTACGACGAGAAGCTGGCACAGTCCACCGCCGAGGCACTTGCCAAGGGTGATATGGACACTGTGTTTAAGAACCAGAAGCTCCAGGCTGATAATCGGGAAAAGGCTCTCCGTACCGAATTGCTTATGGGAACCCCTGCCCCTGCTGCCGGTAAAGCAGATACCGGCATGACGAAGGAGCGGTTTTCCAAAATGACTCTTGCGGAAAAGGCCAAGTTTGCGCAGGAGAATCCCGAAACTTATAACGAATTTTACGGAGGTAAATAATTATGGCACTGAATCATACCCACCAGGCATACCCCAACGAGGTAGTCGCCAGAGAGATTGAGGATCAGTACAACTCCCATCTGGATCTGATGCGCTTTTGCACCGTGGATAACTCCCTGGTCGGCGTAGCCGGTGACACGAAGAAGATCCGTGTTTACAGCGCTACCGATGCCACTGAGAAGCTGGCGATGGGTGAAGGTAACACCAAGAACATCGAGGTCAAGTACGCCGAGAAGGATTACACCATCCTCCTGGCTCAGAACCGTTTCCCCTACTACGATGAGGAACTGATGCGTGATCCCATGGTAGTGGACACCGGTGTGAAGCACATGACCACCGATATGTTCAACACCACCCAGGCCGACATTTTCACTGAGTTTAACAAGGCCACCCAGGAAGTCACCCTGTCCGGCGTGGACTACTTCGGCGCTTTCGTGGACGCCGTGGCTATGCTGCCCGGTGAACACCAGGAGGAGCTGGAAGTGTTCGCTTTCGTTCACCCCAACGACAAGGCTGCTATCCGCAAGGCTCTGAAGGACGATCTGAAGTATGTCGAGGCTTATGTCCGGGCCGGTTACATCGGCACCGTGGCTGGCGTGAACCTGTATACCAAGATGGACGCCGTTGAGGGCGAAATCTGCGGCGGCACCAAGAAGGCTGTCACCTTCTTCAACAAGCGTGGCGTCGAGGTCGAGCAGGAGCGTGACGCCAACACCCGTCTGAACGAGATTTACTCTCGTAAGTATTA
>JAEIGA010008091.1_pt1 | contig 15940 bp, 17 predicted proteins | sample 9270691 | NCBI WGS metagenome assembly JAEIGA01 (sample SAMN17057246, study PRJNA624740) | gut metagenome | biome: biome; isolation source: fecal sample | host: Bos grunniens | place: China: Xizang | collected 2019
ACACCAGAGTACAGCGAGCAGGTAATAACAAGGGGTTTGATTACATCTCCAAGTGGATTGAATTTTGATCCGTTTCCTTTATCACCGATAACGCATTTTAGGAGAGATGTATTTATTAGTGCACACAATCTGAATTTATTGGGTGTAGCATTGATTAAGATACCTAGTGACTTCAAGGATGGTGATGAAGTGGAATTGAGTATTACATTCCATGAAGGTTATATATACAAGGGACGGTTGAAACATGATAATCTCAAAGGTAAGATGAGACCAATCAAATATACGGGTAGTTTATATGAATACATTCAAAAGGTTTTGAGTGACGATTATATAATCAATCATGTATTGAGCACTATTGGAGACTAAAATTCTCAACAACATTAAGTATATTTATACATAAACATATAAGAATATGGAAAAGGATTTAAAGCAGTTATTGAGTGAAGGTATTGTTCAGTTCACATTCACAAAGAGTAATGGAGAGGTTCGTAAGGCAACTGGTTCTCGTAGTATTGATGTATTGATGAATACAGTAGGTACTGGTTTCACAGAGGATGATAAACCCAGAGGGGTTGGTAAGGAGTCAACTACATCTTGTCCTTATTGGGATTTCGATAAACAGGCTTGGAGAAGTGTTCGTTTGGATTCAGTGATATTCATTGACAAAGTGATTGAAAAGGAAGAGTTGTTTGGTAAAGAAATTTTTGGTTAATATGTGGAGTAATAAAGTAGTTATTTCAATGTCTGGTGGTCTTGATTCAACCTGTTTGGCATTACATATGTTGTCTCAAGGAAAAGAGGTAAAGGCTTATGCTATTGATTACGGACAGAAGCACAACATTGAGTTGAATCGAGTTAAGTCATGTGTGAGATTTTTGTCAAGAAAGGGTCTTCCCATCTCACTTCAAGTAATCAATTTGAGAGATGTATTTTCGGATTCGCAGAGTTCTTTGACTGGTAATGGAGATATTCCAGAAGGACATTATGAGGATTCAAATATGAAGTCCACTGTAGTAGAGAATCGCAATGTGATCTTTAGTTCTATTATATATGGTAAGGCTTTGAGTTGGTCAAAGCAAACTAATTCGAATGTAGAGATCACATTGGGTATCCATGCTGGTGATCATACAATTTATCCTGATTGTACACCAGAATCACAAGAGATGGCAAGAGAGTTGTTTAAGATTTCCAATTGGGGCTCGGAAAAGATTGATTATGTTGCACCGTTTGTAAACAGTACCAAAGGAGAAGTATTGCAAGCAGGTATTCGAGCAATGGAAAGTATGGAGTTCTCTGGTAAGGATGTTAAATATGTTCTTGGACATACACATACATGTTATTCACCCAACGAAAACGGAGAGTCTTGTGGCAAGTGTGGTAGTTGCACAGAACGTTTAGAAGCATTTGAATTCTGTGGGATGAAAGATCCAGTTAAGTATCAGGGCTAACCATATAAAGACTTTTGTTATTATTACATGAACGATGCTAATAATAATGGGATGGATTGGGAAGATGTTATTTTTGGAGTGACATTATTTATGGTATACCAATTAATAACTCATTGGCACAGCACTAATAAAAAAAGGAACTCGTAAGAGTTCCTTTTATTGTTTGTTATTATTCATTTGGAAGTTTTAATACAACCTTACCCCCCATTTCATCTAATGCTTCTTGGATTGAATTAGTTCCGTTAACCACTTGCATAACTTCTTCTGATATCGTTATATTAATCGGAACAACTTCAGTCTCACCATCTACTACTTCGACTCCAGAGCAGTTTAATATAATGTTAGATAAAGCGTTTGTAGAAAGATTTTTACAATCACTCATATCTACATCTACACTTAATCCTTCAAGGTTTACATATACTAATTCTTCACAACCAACAAATGCATCTTTCATTAATTCTGGGTCTGTGATATTACTTACATTAATAGTTTGTGGTATAGCTATCAATTTTGAACATCCAGAGAATGCTTCAGTCATATCATTACATATTACTTTATAAGATTCATAACCAAGGGGTCCATTATAAAAGTAAATAGTATTAATATTGTCGCAATTTTTAAATGAAGAGTTTAATGAAATTGGTCCCATATCAGTATCTAATCCACCCCAAGCTGGAAGGTTAGTGCGTATACCTGATTCACTTCCTCTACCAGCAAATTTTTTAAATGGTGTATTATTAGAATCTGGGTGTCCGGCTGAGTATATATTCATCATATCACTCTCTGTTAGATCACCAATACCATTCAAATTATACATATTGGATTTATGTACCACCATAGTATGATCATCTCCTGGCCATATCGTTTCTCCAAGCTCTTTATCTTCGTCTCCTTCATTATATGATGCACCGACTGATTCAAACATAGCTCTTAATGCTAATTTCTTTCCTTCCAATTTGGCCTCTTCTATTAATTTTTGCAAATCCTCAACTGATTCGTTGTGAGCATCAACTGATACATAATTTGATAAAGTGCTGGATTGAACATAATTTGATAAAGTATCAGTAAGGTTTGAAGTTTTAACATAACCTAAATCATCCTCATTGTTTCCATCAAGAATTGTTTCGAGTTCTGTGTGTTTAACAAAAGTTTTCATTTCATCCAACTCAACCAATTCATCCTTTTTAATATAATCATTTAATGTAGTGTTCGTTACCAAACCACTCAAATCATCGGTTGTAGCATAATCAGATAAATCTTCTGTTTTAACATAATCAGATAAATCTTCTGTTTTAACATAATTAGATAAAGCTTCCAGCTGAGCATATTTAATTAGAACTTCATTCAATTTAGATTCAGTCACAACTTCACTTGATATTAATGGATAAAACCATCCAAATCCTTTATCTACACTACCATCGTTAATAAATTCCACAACTTGTTCAGCATCACCCATATTCATATCTTTTGCGTAAAAATAATGCTTATGAGCTTCTATGACATATACTATAGTCCCAGTTGAAATAGGTATGTTTTTAATTTCAGTCTCACCAGTTTCACTATTCTCTTCTTCAACTTCAATAGTTATTACGGTTTGATCTCCTGCATCCTTTGAAGAAATAGATATTAAATCATTTATAGTATCTAAGGTAATCATCCTTAAATCATCAATACTGAAATTGGGAGAAATTGGTAGCTTTGTCCAGCGATCCATACCAGTTGCTTCCCCGTTTGTTATTAGTTCGCCATCCTTATTATATCCAGATGTATTGAATATATATATTTGTCCATCTTCACGACAATATGAAATGTGACCTTCATCCATCCATGGTGATGGTACAATTGCCATTTCTTCAAGCGTATCAAATGCATCTCTTTCGAAATTAGGTAATTTCGATCTTAAAATAAAATTAGATGTTATTTGTGGCATATATTGTTATTTAATTTATCTAGTAATTATATTTCTATATAGTTAATTCTATTTTTGAAAACCAATTGCAAATTATTTACATAAGTCGGTACCTTGCTAACATATACGTTATATTTTACTTCATCTTGATCACCATATGGTTTTAATACTAAATCTTTAATAAAAAAGAATGTATTTTCTATAGACGATTGATCTTTGTTATAACCGGCATCTAAATCAAAATTATAATATATATATCCGTCTCTATCTTTAATATATGCTAACTCTCCAAAGTCTGCAGGATAAGCATAACAAATATGTCCGGGATTTGAAGGATCAGTAGATACTTCATATGTATGTTCAGATGTATTAGTGATATATTTTGGTAAGGTGTTGGTTATTAAACTTGGATTATTCTTAATCCAATCAAAATTATAATACATGGAATGCTCTTTATCATGATTGTCATCGTTTTCTACTTCGTGACCCCATTCCGTATTATTCTTATGAGTCCAAGCTTCTCTACAATCCAACTCTCCAAAATATGTTGGGTTTACAAAATAAACAGAAGTGGTCGTAGAGCACTCCAACTTTCCGTATTTTGCTGTTAATATAAAGTCATCACTGTCTGTTAAATTTATATATAATAAATTCTTACCAGTAACATCTTGGCTAAGACCTCCACCTTGAAGCCATAATGAAGTAGGTCTTATTTTTTTACCTTCATAATACACATCCCATTTAAGAATGATTTGAGGTTCAGTAAATCTTTCGAATATATATCGATCTTTTTCGTCTCTAGCTGTAGCTATAATTTGGAACGCCTGATTGAGTTTTGAATTCATCAAATAATCTATTTCATCATTAGAATATGCATCATATACTCCATCCACCACAGAAGGTCCAATAAGTTTACCATTAACAAACCAACAACTTTCATTATTTACTATTTTGATATAAGGTACGTTGGTTCTATTATTCTTAAATATGGATAATAGATTTTTATAGTTTTGTTCGGTATTATATGTTTTATTTACCACTTCATCCATTTTATTTTGTGATATGGATAATTGTGACAACACACGACTCAAATCACTATAATTGTTATCTTCTACAGTAACATTTTTAACTATATATCTATCTTCTCCAGGTGCTACAATATAACGAGAACAGATTCTTAATCCATATGACGTACCAGCGTTATATATATCTTCATTTGAAACATATTTGGTGATAGAATTTGTAATATTTAAATTATCATCTATCAATCCTGTAATATATATACCCATAGGTATCTCTGTGAATATTGGTGAATTATCATTCCATATGTCATATAATACAACTATCATGTTGATATTAAATGATTTATCTTTTAATTCAACTGCCCCAAATTTCTTATCGTTCCATGTAAAATCATACTTATTATCTAACAAATAATGATATTCGAACCCAACTGGAACTGTGGATAATTCTTCCCAACCATTTAATTCTTCATAGGAAAACCCTTCTAATTTGTCACCAGGCTTCCTGTTTATAGATTCCATTATAGAATATTCTTGCTTACGCACATCATATTTATAAGAACTAGCCTCATTTGGTATATGGCAGTATATTTCGGAATATCCCATAGAATCTACTTCATTATAGGACTGAAGGTTGATATCACCAACATATTTAATATCTTCCACGTCAATCAATCCCCTTTCAAATGTCTCCATTGAGTCTCCTTCTCCAATGGATTCTTGTTTTTTAAACATCATATTCCAAAATAATGTTTTAGTATAATCCGGAGACCAACCAAGAGCCATAGAATCTACCTCATCTTCCACTACTGGAGGCAAATTGTTCTTAAAACAAGCACAAGCATTTTCAAAGTATTCTTGAATATACTTTGGAAGAGTAATATTAGTATAATTTGTTTGTTTACAATCGATAGCAATAAATTTTGATGGTACTATTCTGTGGTATTTTGATTCGGTTTGCCACAAAGTCAAATCTTCCATATATTGAGAAAAAGTGAGAAATGTACCAGTTTCTTTGGTTAATTTTTTAAATATGTTACAAACAGCCATACTTGTTTAGTTTTCATTTTAATATAATTAAATAATAACCTTCAATATATAGCTTATGAAGATATTATAACGAGTTTTTAATTTGGGGTACACATCAATTATTATTATAGTAATTACAAATGTAAATTAGATATAAATAAATTAACGTTAATAAAATGAGTTTACCAAATTATTTAGCTAAAATAAAATCGGCTGGTGTATATCGTTTTACATGGGATAAGTCAGTAGTTCCTCCACAACAAGCAGAAACTTTACGTTTGTTAGTTGGATATTCTGAAAAAGGTCCTTTTAATACCCCAGTGTACATTGAAAGTGTTTCCGATTTTAAATCAATTTACGGCAATATTAGCAAAAGATTGGAACGTAAAGGTGCTTTCTTCCATAGAATGGCTGAACAAGCTTTACAATCAGGCCCTATTCTTGCTTTGAATATCAAGCCCTTTACAAGTGCTGATGAAAAAGATGAGGAAGGAAACATAGTAAAACATGCAGAAAAAGTGGCTTATGCAAACTTTAATGGATGTGATGTTGCCTTAGCCAATGATGGTGTTGCTGTAAGTACTTTATATGATACTAACCGTTTCTGGAATTTGGATGCGGATAAGATGATTGAAAATCTGGCTCTTGGTGAAAGTGCTAATTATGTTACATTAGCTACAACAGACACCAAAGATTCATCTTGCACTGTTGTTATGAGACCTGTAGTAAATAAATCTTATGAAGGTATCACAGTAAGATCTTGGTGTGCTTCTCAAGGCATTGAACCCGTTGGTTATATGGAATACATCCTTGATGAAGACTTGAGTAAATTCTTCGCTGAGATTTATGTGTTCGGTGGAAAATTCAATGCAACATTATATAGTGATAAAAACTCTCCATTATACAACTATCTAGATGGTGGTTCTGTTCGTGATTACTATGTTAATAAAATGGGTAAAAAAATTGATGCCTTGGAAGGTTTAGCAAGTGATGCTAATTCTAATTTTATTAATATGTATTCTGGATGTATGCTCCCTTACTTCAAAGACGCTAATGGTAATTACATTTCTCTTGATCTTAAGTTTAATGCAGATCATACCAAACATAAAATGTTGATGAAATTGGATAGTGGTTTGTTGGATGAGCAAGATTCTAAAGATTCTGTACTAACCTTGTTACTTAATACTGAAACAGCAACAGCAGTAGCTGAAGAAGGAACAGAAACTACACCTGTGGTATATGTTCCAGGAGAAGTAGGTAAAGCCACTTATGCATGCAACTATTTTGAGGGTTACACATATGGATCAATAGCAAAAACAGCATCTGATTTGTGGGTAGAAACTAAAGAGGTTCTTTCATATCCTGGAGTGTATGATGCATTGACAAATAGAGTTGATGTTGAGTATCATTATATTATAGACACTTTCAATACTTCTACTACTGAAACCAAAGCTGAACTATTTACTTTGGCTAAGGCTAAGGATAATGCATTTGCTATTGTTAACTTCCCAAAAATGTCTGAATTTGTTAATGGTGATTTAAGAACACTTGGTGCAGATGGTTCATTCAGCATGGAAGAAACCATGAAGAAGTATTCATTACCTGGTGATTCTGAAGGTGCTTCTTGGGGTGCTTATTACACTCAATTAGTATTCTCTGATGGTACAGTTAAGACTGTTGTTCCTTCTGCCGCATTGGTTTCTAACAACTTCATGCAAAAGTGGGGTCCAAGACAACCTTATTATATCGTAGCTGGTCCTAACTACGGAGCTCTATCTTACTCTGGCTTGGTTGGTCCTGACTATAACTTTAGCAGAAGCGATCTTGATGTTCTTGAACCAAAAGGCGTAAATGCTATTATTTATGTTCCTCGTCTTGGTACTTATATTAGCTCTAACCAAACAGCTAAGCAGATCCCTGTTTCAGGTCTTTCTAAAGTACACATCCGTGAGTTGGTTATCTACTTACAAAATGAGGTTGAACACCTATTGCAATCTTATCAATGGGAAATGAATACTCAAGCTCTCCGCGACACTATTAAGTCTAAGGCTGACGCTATTTGTGATAAGATTATGAACAATGGTGGTATCTATGCATTCGTTAATATTTGTGACGAAACCAACAACACACCAGAAGTTATCGACAACGAAATGATTATTTTGGATACTGAAATCGAACCCGCACGTGGTGCTGGTAAGATGGTTCACCAATTAACAATTCACAGAACTGGTGGTCTTACATCTAAGTAATCAATAACTTAAAATAATTAAAGAGGTTTTCGTAAGAGAACCTCTTTTTTTTATTTACTAGCCATTATTGCTGAATAATAATCAATCACCAAATTCATATACATTTCTATGGATGATATATAAGAGCAATCCGCAGTTTCACCATCATACTTCAGCCACATGTATTTAAGGTCGGTGCTCCTATACTCTTCATGAGTTTCTTGAAATTTACGAAGAGTGGCTTCCATTATCCAATAAGACTTGAATATGGCATATGTCATTTTGAAAAATATTTGTGATTTTGAAAAATCAAAACTAAATATCCCAAGAGTGAGGTTCTGTTTGGTCTTCATAACTTTAAACCATGTACCATCTTTCATGATAAAACCAATACTCTTTAAAGTTTTTGGTGTGATCTCAATCTCTTGGATATTAACATCTAATAAACTCATGTATTTATATAACAAAACCTGCGAAATATTTAGTGTTTTGTAACTATATTTTAATATGGGATTCGTATATTTAATAAAAGATGTATATAATAATACTTATAAAATAGGTGTCACAAAGGATTTAAATAAGAGGATGAAGAATCTACAAACAGGAAATACTTGTGAATTGGATTTAATATTTTCTTTTAAAACAGAATATCCTTACAGGTTGGAATCTATGTTACATAGGAAATTCGAGCAGTATAGAGAAAAGAACGAGTGGTTTGCATTACCCAAGGATATAGTTGAATCTTTTCACTATTATTGTCAACAAATGAACGATATAATTATATCATTAAAAGACAACCCATACTTTAATAAAAAATTGAAATAATATGCCAGCAAAATCTAAATCACAACAACGTTTATTTGGTATGGCTTTAGCTGTACGAAAAGGAGAAATGAAAAGAAGTGAAGTATATAAAGAAGTATTAGATATAGTGGATGGAGATATGACTGATAAAGAGATAGAAGACTTTGCAAAGACTAGTCATAAATCTTTAAAAGAACATTTGATGGAGAACCTATAGCTATTTCTCATTTTAACATAGCAAAATTAAAAGATCTCTCAAAAGGTGATAATATGTATACCTTAAGAGAGATCTTTTGTTATATCGAATAATTTTATGTCTTATATTAAATAGCGTCAAAATACTCTATATAATATGAACCACTTTCTTCATATTTAGACATCATATTCAATAAAGCTGTTTGCTGTGGGTTTGGGAGAGAATCAATTTCTTTAGTAAAAGTGATAATTGTCCATGTACCATCATCACCATCTTTGGCTAATGCTACTCCACACTCGTCACTATCTATTCCTATTTCTTCTCGAAGCCATTCATCATTAAATCCACCTTCATCTACATTGCCACAATCAACGTTTTGAATTGAATTGCATGCTGCAAAGAAATCGGTAAAATGTTTAACAATTTTATTTTTATTAGCTTCTACATAATCCACATCGAAGTATTCTTCCCAATCAAAGTTTTTTAATTTTGATGCTTTACCACCATCGGTTTCGTCGAAAATATCTATCAAATCCCAGTTGTTTGGATAATAATCAGCACCGTCTAAAAAACTAATTCCTTCATTAATTGTGGTTGCTAACGCTTCTGTTATAAAATCTTTTAAATCTACAACTTTATTTTCGCTTAATTCTTTTACTTTATATAATGTAGAATCTATCAACTCCACAATATCGTCCAACTTTGCTTCCAATTCAGCTTCACCATTCATCAACTCATAACCCTGTTTTACGATTTTTCTGAGTTCTTTAAGATACATTAAGGTATTCATGTTTTTTGATTGAAGGATGTTATCATAACTTTTAATTTTCTTACCATTAACACCCATCCAAGCTTCAATTAAAGCATCTACCTTCTCTGGCATTTCTTCATAAAACTCATTAAGAGCGATATGTTTTGCATATTTGGCTGTACGAAGATGTTTGCGCCATGCTGACACTACTGATTGTTGGAGCGTTCCAAATAATTCTTCAATTGTCATATAATAACATTTTTTTAGTCATCAAATTCCTCATCATTTTCTTCGAAGAATCTTATTACGAACCATTCGCAAGCGTTTTCTACTTCGTCTTGAGTGAATTTCTTATTCTTTTTGTGATATTCAAACGCCAAATCACTTAAAACATTATATATATCACTCTTAACATCAAATGTTGGTTTTGATTCGGTTATAAAATCTTTTAAATCTTTCATATTACTTTTCTAAATTTATTATACACACTTGATTACCTACTAATCCAACAATCTTATCTTCGAATGGTACCCAATTAGAACCTTTGACCCAACAAGACTCGTTCATATTCTTTACGGCAGAATCAATATCTACATCAAAGCATTCCATAATATGCATAGGATTACCACTCATAGTTAAACCAGTAATTGGTTGAGGTATCTTTGATTCCCCAACTGTATAGTAACCACCGGGACGTACTTGAGTATTTGATCTCAATTGACAACCAGGACATTCTTCTTCAGATTCTCGAGATACAATTTTATATACTACATCTCCATTCAAAGTTGATAGTTCACCTTTCAATCCATTTCTATGAAGGAACTCACAAAGTGACCAAGTACCGGATGTTCTGAAATCAACAGCACCCCAACAACAAGAACAACAGAATGATCCCCAATGTTGAGTATTGATCATATGCCCTGTAATAACACGATCCCCGTCATCTGTAATAGACATGTGTGTATCAGAAGGAATAGAGAATATATTATTATACATTCTACAAATTGGATCTGTGTCTGGTTTGTCTGATGTGATAGGAGTGTAGTGGAAATCAGCCACACCGTTCTTTATCAAATCGCTAAATTTATCTCTCATTGTGGTATATATTTATTTACCGAAAGAAGCATTCAACATACCAATAAGTTCTGCCCATTCGCCCTTTTCTACAAGGTCTTTGTTGTCGTCGAGCAAGCCATCGATAGTCTTTTTCATTTGGTCTTCGTCTAAGTCGTCACCAAAAACTTCTTCGAATTTAGCACGAGCTGCTTCACGGAATGATTTTTCATCAGTAATAGTTGGTTCACCCTTTTCGTGTTCAGCTTCTGCTACTTTTGCTTCTTCTACTTTTACTTCTTCATTTAACTTCTCAACTAAATATTCAGAAAGACTCTTTACCATATTATTCTTTTTCTTTATTTATAATCTGATTATTTGTATTAACTAAAACTCTATTTGTATTTCTATAGTGTTTATTGTCGTCTATTAATGACTTATTAGCAGACTTATATTGGTCAATCATATTGTTGAGAGATTGTATTTCGTTGATATATACACGATTATCTCCTTTCAGACTATCTATTTTCTTATCTGCTATAATCAACTGATTCTTTAAACTATCTACAACCTCTATATGTTTTATATTGTTAAATTCAATAGTTCTATTTCTCGAACACGATTGACAAGACTTTAATCCAAGCAATACCAATAGAGCAATAACTATATAGTTTTTATATTTATTATACCATTCTTTCATAATTACTTCTTGTGTGTTTGATATGCATCATGTATATCCATCATATATTCTAATAGGGCTACATCTGTTTTCTTTGCCATGGGTTCTGTAGGATATACATCACTTAAGAATAATATAATGAAATTTTTATTTTTCTTAAACGTACTATCGAGATATTCGAATCCCTCTTGGAGAACATTTAATATATATTTTGACGCATCCTTAGGCAATCTAGCTAAAGCTGGTTCAATGATAGCCTTAAATGATTCTTTGTCACTCCAAGTATTTAATTCTTCTAACAAAATAAATATATCGTCATTAATTAAAGTTTCCAACATAGTTGCCTTATCCATGCCCACCATACTAACCATCATAGATATAGTATAAGATTCTTGCAAAGATCTCAATATATTTAAGGCTCTTTTATCTGTACGAAGGAATTTAATGATTTTATTTATAACACTATTTCTAATGTTACCTTCAGACATACCATATGATTTAGCAATATCTTTTGACTTCTCCTTTTTATTACCCTTAAGAGTAAAGAAACGATAAAAAATATCCACATCCCTGGTACTAAAATTCTTCTCTAAAAGATCGAATAGGGGTTTCATTTTTTTATCGTCCAATTCAGAGTATTCGTCATCCATATATCCTAATGCAGCCAAATGGTCTTGTTGCATTTCATCATCTCCCCTCAACAAATTATCTAAAGATACAGCATCTGCGGTGTAACCTTGTTTTAAAGCATAATCATTGAACCCAGACATACTGTGTCCATGTTCATTCATATCGTTTAAGATTTGTTGTCTAATTCTATTACCAGCATATGTTTTAAACGGAACTTTAGATTCGCGTTTCCAATCAATCATTGCATTAGTTAAACCAAAAGTTCCAGCCGAGATCAATTCAGCTTTGCTTAAATTAGATTTATTAAGATATTGATTAGCTATTGTATATACAAGAGGCATATATATTTTGGCTGCAGCATTTCTTCCTTTTTGGGATGTTAAATCTATGGTCAAATCATCCATAGAAAGTTTACCCAATTCAAGCATTTCACGCTCTTGAGCAGACATGTATTGTGGTAGTAATTTTATATTATTTTTTAACTCCTTCAACATCTTCCACATATCCTCCATCTCCTCAAGAGTCATATTGTATTTTTGAGCTAAAGATTTGAGTTGACCTTTTGAAGCATTTTTAATATCTTCTAAAGACTCACGATCCACCAAATTATATTTTTGAGTTAAATGGATAGCATCTTTAACTACAGCGGGAATAACCTTATTTACTTTATTAAGAAACTGAGTTATTTCGGAACTTAATAACGATTCCGAATCATAGTTTTTTCTAGCTTCTTTAATTATATTAGTAAAATTATTCATTCTATTTTGTATATTTAATTAAATAATAATAGGTGGAATACCCAAATTAAAAGGAATTTATGCTCACATATTTTTTTATCAAATATCTACTCATGCACATAAAGTATTGTAAAATACTAGATAAGGTGTATAGAGATGAAAATATATTAAATAATTTATCTGCCATGTTTAAGGTAGATTTCAAAAAAGATTGGGTTGGTAGAGTTTATGCTGTATTTAATCCTCATGTGCAAGAAGGAGTGTTTAATCCGAATAATCAAATATTCGAATACACAGAACAAGGATTGGTTAATGACGCATATGTAGAATCATATATACTTAACCAATTAAATATAGCTAGACAATTCATAAGAGCTAATAATTTGTTTGATTTACTAACATATAAATTAAAGAAGTTAGACGAGAACGATAACTACTTATTTATAATGCAACCAATTACTTGGGAGGATTGTAAAAAGTATTCAATTTGGTTCTTGATTTTATTAGGTGTAATAGGAATTTTGTGTGGATGTTTGATATATTTTATATAAATAATTTAAATGTACATTTATGATTAAAAGAGATGAGTTGGCTGGTAAGACCCAGCAAGAAATTCAAGAGTTGTTAGAAGGTGATGTTCAAAACTTTATTGTTCAGGTAACAGAACTTGGAGAGGAAGCTGAAGTGATTGCTGCTGAGGAAGATATTGTTGCAGCAATGAAGGAAAATGATGCTTATTTGCGTACTGTAGTATATAATGTAGCAGAACAATCTGAGTATGATGGCCAAGTGTTCAATAAAGAGACTATGTGTAAGGCGATCGCTGAGTTTGTAGCTACACAGGAAGTTGAGTGGTCATATACCTTGGGTATGTATGAGTTACACAAGCTTTGGAAGGCTGTTCCCGAAACTATTCAGTACCACGCTTATGATTCAACATTGCGCATTTTGGGTGGATTGAAGTATAAGGGATTTGAGTCTTGGAAGAAGATTCTTGCAGTAAATGCTTTCCTTGGTACTTGTCATGAAATTTATGTGAAGGATACCGCTTACATGATTTATCTTTCTAATTTGCACAATGTAGTTATTGATGCATTGAAGAAGTTTAATCCTGAGGTTATGGAAGGTGACGCTCCTGATCAAGAGTAAGTTGAATCTTATATAAACAATAAAAGGAACTCCTAGGAGTTCCTTTTTTTATAGCACTAATTGAATTAAGCCATTGTTTCTTTCCACCAGTCAGATTTGAACTTAACAGTTAATTCAAGAGCATCTGCAGAATCGTAATCCAAATCTTCTTGAGAACCAGCAATATCACCGTTCATCATAACATCCTTAAACACGATTTCTCTATAGATGTCTCCAGCCTGGTTAGCGATTGAAATCTTCATATATTCTGCACAGCAGTCTTTCTTTAAGTGACGTTCACCAGTTTCTTGGTTATAACCCAAAGCTGCCCATGCTCTAAACAACTTATAGATATAGTTGTCTGTTGCATTTCTCAAGTTAAGGTTAAGAGTTACCTCGATTTCTGCGCTAGTAGAATCCAATTTAGGATTAATGAAAGTTCTATCAGTACCCATGAACTTTTGTGTGCCGGTTCCAGGAGCTCTATTCAAAGCAGCCAAACCGTTAATTTTAGTAACATGTTCTGTAATCAAAGCAGTATCAGCTGTGAATTGTCCAGGCATTGCAGGTGGCAATGTGAAATATACTTCGAATATATTTTTAAATACTGGATCGTACAAATTTCTACCAGCTTCACTATTAGTAATGTGTGGTAATGACATATTTTTTTCTAATTTATTTATATATACTATAATAAGTTTCCTAAAAAAAGATGTTAAATTAGTATATGTTTTATAGTAAAAATGGTCACCCGAAGATGACCATTTCTATTTTAAAGGTTAATATTCAATTAAAGAAGGTAAGCACCATCTGCATCAACCATGAAGGTCAAGTAAGATTGTTCTGGGTGGAAACCAGCGTCTACGATAGCGAAACGGCTATTGCAAAGCATCTTAGGAGCCATTGTACCTTCAGCAACGATCTGAACAGTATCAGCAAGGATGTAAGGCATGAATACTACACCAGGAGTATTACCATCTGACTTACGACCTACGCAAATTCTCATATCATCCCAAGTCATGTAAGGATCTACATAGATGTTAAGACCTGCGATAGAACCAGCGAAGTACAAGCTTCTAGAACCATCTTGAACAAGGTCGTTAACCATAGGAGCAACTACGAATCCAGCGCAGTCTTGAAGAACTGACAACATGTGAGTTGAGCATACAGCCCATTGACCACGACCGAAACGAGAAACGTTAGCGATCAAGTTAGCAGCACCAAGCAAGCGGCTCATTACACGTCTTTGGTGAGTTGTGAAGTTTTCAGCAGCAGTATTTTGAGTAGCGTTCTTAACAGCTCCCCATTTAGCAGCTACATTGTTACCGTGGATATCTACGAACTTAGCAGCACCAGCGAAATCCTTAAGGTCTTTAGTAGCCTTTGTAGAATCAGCGAAGTACAAGTTCAAATCTACGTTTTGGTATTCCTTTTGAATCTTAGCGTTAGTTACACCAAGTTTGAACAAACGATCCAAGATACGATTGTTAATAGCTTGAGAGATTTGGTTTTGCATTTGTTCAAGAACCTTACCTACTACGTCTACACCATATAAAGGCATATCTTGAAGTTGTTGACGAGTTACAGAACCTACTACTTCGTATGAACCCATTTGAACCATCTTTGTGAACATACGAGCACCGATTGTGTTACCAACACCAGTTTCGTTTTGTGCACGAGTCATAGGATCATCTGAACCATCGAAGAAGTTTGTGAAGCCCTGTACGTGGTCAGCAGCAGCAGCAACCAAGTCAGCACGAAGGTCACCAGCAACTAATGCAGTTGTACCATCAGCCTTCTTGTCAAATGTAACACCACTGATTACTGCAGAAGTAGCAGCAGCGAATGCATCAGCAATTGAAGTAGTTTCGTCTGTGCAATTCTTAACCTTAACAATTGCAGAGTTATCAATACGAGAGAAACCAATCAATTCACCATTAAACTTACCAACAACTACTGTTCTATCTCCGTCCAAAAGTGTCTTCTTATTAGCGTATACAAGACCAGGAATCAAGAACTTGATGTAAATAGGTTTGTTTTCTGCACCCTTACCTTCACCATCAAGAGCGGTTTCGTTGATACGACCTAACTTACCACCAGCATATGGGAAGTCCATGTATGAAAGCATAGCCCAAGGACCATTAGCAGGGATAACAGGAACAAGCTCAAGACCGATTGTCATAGCAGCTACTTCCAAAGACATTGTAAGAGTTGACATTGGAATATCACCAGAACCTACTTTGTAAGCTGGGTTGTGGAAATCTGCACCAGTATTACCAATACCTGCACCACTTGCGGCACCGTTAGCTCCGTTGAAACCAACACC
>JAEIGA010008092.1_pt1 | contig 15940 bp, 14 predicted proteins | sample 9270691 | NCBI WGS metagenome assembly JAEIGA01 (sample SAMN17057246, study PRJNA624740) | gut metagenome | biome: biome; isolation source: fecal sample | host: Bos grunniens | place: China: Xizang | collected 2019
AAAACACCCCCTTTCGGGGGTATTTTTATTTCTGGTGGGAGTGGCTGGATTCGAACCAGCTCAGGCTTAAGCCAACAGATTTACAGTCTGCCCCGGCTCTCCAACTCCGGCGCACGCCCGAACTTTATCACCACTGCTGCTGTGGCTTGCCACACGAAGCCATGGCGAAGTGTGGTGCGGGCAGCGGGAATCGAACCCGCATTTCAAGCTTGGAAGGCTTGCATACTAGCCTTTGTACTATGCCCGCAACAAATTCAAAGCTTTACTATTATATATAACTACAAATAAAAATCAAGTAATTATTATCAATAAAGTATAATATAATTCACACATATAAAATTGGCCGTTCCAAAGAACTTTTATAACAAATTATGGTCAATGCAAACAAACGGATTTATTAAGTCCCCCCTAGCAATCGAATAAAATTAAAGATAATGGTATAGATGCGAATAAACCCGTTTGCGTAGTGTACATACGCTACATGAGCAAACGGGTTTATTTGCAGATATGCCATTAGATTTAATTTAATTTTATTTTATAGGCGGGAAACAATCACCATCTACGGGACAACAATTCCACCCCATTTCCCCCATATCGGTATAAACTTCACCGGCACAACAGCCATATTCATCGGGCGATGTGCCATCTAAACATTTTAATTTTGGCGCAAATGCAAAATACAAAATCCCACCAACGGCCAAAGCCAACATAACCAAAGAAAAAATGCAAAATCTTTTTTTATTCATACCACTACCTTTCTGACACATTTTCTTCTATGGGTTCATAACAATCGCCACCATCTTTTGGACAACATGCAAAAACCAAATTTCCCAAATCCTTAAACACTTCACCATCACAGCAACCGTATTTATTGGGCTTTGCACCATCGGCACACAAACCCGCGGCCAAATTTGCCAATTCTTTTTCCAAAGCAATATCTGCTTCACTGGGGGTATCGGCGGATGGAACCGATGCATCATCGGCGGCAATATCTGTCGTATCCACAACAACCGCTGTTGACTCAACCTGCTCTGCTTTTGTTGGTTCTGCAACGTGTGCAACTTTAACCGGTGGTTCTGTTGCATCATCTTCTTTGGATTCATCTATATCCAAATCAACAGATGCCGGAACAGTTTTCGTCTGCGCCGTTTTGGCATACAAAATTGCGGCCGTATCACTGGCACGACGTTTTGCGGCACGTGGTGTACAGTACTTACGATAATCGGATTTCAATTTATTAATTTCATCCATATTTTCATCGGACACTTCCAACGCAGCCAATTGTGCTTTGATACCGTCACACGTAATACGTTCAGACACATTTGCATCCCCAGATTCCACAACAGAATCCGCCACGTCTTCGGCATTTGCCGAACACATAAACAGCGCAACAAACAAAGCAACAAACACTTTCATACCAAAGCCCTATTGTTCATTAATAATTTTTTCCACCTGTAAAACAAAATCGATTGCAGGATCTGTCAATTTCTTTGCCACATCAAAAAATTCTTGTGCGGCGGCCTGCATATTCAATCTTTTATACGTTTCAACAACTTCAATTGTATCTTGCTTATTAAATTCATCATCCTGCAAAGCACGCGCTATATCTAATTCCGCCTTGGCATACTCTACAAACTCTGCTGAATGTTCCGGACATCCACGTTCCGACAAATTCGCATAAATTTTTGCACGTAAAATACGGTTTTCGACATCATTATTCGCATATGGCAATTGTTGCTTTAATGCACCTTCAATCTGTTCGCACGTTGCATACGATTCTTTTGCATAAACATTACCACCCATTGCCTCTACTATCTGAATTTCACGGGCACCCGCTTCACGATATTTTTCTGAATTTTCTGGGCAACCATACTTATACAACCTTTCATAAATTACAATATTATACTCATGATCATGCAGATCATCCGAAGTAACATCTTGCAACCGACGACTTTGAATTTCTTCTATTATTTCACAAGCTCTTTTTTCCGTCGCTTCAACAACCTGTGGTGCTTCTGCAACCACATTTGGACATTCCGGCACAGGTGCCACAGGCACCGTATTTTTTGTAATGCTGTACCCCACCATTCCGCCACATACAAAGAACGCAATCAACCCCAAGATACCACACAATTTCTGTTTTTGGGTATGTACGCATTTTGGCAATTTATTTACTTTTTTCATATTTCTCTCTCCTGTTCATTATTGATTATATTTTACTATAAAACGACCCCATTATCAATGGTAATCTTTCTGTCTGCACGTGCAGCCAAATTCATATCATGTGTCACAAACAACATTGCCATTTTATTTTTCCGCACCAAATCCAACAACAAATCAAACACAACAGTTGCATGTTGTGGGTCCAAACTGCCGGTTGGTTCGTCTGCCAATAAAATATCCGGATTGTTTGCCAATGCACGCGCAACGGCGGTACGTTGTTGTTCACCACCACTCATTTCACCGGGGTGATGCGACGCACGATGTGCCACATTTGCCGCACGCAGTAATTTTATCGCACGGGCACGTGCCACATCTTCCCCAACGCCATTTGCCAACATAGGTAACATTACATTTTCCAACGCGGTAAAATCGGACAACAAATTATGTCGTTGATAAACAAACCCGATTTTTTCACGTCTGATTTTCGTCCGCATATCTTCGTCCATTTTATGAACAGACGCACCATTAATCATAATACTGCCGGAACTGGGTTTATCCAACAAACCAACACATTGCAACAAAGTCGACTTACCCGACCCCGATTGTCCAACCAAAGCAATAATTTCACCACGATGCAAATCAAACCCACCACCACGCAGGATATGCAAAGGTTGGCCACCTTCTATAAAAGTCCGTTTAATATCCCGCACAGACATAACAACATCGCCCGTTGGAATTTTTGATAAAGATTTCAAAATATCTGCCATCTACCAAAACCTTTTGCTATTCATTTCTCAAAACCTCTACTGGGTCTGTATTTGCGGCCTTCCACGCCGGATACAGCGTTGCCAGAAACGCCAACAAAACCGCAATCATTGCAATACCCAACACATCCGACCACACCAATTTTGATGGCAATTCAGATAAATAATATAATTCCGATGGGAACAAATCACGTCCTGTTAACCATTGAAAGAACTGACGAATTGGTTCGATATAAATCGCAATCAACACACCAAATATGGTACCAAAGAATGCGCCAATCACACCAATTGCCGTACCCGACAACACAAAAATTTTCATCATAGAACGACGTGACACACCAAACGTACGCAATACGGCAATATCTTTATTTTTATCTTTGACCAACATCACCAAAGACGACACGATATTAAAAGCCGCGACAATAACAATCAGCAACAAAATCAGAAACATAACATTTGATTCGACCTGTAACGCGCCAACAAAGCCACGATTCAAATCACGCCAATCACGCACCACAAAACCTTCGGGCAACAAACGTGACAATGCTTCGACGGTTTTGGTTGTGTCTTCGGGATTACGCAAGAACAAATCAATATGCGTAACCGCACCACCAATATTCAAATACTTTTGCGCCGTTTCCAATGGCATAAAAATATATCCCGCATCATATTCATGCATCCCCATAAAGAAAGAACTCATCACCGGATATGCCATAATCCGCGGCATAGAGCCAAACGGGGTTGGCGTCGCATTATTTGCCGAAACCAAAGAAATATTATCCCCCATCGTCACACGTAACGCACGGGTTAAATTCGCCCCTGCGACCAATTCACCATCTTTTATCGCAGACAAATCCTTTCCATAAATACGTGTACCACTTTGCGTTTTTGCGGCCAAATCAGACATACGAATACCGCGAATCATCGCACCTGTATTATTACCATTTGCGGTGGCCATAACCTGCCCTTCGGCAATCGGGACAATCGCCGTCACATTTTCTGCAACGACTTTGTTCTGCTTCATTTTATCAATCAAGTAATCAAAATCGGACACTGCGCCATCTTGGTGATAAACAACAACATGTCCATTCATACCAACAATGCGCCCCAACAAAGTATCATGGAATCCCCCCATAACAGACATCACAACAATCAATGTTGCAACACCCAACATAATACCAATCAAAGAAACCCACGAAATAACCGAACCAAATCCGCGCTTTTTTGCCCCCAGATATCTGAACGCAACTTTACGTTCCAACTTTGAAAACATTGTCACCTACTTTAATTTACTGACTATAAAATCATAAACATATTGGTAATCCTGAATACCTGTAATCGTTAATTCCGGACACGCAACACCACCTTTTATCTTTGTTGTTTCTGGGTTTTTTACAAACACACCAATCGCGCCTGTTTCGCACAGAACATCAATCAAACCACGAATTATTTTAATTCTGAATACTTTGCTGTATTCAATACGTTGAACACGTTTTCTAACAATCCCTGTCACTTTATAAATACCACAATCCGTCAAAACATATCGCGTTGTTTTCAATCGCATAAAACGCCACACCAACCAAACAAAAAATACCCCCAGCGCACCAAAATACCAACCCGCCAATATATTCCACATATCTGCAATACCAATGGCCCAGATTCCCAAACCAATTATCAACAACCATAAAACACCCCAGACAAAGAAATTAACAATACCAAACACACTGTCCGTACGACCAATCGCCAAAATATTATCATTTTTTGGAATATATTTTTCTATTTGCATTTTACATCCTTTATTCATTTAACATATCACGCAAAGCATCACCAATCAATTGCTCTGCCCCAACATCTTGTGATGTACGTGGCACATCAACAATTGAAATTACACGTGGCGACATAAACACAACCAATTCCGCATATGGCGACACCAAAGTTTCCGGCGTTGTCACAAACGAATGTGTTGGTATTCCAATTATAACATAGTTATCACCAACAGACGAAGGTATATTAAACGACGCCAATTCACCTTGGCTGGTACGCAAAACAATTTTTGCATCAACCTTTTTACGTCCGCCATAATCACCATAACCGCCCGTTGCACCAATGATTAAGTCCGTTTCCAACCTTTCTTCTTTACTGCATTGCCCAATATCAAATCGCGACTGCCAACCATTTGGAATTGCAAACGTACCTTGGGAAACCAAGACCACATTTGCCTGTTGCGCCAAAAATTCTTGTAAAGTTTTTGTATTTATCTCTGGGCTGACCACCAAAGCACGTCCAACAACCCCCGGGATAGACATTTTGATATTCTTTTCACCGAACGCCGGCAATAAATTCATCCAAACGATTGGATTATCTGTACGCGGATACACACGATACACATCCATATCCCACGCCAACATATATTTTTTACCGGATATATCTGCGATAATTTTGGCCACTTCGCGTTCTGTTTGATAATTACCTTCGAACACCAAAGTTTTATCCGCCCAATCAACCAACAGATTTCTGACATCCGCCCCATGCATTGCATCCAACAAAGCCATAATAATAGTTTCATCACGTGGCATTTTTATCATCCACTTACCACGATTTTTCAAATGTAATTCACCGGTTGATGCATCATACGAATAATACACATGGCCCATTTTTGTAACCAAATCTATAACCTCGCTGGCTGCGCCTGCCGAAATATTACCTGTTATTTTTTCATACAAATCTTCATCTTCTATAACGGCGACATCCGTCCCATACAACAATTTATCCAACGCCTGCTTAACCGTTAATTTTTTGAATTCAAAATCAACCACATCTGGCAATTCCGGCAAAGCATCACCAACCGCCAATCGGATTATTTCGATATTTTCTTCGGGTACGACCGACACAACATTTTGCTGATTCCAATCAACGGTACATCTTTTTGGCAATTCTATTGAAAACCTGCGCGCGGTATCCGTCGTCAAAGCGGCCTTTTTTGGAAAAATAGGCACAGAATTTTCATTAATCACCAATTCATCTACCACCGTGATATTGTCATACAGTGGCACCTGTTCGGATTGACGGTTTGTGCAACCAACACCAACAATCACCCCCGCCATCAACAACATCATTTTTATCAACCGCATACAAATCTCCTTTCAGGTTATATTGTATTAAATATTCATAATTTTTTCAAATTCTTCCAATGTCATTTCGTGAATTGGCTTCTGTGTAGGTGTCACCAACCCCTTAACCGGTTCCAATTGTGCACCAAAACGATTGATTAACGCAACAATTTCCTGTGGCAACTCTTGCCCTGTGGCAATTAATCTGCGTCCATATTCTACTACATATTCCAAAGTATCCGCCACAAAGAAACGCCCAACATAGTTTTCCATGGACATCCCGCCTTTTTGCACACAAATTGCCGACGCCATCATCGCGGTCTGATTATAATAATTTGCTAATTTTATAAACCGTTGAACGGATAAAGCCATCTCTCTGTCCTTTCTTTCTTTTTCCTATTATAAAAACTATTGCCCCATAAACGCAATTAAATTATAATATAAAACATGAGAATAAAAATATTACCTGTTTTATTACTGTTATCATCGTGTGCATCCATCAATCGCGGCAGCATTGACGACGCCACTATATTAAATTGGGAAAACGAAGCGGTCACAACCGAACAATTTGTTCGCGACCACAAATCGTGTTTGGGTATCACCCGCCCTTCTTATGAACCGCGTTCACGCATCGCCAAATTAATCGCCCCAAACCAAAGTGGTATGATGCCCGATTGGGACGGCCTGTGGGTAACATTTCAATCAAACGAATACCGTGACGTTGGCCAACGCAGTTTAATGTCCGTTCCACGCAACTCTTCGTCACGCACGGTTGGCGCATATCGTCGTTGCATGTTCCGTCGCGGATACCTGTTACGCGCAATGTAAAATTTTTCCCCAACCCTTTTGCATAGAACATCAATTTATGATATACTGTGCCACATGAAACGTTCAATCTGGTTTTGGCTGTGTTTTTTTACCTGCATTATCTTGGCGGTGTATTTTTCCGTACGCATTATTATGACGGGTATGGGCCGCACCAAAATATCACGCATACACAATATATCTATATCCGCAGACATTAATGACAAAAATATGTCTGCCTTGATTGCGGCGGCAACAGTTGCACCAAACACACCAACATATGATACAGACCTGACATCATTAAACGCACGTGTATCGTCCGTCCCCGGCGTACGCAATTCGGCGGTTCGACGTATGCCAAATGGCAATTTATCTGTCCGCGCATCACTGTATCGTGCGGTTGCACTGTGGACTGACGGCACAGATTACTATCCATTATCTGGCGACGGTACAATTGTTCGCCGTCCGGTTAATGCGCGAAATATGGGCGACATAGTATTCATCGGTCCTGTACCAAACGACGTAACAGAAATCACAAAATTATCACAAAACCTGATTGGGCATCTGGATTACATAGAATGGGTTGAAAACCGCCGTTGGAATTTACACATGTTTGGTGGCACAACTATTATGTTACCCGAAGACAACCCATCTGCCGCAATTGGCACACTGTTAGAGTTACAAAAAAAATACACTATTTTTGGCAAAGATATACAAACCTTGGACATGCGTGACAATGCACGTATCTTGGTAACAGAAAACAATAAAAAATGAATTTATTTGATTCATCTTTTTTATGTCTGGACATTGGCACATGTGGCGTCCGTGGTCTTGCGCACCGCATTCGTGGCGCAAACATTGACCGTTCGGCCTTTTTTACCATCGACAGCACCGACACCACATTTGCGATTAAAACGGTCGTTGATGAATTAGAACATCAATTGGGCGCCCACTTTGACAGTGCATACATAACCGGCAACATGGGCCCATCTGAATTCAAAATGTCTATTCGCAACACCCCATGGGATGGCGAACATAAAATCACGATAACCGACGTCCGAAATCAAATTGCACAAATTCAATCACCGGATGGCTTTTACCCATTGCACATTATTCCCCTGCGCTATGACGCGCCACACGCCCACAATATGATGACACCAATTGGACACACAGACCAACAATTATCATCTATTTTTGCATCTATATTTTATTCAAACAATGGCGTTGAAAAAATTTATGAACACTTACGTGGTGCGCATATTCAACCACACAGTTTTTTTGACCCACAATTTTTACAAAGTTTCTCGTACCGCACAGAAAACCAAAACACTATGTTTTTGGACTTTGGCGGCGAATACACATCTGCATCCATTTGGACCAATCGCGGTCCGGTATGGCACACGAAAATACATATTGGCGGCACAGAAATAACCAAACGAATTGCATCGGAATTAAAATTGGACTTTGATTCCGCCGACCGTATAAAGCGCAACGTTGCATCTTTAATTCCAAAAGAAATGGACCGCTTTACCCCCGCGGACACCGCATACGATTTTTCACGTGGCGACGTTAACGATATTATTATACCGGTATTATTGGATATTATCGCCCAAATCAAAGACAGTGGCACAAACGCCTTCAAAAAATATCATCCAACCAAAATAATATTAACCGGTGGCGGCGCCGAAACCGAAGGTCTGCGCGATTTTGTTGAAAACGCATTTGCGGTCTTAACCGAAACAATGCCAATTGACGCCACGGTACGCGCGCTATCTGACTTTATATGGAAATCGGAATCGGCACATCGCGAACACTATATCGCACGACACAATCGTTGGTCACGTCGTGCAGATTGGCTGCGCCGCCTGTTCCGTCGCAAACCGCGCCAGCGCACACGCTTTATCCCAATTTTACCCAGCACTCTGTGCTTTGATATGCGACGTCCCGAAACATACACACTGTTCAAATCCGGTGGCATATCGATGATACACGTCGACATTATGGACGGATTTTACGTTGACAAAATATCGGGCAGCATTGAACAAATCCGTCAAATTCGCGGTCGTACAAACGCACACCTGCACGTACATTTAATGACCGAAAGCCCATCTGTTTGGGCGGCCGACGCCATCGCTGCAGGCGCAGACACAATTATATTATCAACAAACACATCTGGTGTACGCGCCGCAATACGCACCATACACGCATCTGGCCGTCGTGCGGGAATTGCCCTGCACCCTGATTCATCTGTTTCTATATTAAAACCAATCTTGCGCGAAATAGATGAAGTTATGGTAATGTCCGTTGCCCCCGGTGCCGCCGGTCAATCTTTCCGTCCGGACGCATTACACAATATATCGGTCTTGGCCGCAACACGTAAGAAATACAAATTAAAATTCACAATATCTGTTGATGGTGGCATAACAAACAAAACCGCCCAAGCGTGTTGGGATGCCGGCGCAGACCTGTTGGTATCTGGGTCATATCTGGCACGCGCATCCGATTTCCCATTGGCGGTACACAGTTTATTACCCGCCCAACCTCAAACCACAAACGCATAAAAAAACACCGACAAACGCCGGTGTTCTGGGATGTGATTTTACGACCAAAGCGGTCGCGTTCGCATACATGCAACCATATTATATACACATATTTTTCGATACACTATTGGTTCATATTCCCAATAATAATTTTGCGCCCATTTTCATATTCTGTAATATTTACCCATATGGTATCCGGCGGCAACATATCACGCGCAACATCCGGCCATTCTATCAAAGTTATATCATTTTCTATGGCATATTCTAATCCAATCTCGGTTAATTCAGAAACATCCTGAACACGGTACAAATCAAAATGCGAAATACCATCATAGTTTTGCACAATGGTAAAAGTTGGACTGGGCACAACCGTATCCGCCCCACGCAATGTCTGAATAATTGTGCGCGCAATTTCGGATTTTCCCATTCCCAAATCACCATTTAAGGCAACGACACATGGTGATTTTAATATGGTTGCAAATTCCCGCGCCCACGCGCGTGTTTCTTCTATATTATCTAAAATATATTCCTTCATTTCTTACTCCACCAATAACAAATCATCTTCCAACCTGTGAATTTCATCACGAATTTCTGCGGCGCGTTCAAATTCCAAATCTTCTGCAGCCCGCATCATTTGTTGGGTTAACTTTTTAATTTCGCGTCTCAAAGATTGTGCATCCATTACCCCGCCCGATTTATCATACACAAATCGACGTGCTTTGTCTGTCTTTTCTTGTTTTTCACCAACCTCTTTGAATACCGCTTTGGCAACGGTCTTTGGCACAATACCATATTCGGTATTATACGCCATTTGTTTTTCACGACGACGCGCGGTTTCATCCAACGCCGCCCGCATAGAGTCCGTAATTTTATCTGCATATAAAATCACACGCCCATTTGCATTACGCGCCGCACGACCAATGGTCTGAATCAGCGACCGCGTAGAACGCAAAAAACCTTCTTTATCGGCATCCATAATTGCCACCAATTCACATTCTGGGACATCCAAACCTTCACGCAACAAATTAATTCCGACCAAGACATCATATTTTCCCAAACGCAAATCACGCAACAAATCGATACGCTCCAACGTTTCTATATCACTGTGCAGATATCGCGCACGCACGCCATTTTCGTTCAAATAATCGGTTAATTGTTCGGCCATTTTTTTGGTCAAAGCTGTAACCAACACACGTCCCGACACCTTTTTTACTTCACCCAACAAATCATCAACTTGATACGTGGTTGGTTTAACATCACAAATTGGGTCCAACAATCCGGTTGGTCGAATAACCTGTTCGGACACAATACCTTTGGATTGATTTAATTCCCATTCGGCCGGCGTGGCAGACACAAATATGGTTTGTGGGCGCAACATATCCCATTCTTCAAATGTCAAAGGTCTGTTATCAATACACGCCGGCAACCGAAATCCATATTGGGACAAAGTTTCTTTACGCGCACGGTCACCACGACTCATCGCACCAATTTGCGGAACGGTAACGTGACTTTCGTCTATGAACAAAACGGCATCTTTTGGTAAATATTCAAACAGTGTTGGTGGCGGTTGCCCTGGGGCCCGTCCCGACAAATATCTGGAATAATTTTCAACCCCACGACACGTACCGGTTGATTCCAACATTTCAATATCAAAGTTCACACGTTCGCGCAATCTTTGCTCTTCTATATACTTCATATTATCATGAAAGTACTTTAACCTTTCATCTAAATCCCGTCTGATTTCGGTTAACGCCTGTAATACACTGGGCATTGGTGTCGCATAGTGCGTATTTGGATAGATTGCAATTCTGTCTAACTTTTTTAATTTTGCACCGGTCAGTGTATCAAACTCCCAAATTTCTTCTATTTCATCACCCCAAAAAGAAATCTTCCACGCACGGTCTGTGGCGTGCGATGGAAACACATCCAACACATCACCACGTACACGAAATTCACCACGCGCCATCGCAACATCATTGCGTTTATATTGAATATCCACCAACGCCCGCGACACATCACGCACAGAAATTATATCCCCTGCACGCAAAACCAATTTCATCCCCGCATACTGTTCGGGCGACCCCATACCATAGATAGATGAAACAGAAGACACAACAACAACATCCTTCTCTTCTAACATTGCACGTGTTGCACTGTGTCGCATACGGTCTAACTGCTCGTTAATAGACGCATCTTTATCTATATACGTATCTGTTGTTGGCATATACGCTTCGGGTTGATAATAATCATAGTAAGACACAAAATATTCCACATGATTATTCGGGAAAAAAGATTTCATTTCTGTGTACAATTGCGCCGCCAATATTTTATTTGGCGCCATAATTAATGCCGGACGCCCCAAACAGGCAATTACATTTGCCATAGTAAAAGTTTTACCCGACCCCGTCACCCCCAATAACACTTGTGACTGTCTGCCCTGTTGTACACCATCAACCAATTCGGCAATTGCCGTTGGCTGATCACCCATCGGTTGGTAATTACTTTCAAGATTAAAAATCTGCTTACTCATTTTTTTATTAACAATCTTAAATATAATCCATTATAATGAAAATACAAGGGAATCGAGAATGGCATTAAAATCCAAATATAAACGCAGAATATTCTGGTCAATCATATCTGTCATTGGCGCACTGGCATTGGCACTGGTTATTGTTCCACCTATGTTTACGTTAAATGGTTTGCGCCCAATGCTGGAAAAATCTATTTACGAACAAACCTTGGTTCCGGCAAAGTTTGACGGTGACATACATTTCAGTTTAATTGGCGGCGCCACCATTGTTGCACACGACGTATCGGTTCCCGATGCAAAAATTGGTGCGGTAATGTTGTCGATTCCATTCAGCAACATATTCAACATGTCCAACGCAAAGTTAAATGGCGCGGTTGTTGTATATGATGCCGACATAAATATTTCTGAATTGGCACCCGCCGAATTTAACCACAACATTGAAATTTATAACAGCGACCTGCACTTCAAAAACCGTACATTTCATATTGTTCGTGCAAATTTTACAAACGGGATATTCCACGGCACCATCCGCACCGACGACCATAAATACGATGTTACATTTGACGGCAATGAATTCATCATCAAAAACAAGAACAACAAATTGGACATCTATGCACACATATACGCCCCGAACGACATACGCGGCAATATGTCTGTTACAACCGACCACATTAACGAATGGTTTGGTTTGAACGATTTGGAAATATCTGCGGTTGTTAATATGACATTAAACTTTGAATGGAATGGCGACACGGGCTATAAATTCACAGACATAAAATCGGATAAATTTTCCGGCAACATATCTATCAATCCAAACGGAACAAAATTAATTCAATTGGTATCCGACGACATAGATTTTGATTTTTCATTTCTGCAACAACCAACAAATTTGTTCTTTAATACAGATTTGAACATAGATTTTTATGGCGACCTGAAATTTGGTGCCCGCAAATTCCACCATATTTTAATATCAACACGCGGAACATCCGACACGGTTTACATAGATAAAATTATCGCAGATGACATTGTCGCCAACGGTGGTTCTATTGACGCCTTGGGCGCCCATGACATCATGGTAACTATGCCATTTAATAACACCCCAAAATCAACGTGCTTGTTTTCTGGCACCACCACAAAGTGGCAATGCGCAACATTTACATACAAAAATATGATTGGATCTTTAAGTGTTGACGGCGACACATTTGACATATCTGTTCGTGCAGACGCCCCTATGCCGGATACCGCCGCATTTAAAAAAACAATTTCAAAATTTGGCAAGCGCGGCGTTGTGCGTTTCAAATTTTCTGACATCGCGGGTATATATTACATAACACCCGACGATATGACCGCCACATACACTTTCGCATCCGACCGCACATTAAAGTGGGCAAAAATAGACATGCCATTTTTACCAAAATTTATGCGTGACGCACGCGGCGATTTTTCATGGGACAACGGTATGTTAAACTTTACCCCACACACCAAAGATTGGCACCTGTCCGCATACGGCAATTATTTCTATCTGACGGGCAGCAGTTTCAAAAAATGGTTTTCATCAGATATTGATTTACAATCCATCACCGACGACGCATATACAATATCCGGATTTTATGACGGCGATAAAATATCCAACCTGACATTAAGTATTTTTGATTATACTTTTTCCGGAACATTGTCGGGCAACAACTTAACGTTACACACACCGATATTGGTGGTTGATAAATTCATCAACAAATCATTTTACGACAATTATACAGAATTAGAATTTTTAACAAATGCCCCTATTCTGATACCATTTTCACTGCCTGTAAATTTATCATTATCTGCAGACAAATTGATATTTGATGGTTCCGAATACAACAACTTTGTATACGTATTAAAACCAAACGCCCAAACATTTTCTATCACAGACGCATCACGTGGTAATCTGTTGGCAACATTGGAAAAAAGCAACAATAAATACGACATATCAATTCAGTTAAATCGCTTTGCAATCAATGGCGAATTATTATCATCACATATGCCATTAAACGTACGCGACACAATGATAACTGCGGAAATAAACTTATCTACATTTGGTCAAATTGCACATGACATATATTACAATATGTCCGGCACCATGGACATATCATTTGATGGTGGCTATTTAATCGGCATGTCATTTGACAATTTCTATGCATCGGCCAACGACATGACTATATTAAATTCTGAACGTATACTGGCCAATACATTAAGTGGCGGCGAAACACGCATTAAACACATGCACATTACCGGCGATTACAGTAATGGCAATTTTATAACCACCGCCCCTATTGAACTGTCCATGCGTCACACAACCGCGATTGGCGGTCTGGCCATCACAGATGGTATGATGACGGCAGAATTTGACATAACAATGCGCGGTACATCAACCACCCCAACAACAATTGCATTGGGCATATTACCCAACGGTGACCGCAGTTATTCATTAAGTGATATTATGACAAAACTGGACATCAACTATATGCGCGCATTTATAAAAATGCATGACAAGTTTTAATATAAAACAACAAACACACCAAAAAGAAAATCCCCCAAACGGGGGATTTGTTATATATGCTTAGTTTTTCTTTCTGACTTGGATATGCACTTCGCGCAACTGCTTTTCTGTCACAGTTGTTGGTGCCCCCATCATCAAATCCTGACCACGTTGGTTTGTTGGGAAAATCACAACCTGACGCAGGTTTGGTTCATCCAACATAATCTGAACCAAACGATCCAAACCAAATGCACAACCACCGTGTGGTGGCGCACCATATTGGAACGCAGTGTACATACCACCGAATTTTTCTTTTACAACATCTTCTGAATATCCGGTAATATCAAAGCATTTCAACATAACCTCTGGGTTAAAGTTACGCAAACCACCACTGCAAATTTCTGCACCATTTAACACCATATCAAATTGTGCCGCTTTGATTTCCAATGGATTCTTTGTATTCAATTCTTCCAACGTCGCCATCGGGAACGAGAAAGGATTATGTGTAAACGCAATACCCGTTGGTGATTCTTCATCTTCTTCAAAGAATGGGAATTCTTCTATCCAACAGAAACGGAATTCTTTTGGATTAATCAATCCCAAATCTTCACCCAATTTGGTACGCAATTTACCTGCGGCTTTGGCTGCGGCCGTTTCTTGGTCACACACAAAGAACAAAGACGCATTATCACCTGCAATTTCATGCAATTTTGCAATACGTTCCGCATCTAATTTTTTCGCAACCGGACCCTTGGCTTCTTCGGCGAACACAACATATCCCAATCCACCCAAACCTAATTCTTTAACGGCATATTCGCCCAATTTATCAAACCAAGAACGTGGCTTATCCGATGAATTTGGTGCCGGAATTGCACGCACAACCGCACCATTTTCAATTGCATTTGCAAATATACCAAAATCAGAACCACGGAACACATCGGTCACATCGTGAATAATGATTGGGTTACGCAAATCAGGTTTATCCGAACCATATTTCAACATTGCTTCATCAAATGGAATATGTGGAATTTCCGGATGAACGATTGCATCTGGCACAAATTCACGTATCATCATTGGCATCAAAGTATTACCAACGGCTTGGATATCTGGCAAATCAACGAACGACATTTCCAAATCCAATTGATAAAATTCCAACAATCTGTCTGCACGCAAATCTTCATCGCGGAAACAAGGCGCAATTTGGAAATAGCGATCAAATCCAGAAATTTGGATAAACTGCTTAAACTGCTGTGGCGCCTGTGGCAACGCATAGAACATACCATGATGATTACGGCTTGGCACGATAAAGTCACGTGCACCTTCGGGTGACGAAGCGGTCAAAATAGGTGTTTGGAATTCTGAAAATCCCATATCCCACATTTTATCACGAATAAACTTCATAACGCGATTACGGAACAGAATATTTTTATGCAGGCTTTCGCGTCTTAAATCGATATAGCGGTATTTCAAACGTAAATCTTCTGCAACCGAACCATCATCACCAAACACCT